>JAABUO010010307.1_pt1 | contig 10360 bp, 13 predicted proteins | sample 5559291 | NCBI WGS metagenome assembly JAABUO01 (sample SAMN10711878, study PRJNA513372) | rock metagenome | isolation source: Antarctica rocks | place: Antarctica: Victoria Land, Finger Mt sud
CGCCATAAGATATACTTTCAAAGCCAGAGCAACACATGCAGAATTGAAAGGTTGCCTATGAACAACAGAGTGGTTGTGAACCTGCCTGGTCTGTGATGCAGCTCTTGCTCTGCCATTGTTGGTTTGCTGCTCTGGCACAGCCTCAAGCACAACACTGGAGTAGGGCAGGAGGGGGTAGCAGCCCTCAGAGGTCCACATGCCCATCTGAGCCCTCGCAGTGTCCACCTGATCTTGACTTAACTCATCGTCTGCCTCTAGAAAGTCGTAAGGTGCTGCCTGCATGCATCATTCAATCACTGGCATGTAGGCACTACGTTTGAGGCACACAGATGGCAAATCTTGAGGCCCAAAGATGCAGTAAACAATCTTGCTTTAGAGCAGGCCTGCGTCCTGCCAAAGCAATGCAAGTACAGAGTGGCTGTATATGTCTGGCATGTCCATGCATCCCTGCAATGCAGAGCAGATTGCCAGTGTCACAAAATTGCAGCTCAACCACTATTCTGGCACCCTAGGAGGAGGAGGATTCACATCTCCAGCCAACCAACTGGGCTGTACAGATGTGCCAGGGTCGTCAGTGTCCCAGTAAAAAACATCAGTACTGCGCGTGTATCATGTCTCATCAGTCCAAAATCAAACAAGGCTGTCATACCTTTCCAGTGTCCATGACGGCTTGCCAGACCAGTCCGGGCCAATGTGGCAGCACAACAGTCTGGGGTCTGTGACTGGTGTTGAAGGCACAGTACAGGCCGCCTTGACTGGGGCTGCTGACAGTGAAGGCTACCAGGCGGGTGTCCTCCGTCCAGTCTGCCTCACCAGGCATTGCGCCATGCCAAGTCATGGCCCCACCATCCATGAAGCTGCGCCTCCTCAGCTCTGGCCGTCGCTTTCTGCAAGATGACATTGCTCTTTACCCCTACGAGGCTTGGCTGTGGCCGCAAGCTGCTGTTGCCAGTGTTTGTACGACACATCTGCCATTCCATGCAGTGTGCAATATTGTTGCTGCTTCACTGAATTCTCATACTGGAACTACTGCTCATCACCACTGAATGCCGTCCTGATGATATAGCTAGGGAGGCTGCCCAGCATCAGGCAATGCAGTCATGCAAGAAAGAAAGCAAGAAAGTAGATTGGCTGATGCAGAGGGACAAGCTGCAACAAGTATGTGCAACTCTGTGCTGGAGCGAGACCATGCAAGTGGATGCAGGTGTGACAGCAGTGCTGACCGTAAGTTGACAAAGCAGCGGAAGAAGCGTGCATAGCCGGTCTCATCCTGGTCTGCCTGCTCCCAGTTGAACCAATTCAACTCGCTGTCATGGCAGTATGTGTTATTGTTGCCTCCCTGCACAGACCACCACATGACTGCTGATGCAAATCATGGCTGGCATGAGCGTGCGTGCAGCAGGCCGTATCTGACGCATGACAGCATGATCGACATACAGACTTCAAGTCTGGTCCAGACAAGCATGCATTTTTGGCAGCAACAGGCTAGTGGAGGGCATACTGATTCTGAAGTCATCAAAAGGAATTGTGCAACAAAGGTTGGCTGGCTACATGATGCTCTGCCCTGACAGCATCAGACTTTTGAGGCACGACACACAACGCAGACTGGCTCTTGCATACCTTGCTGTGCCCATACTCATCTCCCATCTGAACCATGGGCACCCCATGTGACAGCAGCAATGCAGCAGCCATGTTGCGCATCTGACGAGACCGCAGCCGCAACACTGATGGAGTCTTGGTTTCCCCTTCTTCCCCACAGTTCCAGCTCAAGTTGTGGCTTTCACCGTCCCTGAACATCATGTGGCCTTTTTCAATCAATCAATCAATATTTTTTAATGTCCTGGGGGGCAACTGGGACCCATCAGATACAAAGTTCAGTTCAGTAAATTCATACAGACAAGATTTGCTTCCTACATGCAAGGCATTCCCTAAGGAAACCACCGCATGTATTTCGTTCACACAAAGTCATAAAGTCTGCAATAGTACAACAGTGCTGCAGGAGGTCCAAATGCTGTGACCTGATATGGCTGTACGCTGGGCAATCAAACACAAAGTGCTGCTCGTCCTCCACACAATCCAATGACTTGCACACGAGACACAGCCTGTCTGTCCTATCTAGGTGCACACCGTCTACCCAGCGGCCTGTGTCTACTCGCAGACCATGGCATCCAGTCCTAAACCTACTAATTAGCCTTCTATTTGACGCAAACATGACAACAGACAAATACTCTGCAGGTTTGTACTCAGGCTGCATTGTCCTGTTTTTACATCTCAGGCCACAGGCCGTGCAGGTCAATGATCTGAAACAGCTTGACTTCTTGCACAGACAACTGTGTGAAAGCAAGATGTGTGCATGACAGACCTGTTGTCTTCGCCATTGGCATCATTGTGCTTCTCATTGTAAGCAGTGAGGTCAGCTAAGCTGAAGCCATCGTGGGCAGTCACAAAGTTGATGGAGTTTGCTGGCGCTCTGCCGCCCTTCCATTTGCGGCCCCCATTGTTTGCCCACCACTCACCCTCTGCCGGCTCTGTTTGGCTGTACAAGCCTGGGCTGCCGCTCATGGCTTGGGCAAATGCTGCTGCCCACGGCCCCTCTGTGCCCTGGAAGCACATGCATACTGTTGCAACTCAGACACTGTCAACCAGAACACTATCAGAAGATGCAATGCAGCTGTTCGAAGCTAGCTAAGGTATGTCAAAATGGGGGCATGACAAATGTTGCAACAGTTGCGCGAGCAAACACTGAATACAAGCACTCTTCATTGCAAGACAAGGAGGGACAACCTGAGTTACTGTAAGGCACAGATGATCAACACTACTAAACCCTGCAGCAGCCACGGGGATTTGTCATCACACTGCAATAGATGTTGGCTGTGCAGCAGCATGATACAAGGTGCAGCTTGTATCATGCTCATACTGCCCATCAAGCCACTCTGTCACAACGTCACAAACAGCAATATGCAATTCACACCTTAACAAACTGGCGGATTGTATCCCTGAAATGCCCATTCCACTCAGCCCACTGGCCTCCATAGTGTGGGAATGCCCCAACCTGGTTCAAGCCATCACAGTCCCATGCCTCAGCAATGAGCTTGCAATTGCGCAGAACCGGGTCCTCGCTGATCATCTCAATGACTGGGGGATCTGTGAGAGGGGTGCCTGTGGGGACCCCTGCACCCTCTTCCATGATCCCTGCAGACAGGACTGCCAGGCTGGCACAAGCTGCAGTGCACAGCGTGAACCGTAAATGCAGTAAAAGGAACATGGTACCACATGGTTCACAGCAGCAGCATATTACACTCCATGACAAGCATCACATGGCTGGAGTCGGGAGATGGTGTTAAGGCCTGAAGCTTCGTTGGACACTTTCTGTTTCAGTACCTTGTATCTGCCAAGAAATACTTGGAGCTGGGCATGTGCCATGTTCCCCTATGATGACCACCCTTGTGGCACCACAAAATATGTCACAAGACATCAACATATGCTACAGCCTCATTGGCTTGGCTTGCATGTGGGCAATATGGACACGTAGAATTGTCATCACACAGCCATTGCATGCTACCACTGCAGTGTGGTCAGCACAGCGTGCCATCCAACCTTGATCTAAGTCCTCTTCCATGCTTGGCAGCCCATTGCCATTGCTGTTGCCGTTCCTGCTGTTGGTCTGACTCTGTGATGGCTTGTGCCACTGTGAATGTGCTCGCGTGAGTATGGAGGCTAGGTCAAACCTGAAGCCATCTACATGCATCTCTACAACCCAGTAGCGCAAGCAGTCCACAATGAATTTGCGCACAACTGGATGGTTGCAGTTGAAGGTGTTGCCACAGCCACTGTAGTTGTAGTACTGCCCCTCGGGAGCCAGCATGTAATAGACACGGTTGTCTAGGCCCCTGCAAAAGCAGCAGCACAATTATGAGGATGATTGTGGAGCTAAGGCATGCTTCGGTATTGCAATAAACTACTGTGGAGTATTTTGACGCTCATTTGCAGCTTCCTTGATGAGCGCAATTGGTCACAAAACTTCATGAGAGGACATGGCAGCTGATGAATGCCATTGGATGGGCAAGGCATGTAGCTGGATGCTTTGCTTGGGAGCAGGCTGCACTGTGACTAGCAGGTTGCTCAGCCCGAACATCAAATGTGCACATGCTGAGGTGCCCAGCAGCGGTGGCATTGTCTGGAACTGGTGCAGCCCTGAGTGTTCACCTGAAAGACAGAGTAGGACCCCTCTCATTGCCCTCGGCAGTGTGGTTGAACACAACATCCATCAACACCTCTATGCCACGCCTGTGGCACTCTTTGACCATGGTCTTGAACTCCTTGACAACATCTTGACCACCCCTACCCTCGGCAGCAGCCTGGCTGTACCTTGCCATAGGTGCAAAGAAGCCAACGGTGGAGTATCCCCAGTAGTTGTAGCGGTAGTTGCTGTCTGTCCCTGGAATCAGCTGCGTAAACAGTACACATGAATGATTTTTTTGCATGGAGTTGCTGCTGCCATGCTTGGGTTCCATATCATGCTTCTGAGTATTGCAGTGAAAGTTGAGGATGCCGTAGATCCAGTGAGCTGAGTGGCACCTCTGTTGATGCAAGCAGGGCATGAGTCAAGGCGCGCCATCGTGCAAAGAGAAGCCTTGGGAATGCCTGTTTGCTGCAACTTGTTTCGTGATGTGATATGGGTCTTGTTCTGTGCAGGAGTGAGACAAGTTGGTCACCCAGGGCTGCACCTGATAATACTCGAGCTCGTTGAATTCTTGGACAGGCAGCAGCTCAATGGCGTTGACGCCCAGTGCTTGCAAGTAGTCCAGCTTCTCCACCAAGCCCAGGTATGTACCTGCAGGCATCTGTTATGCACTGTTATCACAAACTGAAGCTGGACCCACACTGTCACACACATTGCACGAAATAGCAGAACCAGCATCCCACTGCTCCTAGCAACCTAGGCAGACCACAACATGAGGGCAATACAGCAGGAGCTTGCAGCGCAGCATGTCTGCATGAGCTGCGTACACTGACATGATGCACACAAGGGGCAAGGTCGCACCAGGTGCAGTGACATTGGCTGACGGATGGCGAGTGAAGCCTCTGACATGCAGCTCATAAATGATCAGCTGATCAAGGGGTATGTTGGGTGGACGGTCTCCTTCCCAGTCAAACCAGTCCTCCTTAGAGGGCAATGGAGCTGCCATCTGAGGCCATGTAGCAGCTATCCCTAGTACTGAGTCATGCTTGTAATTCAGATCCTGCTTACAGGACAAGCATCAGCTGGAAACAGCTTACAGGTGGAAACAAGTGACAAGTCTCTTTACAGCTGGCAGTAAAGTGCACTTGTGCAACTCTCAGCTCTGTTGGCTCAGGCATGTATCTACTCAATGAAAACCAATCTTGCATGTATGTCATGCCCTAGCGACATCTAGCCAGTTGGCTGTGATGATATAATCTGCCATGCGCCTTGCATATGGCAAAATTGTGCAAGCTTGCCAATCAGTGTTGCCCAGAAACTATATGGCTCCTCCTGGGAGGAGTACTGCTAATCTGTCCAAAAAGAGATAACGCACCTGTGCCAGCTGCCCATACTGGCGCCTGCCTATAATGGAGCGTGCATATGGGTCTATGATGACAGCCTTCTGCAACAGCATAGTCTTCTGATTGCCACTGGATATGGTCAACTTACTGTGGGTACATGTTAGCAGCTGCCCAGAGCGTTGCCATAGCAGGTGCATGGCATGTCGACATCATGTAAACCTACGTCATTGTACCGCTGCCCAGGATTGACAATAGTCACAGTGTCTTCTGCACTCTGCATTGAGTCAAAGGTGTCCATTGTGCAGTGGTCAACTACCACCTCTTCTTCATGGTCGCCCTTGACCCTAAAGCCTACAGGCAAAGACTACAGTGCTCAATCTGATGCGTTCCTGGTGTGCGTGTAAATCAGCGAATACGTACCATACATCAGACTGTTGTCCAACTGGGGTAAGGCAATATGCCAGACATCGCCAGTCTTATTGTTTATGTTGTGAAGGTCAACTTCATATGTTACTTTGCCATTTTGCAGGTCAGTGTCTGTGAACAGGCACAAGCTGACGCCTGTGCCCCCAGCTGAGTACAAAGCAAAATTTATGGCAGCCTACAAGTGCTCAGATATCAGTGTATAAACAGACTCCAGTGTGCATGCAGTAGCAAGCTTGTTCCAGCAGCTTCAGAGCTTCTTCACACTTACCTCTTCTTGCAAGACTGTCGCTCCAAGTGGTGTAGAGCGGCCTCGCAAGGCGTCAGCGAATGCTGCAGAGGCTGCTTGACCTGATGGCTGAGAGGCAGGCATTTCCACGTGAACAATACGGTTTTTGAAGGCATTGCGGGTTGAGACACGGGCCGTTGATGCTGACGATGCGGAAGCTTGACTGACTGTGTAGACTTTTCTAGTTGAGGAGGTCGGGGGTTTCCTGAGAAGGCATTCAGGATCGTGGCTTAGTGACTGATCACTTGATTGCCGAGGAAGTGCCAGCGAGGAATGACGATCGATGTCTGGAGCTGTACGACGTGGATTTCAACAAGGTTCGAGCTTGTCGATGACCGATCATCACCTGCAGATTGACCTAAAAAGCGCTGCGCTGGAACAGGGCGCACGAACGGAGATCGCGCCCGTTTCCAGCTTCATGGCTAGCAACCGCCTCCTCCTGTGACATCAAGCGCAAGCATGCGCAGACTGGGACCTTGCTTCCGTACTCATGATGATAACCATGTTTAAGTCAGTCCGCAAGCTCCCCCCGCAATGTCAGTTGGCTTCTAAAAAGTTTCTTTGTAGGGCTTTGCACCTGCTACACGTTTAGGTCTTCACAACCGGACTTGCCCTCTTCTGCTTCAGTAAGCTCTCCAATTGATACTTTCTACACAGACAGCGCGTTTGTCGACATCACCACAAGTTGGGACAGTGCAACCGGTCAGCACGGTATACTGCTTTTGCACTGTAGCCTACGTATATATACTGCACTGATCTGAATCTGGAGGGCTGAGAGCAGGCTGAGAGTGCCAACTGTGTGTTTTGACAAAGCACGAGGCGCTGGTTCACAAAGGCGGGCCCCGCCCAGGCATGGACCGTGATTTATTGGGAAGCAGACGCGCGTGTGATAGCGATAGAAGTACCATTGAGAGGGCAGCAAAGCGTCCCCGTCGTGCACAAACGGTGAGAGCCTGCTAAATATGTGCTAATGTAAGGGGAGCGCCGTGTAGAGCGAGCGGCAGAGCATCTGTGTGCGTTTCTTTGCTGTTGCATTCTTGCGATGGCGTCGTCATGCATCTCTCGTACAGATTCGTGCGTTGCAAAACTCATGTAGCAGGTCTTCTTGTGCATAGTGGCTGAGTCAGGCAGCACTTTGGATTTTGCGGGTTGGCGACTTGCTTTCTAGATTTGCTGGCTCGTCAGTGACTGTACTGCACAAATTTTACAGCTGTTCTAACGGGTGTGAGGTTACAAGGTTGCATTACATATCCACCACCTGAATGCATGAGAGGTCAGTCTGGCAACCATTGGAGCCCTCGACATCTCCTTAAAGGAGACATGTCCTTGCTGGGGCATAGAAATCTGGAGGTGTCAGGAGGCGGCTTTGCCTGTGCAGCTTGGCTGTTCAAGACAGATCTACTGGCTTGCAATGCCTGTCAGGCGTCTCCTGAATGTGGACACTTTATGCATGCTACTGCCTTGCACCATCAATGCTGGACCCTCAACGGCTTCTGCATGGTGAACACTGTCACACAAGCATGCAGATGCTGTGCAAGGTAGACTTGTATATCACCCGGTTTTGACAATTCCGCTTGTCGTGCAGGTGCATCACAGAAGGATGGAGGATATTGTAGACATCAGCATGGACTCCCCAGAAGGTGTGCACAGTCCACTGTCACGGCACACTGCAACAGTTTTCAGCTGCACTGCTCAATTTGTGGAATTTTGTACAACTGGTTCCACTTATGAATAGTGTTCTGTTTTCTGTGGTGTCTTTCTGTCAGTGAAACTTGTACATGAAGATTTCATACAGCAATTCTGTTGATTTCCTTCTACAGAGCTCATAGATATTTTTGCTTCTGAATGGCTGTCCACTGCAAGCCCAGATTTTGGGGTCAAAACAGCGTCTTACCACCTGCACTACTGAATTCTGAGTTGCCTGCTGATACGTGACATGTGGCTGCAGCCCACACTCGTGCCAAAGAAGCCCAAGCTCACCAAGGCTCTGACTACGGATCCAGCAGCAGGACAAGAAATACAGAGTTGAGGGCCTTGTGGGGCGAGTCTGGGGCAGGCCCTTCGCAGGCCGGCCCCTCTGGCGCTGATGAGCCCATCAGATGGAACAGGGTGAGAAGACGAAGCAGCAGCAGGGCTGTCAGGCCAACCGTCGAGAGTGCTGCACCAGAAGAGGACGAGGTTATCATCTGTCCACCCCCAGACGAGGCAAAGTACCAGCAGGCAGCTGAGTGCAGCAGGTGTGAGCCCCATTTGCCCGCTGAGCGTGCATGCTGACACTTTGCTATATGCCAGGAGCGCTGGAAGAATGCATTATCTGCCCTAGAGACACAAGTCAAGCTGTACTTGAAAGGCTGCTAGCACAAAACTGTGCTTAGTTGCTCCACAGTTGGTCACGTGTCGTTGACATGTTGCATGGCATGTCTGTTAGTCACCCGATCTTGCTTTCTTGTGCTGACAGCCATATCCATGTTGCAGGGGGGAAGACATTGATGACTTTGGAGACTGCCTAGCTCCCACTGCCTTTGACCCTCTGTCGCTGGCCAGCTTTGCCACGAGGAGGCCTCCCTCTTTGACTGCAGCCTATCAGGTCTCCTCCCATCGTTGCTGACTGCTTGTGTCCTGGTTGCCTGTCGTGTCATCCATGCAGTGTCATTCCAATCTGCTTACTTGCTGTTATGTCATGCTGTGTTCCGCCTGTACTTGACAGGAGTCTCTTGCATACCAGTTTCCTCTGAACCAGTGTTGGACTCCACAGTACAATATATGCTTTGGCCTTATGCTGACTGTGTTCGTGTCACGTGCAGGGTGCTACAAGACCATCAAGATTGGCTGCAGTGTCCGCCCCGCCACCCCCATGCAGTCATGACGTACCCCCCACAGTCCTAGACCGCACAGCCTCCCCTGCCATGTGCCACCACCTACCCTACCGTATGCGGCATCACCGCCCATATGAGCCCTTTGACACAGCTCTGCATCACCATAGCACCAGAAGCAGTGCTCCCTATGAGCCCCACAGACAGCAGGACAGACAGGAGACCGCAAGAGCTGCGCCAATGAACAGGCGGGTTACTAGAGAGCCAGCTCTGGAGGTTCACCCTTGCCCCCCTTACCCCGGAAGGCAGTCAAGGCGGGTGCCCACCAATGAGGAGCTGGCTCAGCGCATTGCTGAGAGGAGACGGCGTGAGGAAGCCAGAGATGCTACATTCAATGCCAGGTATGGTTTGCACATACACCTGAGCTTGGGAAAGTGACTGTTGGGAGCTTTTGCCTTCAGCAGCACATGATCTTTCTTACATGTGGTGCCTGATCGTAAATGCTGTGATGACTATCTCTGGGAATGTGTATTGCTGAAACTGCCTGAAATGTGAGAGATGTATGTCTGGTACTGTGCTCATCCAAATGCAAAGATGCAACAGCAGGTGAGCTCTGTACTGCACAAAGACTTTGCGCATTGCAAGAACTGTACATGTACATGGTTTGCAGTGCTGCTGGCAACAAGCTGATAGGTTTATGTACGTCACAGAGCTGTCGAGGAAGCTGAATTGCGACTGCGCATGGAGGAGCTGGAAGCCCTGGAGGCTGCCTTTGATGGCCTGGATGGGCCCCCCGGCCCACCCCTACCCCCTCCCCCTGCTGACTTCAACTGGCGCAGCAGTGCTGCAGACATGGACCTGCCCCGCCCAAGGTGAGCACGGAAGCTCATCAGCATATGTACACCTGTAGGCTTGCTTGGGTTCTGCTGTGTTGGACAAATGCCTTGGTATGAAGTTTCTGTGGGTTGTGTTATGCCTTGTCTCCCTCCTTGTAAGCTGTCCTGCTGTTGCATCACGTTTGTTGGGGTTGCCAAAATGTCCTCAGAGCTGCAGTAAGTACAAGGAGCTGGTCAACCAGGTGCATGCAGCCCTCAAGACTGCCATCAACGAAGCACAAACAGATACTGCTCATGGCATGCCCCATATGAGTGAGATCCTGACAGCCTTTGGGGAAGAGCAGGAAGCTCTAAAGGGCTTTGCCTGAAAATTCTGGGAGAGAGCTCAGAGAGACAGGCGCCATCAGGAACCCAACAACGCCTTGCTGCTGGCAGTTAAGACAAACAACAACAGGCGAGGACCGGCTCCTCGT
>JAABUO010010310.1_pt1 | contig 10357 bp, 9 predicted proteins | sample 5559291 | NCBI WGS metagenome assembly JAABUO01 (sample SAMN10711878, study PRJNA513372) | rock metagenome | isolation source: Antarctica rocks | place: Antarctica: Victoria Land, Finger Mt sud
AGGCGCCATGTTGATCAAGGCCAAAGCACCAGACACAGCAAAAGTATACACCAACAACTGCTCTATCATGTGAGGCCACTGCAGCGGAATCCAACTAGTCTTTGGTACAAAATCCGAAACCTCTAATGCTTGCATGAGCTGACCAGATGTACCAACATATACCAGGTAATGCGGACAACTGAGCTCTTTCTTTGGACTGAGATCTTGCCTGATGACCTTGCGATGCTCATTTGCCAGAGCAACTCTGCCAATGCGATCACCAATAGTATCAGAACCAGTGTTTGATCCCGACTCAACAGAGGTGTTGCTGCTGGCTGGCACCTGCTGAGGCCAGTGCTGCTGCAAAGCTGTTGCCAAGCCCGACTTGACAGCATCTTTGGTTGGATGAGCGGCCAAGTATGCAGAATTGACAGCAACCTGATCTAGCAAATGAATTTTGCCATGCTGAGCTTGAGCTCCAATGATACGCTGTGCATGCTGTGCAGCAGATGTCCCATGCACACCATCTGCATCAGCGGCATCCTCAGCTTTTTGCACCTCCTGTTGGGATGATGACGCCAGTAAATCACTGTAAGAAGTGTTGTGATCCGCAAAGCCTTCGCCAGCACCCCGAGCCCCCTGTCCACCCTCTTCTGCTTCTTGCTGACTCAGCAGCTTCCGGCCAATGGTGCTTGCCTGACCAGGCAACCAGCGGGCTTCCTCTGAGCTGCTGCTGGGATGGAAGCACACCTTGAACATGTGATCCCCAGGGGACACCACGGGGGACATGCACACTGACCCAGAGGGACAAGCAGGGTTGGGCCCCCCTTGTCTGCTGCAAGGGGGGCAAGCAGCTGCTGAGCGTGCATGCAGGCAGCTGCCAGAAAGACCTCTGCTGGCTTGCAGCTTGCGGGTGGCAAAGGCATTGGCCCTGCAAACATGTTGGCAGTTTGGTCTCCTCTTGTTCTGTGTATTGGTTCTTCACCCACTATAAGCTGACCCTGCCAGAAGCTGGTCATGCGCAGTTTCAAGGAATTGTTTGTGAAGAATCCCAACAGATGTGGTCAGATTTTGTAGCTGCCTGCACATGATAGGCTACATCTGCAATGGCTGTCCAGGCTGCCAAAGCTAGCAAGCTGCTGCATGTTCAGGGCGCACTCATCACTTCTTCAGCGACAGGCAAGCTAGTGCATACGAGGGCAATGCACATACCATTTTTCCAGTGACTCCTCTTCAGGGCCTCGCACAAAGCACAGATCATTGCCTCCGCACTGGTTCCAGAGCCCACCTGCAGAGCAGCTGCCGGCATTCTGCTGCAGGCTCTGTGGCACACAGTACCCCTCACTGTGCATTGACCTGCACAGTAGTTACTATAAGACAGGAAGAAAAGAAACAAGAAAAGAAAAGACTACTCCTTTCGGTGTCAATTCAATGAGAAGCCAAGTATTATACTCGGCTGCCCAGGGTACATGAGCCAGGGTACAGTGTATGCATCTCAGTATAAAAACAGTGTTGATACCACATGATGACCAACCACTTGTTTGTGATGTTCAATGCCAGCCATGCATATCGACATTCCACCTCAGTGATCATCCAGGCACTGGACGCTGTGCAAACACTGGAAGCCAAGTGCAATGACTGGCAACATGGGGTGCTTCTATGGGATGAAACCTGTGCACTGTTTCTATCATGATGAAGGCAAGAAGCATTCAGCGCAGCCGACCTGGGGCTGCGGCTGTGATCAGCACTGTCATGAAAGTTGCTGGTAGCTAAGCAGTCCAGCCAGGAGCGAGAAGAGGTGACTGGACACTGATTCAGCATCCAGATGTTGTCACCAGCCTCCAACTGCCCTGACAAAGGGCCACCTGCGTTGACAGCCCTGCAGCACATGACAATCCCCTTGCAGTGCCTCACGGTAGTTCAGACGAGTTTGAATTGTGTGCTGGCATAGAGATCAGAGGCACGTGTTGCAATGACGAGCTGTGTTGCCATGCACTACTTTCTTTTGCTCTCAGCAGCTGTTATGGTCTGCTAAAAAAGCAGAACAGTGTTTTGTATTGACGCCCAGTGCACAACAGGCATGACATGGGGCTGATGTCGGTACACAGTGCCTGAAGGGCAGGTGTAGCCACTCATGTGAGCAGCTGAGCCTGACAGGATATCTCATGAAACATGTAAGGCAAACTGTCAAAGTGGACCCTGACAAGCAATGTCTGAAATCAGACTGCTACGTAGACCGCTAGCTATTTATGGGTCCAGAGCAGGAGTGAAAAGCGACCAAAGGCAACATTGTGTTCGATGCCACAGCCCAAAGCAAAAAAGCGGATCAAAAATCTCGCTGCCTGAAGGGTTCGAACCTTCGCGCGTTTCCGCATACACTTAGCAGGCATACCCCTTAACCACTCGGGCAAAGCAGCTGACGAGGTGACTGATGACTAATTGATGGCAACAACTTAAATTTTACACTGTATGTCCCCAAAAATTCTTGAGAACCATTTCTGGGGCCAGCAAAGAAGCGCAGCAAGCTTATCAGAAGATGACTTGGGACACATCGATCTTTGCAAAGGCAACCAATGGCCAGTCTGCTACACACAGGACACCAAACATGCGCTGCGGGCAGAGAAACTTGCGACAGCCAAGCAAACCTTGTAGTCGTGAAGGGTGTACCTGATGGCTGCTCCAGTACCCTTGGAGTACAAGGGAGTGAGCAGCTGCGGCAGCAGCAGCGCACACAACCAGCACAGAGCGCATAGCACTGCATTATGCCACACTCCAGCGCACACCACCTGTACAGACAGGCTGTGTAGTTTGAGCAACAATCAAAGCACAGGTAAGGTTGGCATGCTCTATACAGCGCTTTGATGTGCACTGTGAGTGAAGAGACATACAACTAACAAAAGCCTGATGCATGTGTTGCTCAATCTGACTGTCCTCACTGTATTCGCTAGTCCAACAGTGCACACTCACTTACACAGTTTAGGGAGGTGGAGTCAATCCCAGCCTACATGCGGTTTGCACTGGTGATGGTGGCAAACCCCAAAATTGTGGTGGACTGAGTGCAAGTTACTTGGAACAACTTCCGGAACCCTTCCTCAATGTTATGAGGCAGCTGGGTACTTGCTGCAGTAGGTACAGGTGCAGCCAACATTATTCCAATCTTTATCACGCGTTGCTGGTTTGTCAAATGTTTGGCATTTTAGCTGCAGAAACCCATTGTAGCTTGCATGCAAAGACTTCAGTCTTACGCTGGCCCCTCCTGGTTTGGTCTGACGGTACATGCATGCACGATTGCACTTGGACGTCTGTGGATTACTGCTACATTAAACAGCCACTTAACTCAGAGATGCACAGTGCAACTTGCAGTTGCTGAGATACTGGCAAAGCGGGAATGACTGGCTCAGCAAGCATGCTGTCAAACGACAAACGCGTTGCTTGGTCTGGGAGCTGGGTTACTTTGTTCTTTGGCCTACGTATTCATTGTAGCAATGACAAGGGAACAAAGGCATCGAGGAAGGGAGTGCTCTAGGTGAAGGGCGTACCCGAAGGGTGCGCCAGGGCCCGAGGGTGGCAAGGGCCCCAGAGTCAAGGGCTACATATGCCCCTGGCAGCAGAAGCAGGGTGAAGGCGCCCACATGCTGCACCCCCACTCCCTCTGATGCAGCTGCCACTGCATGTCCAGCCTGTAGGGCAGATCACACACATTAGAGCAAACCTGGTATTGGCCTTGAAGTCAATATCTGATCAGGGCTTGATAGCCCTACGTGCTGTAGCCCTCATCTGATCAAGATGTGTCGGATGCAGACATGCAAGCAATGCAGATGATGGCTGGACTCAGCAACGCAGTAAATGTCAGCGTGATGCTGTTTCATTGCAGGTATATGACGCAGTTCAGTCACAAGTCAAAGCAGCGCACAAGGTATCATGTAGGAAGTGAAGTGAAGGCAGAGGCAATCAGTGCAGCAGTGCATAAACAGCTACCCAATGAAGTGAGAGCCAATGATGACATTCTCCCATTGCACAACATTGGCAGTCACATGCATCCACAGAGCTGCACAAGCTCTATGCTGCACATTATGTCTGTTGCATCTGAGTCCTCCAAAGTGCCATTGCAGGTGTTGTTGCATTCATAATCCAGGCCTGACAAACATTCACTAGCTGTACAGGCTACATGTATTTGAGGAAAAGATCCTCTTGTGCAAATGGCAATGCAGACACAGGTCGCCACAGGCTGCATGGACAGAGATCCCAGAACTACACATATCACATACTCACCTCGTGAACAGCAATAGAGGCCGCAGTTGCCAGCCAGAGGTAGCCAGCATGACCCCAAGGTACTGTCAGGCCGGGGACTGCTAGCCCCATGGCGAACCCCTGACCACCTGGGGCTGCTGCCAGGGGTACCCCTGACCCTGGGACTATTTCTGGCCCCATTGACATTGACTGCATCACGCAAGAAGCATGAATGCAGGCATGCGGGAACAGGAATTGTGGGCAGTCATGTTTGCGCATTGAAACTGTACATGTGGCGCAAGATTCCAGAAGTCATGACCTCAAACGGATTTTGTGTGGCCTTTCTACTGCAGCTGCAGAAGTGGGAATGCTCGTGTGAAAGTCATTGATTCATAGAGCAAGGCTGCATCACATCCTGTAGCCATAGCAGACAGTACAGCAATATGCAAGACAGGCAGAAGTAACGATGCACATATGTTATGTGAAATCGGGTGAAGATGCAAACGCAAGCACAGACTGCTTCCCAAGTGTCATGCCATGTGTGTGGTAGCCTAGATGCATGCATGTGAACACTGGCTGACACACTGACTAGTGGCACACCTCTTTGATCCAAGCGATGGCAAGCCATACTTCTTGGAGTAGCATGAAAACTACTGACATGCCCAACATTGCTGCAACTGCCACACCCACGCTGTACCACTGGCGCAGTGCAGCATTATGCTGTCTGCCAAACTTGTAGAATATTCTGCACTTGTAGCAGGGAGTCAAGAAAGATCAGCTTGCATGGCATACGTCTTGTCCAAATGACTGTAGTCAGAAGGTGCACGCCTGCGTGAGAGTATGCTGATCTACTTCGGTCACCTGTTGCATTTGCTGGTCTGCACAGATACAGAGAAGACGCTGATGCCCAAGGTTGTGCAACCACAGAAGTACTTCAAAATTGCCGCTGTGGCGTGCAGCAAAAGCCAGGCTAAGCAAATGCCGACAAGGAAGGGCATGTTGCACTACGCAGGCGCCCAGCAGTGTGCGTTGCAGCAGACATAGCCTGCCGCAGCCCTGTAAGGCTGACGAACAAGAGCAATCTTGCCGAGCACAGCAGCTGGTGCTTCAGTTCGCGCTAGTTTTGTGGATGAAGCTCTGTGTGTCAGATGCCAAGCTAGGTCAGCACCGCAGATGGAATGGCTGTAAGCGGTTCTGCTGATGTCTAACAGTCACGCAGTTCACAACTGCAGTTGCACTTTTAAAGCGACTCCGATTTGTCTCTGATCAAGGATGATCCATGAACTGATCCCAAGCGGAATCCGATTAATGGATGACTAAAAAGTAACGCCTGCACCTGCGGTTTTGGGGTTTGCAGTTCTTGCTCACAGGAGCGCGAGCCTGACATAATCATGAAGGGGACCGGTAGCGGTGGATAGCACAGAAAGTGCCTGGTAGTCGTGTTGCCTGCATACCAACAGCCCTCTTGCTGGTCCTTGGCATGTGCAGCATCTCGTTGTAGTTGTCTGGCTCGAAAATTAGCCAGCCAAACATGGCTTCAATGCGTGCGTCCTCGCCTGTGTCGTTGGGCGGGTTCGGGGCCGGTGGTGGTGAGCTGTCCTCAAAATCGCCTAAACCATACATGACCTCAGACAAAGCAGCTTATACCACTGCCACATCCTCGACCTTACGGGGGTGTAGCAGTGCAAACCTGAACTCACCCAGCCATTCGCCAAGTCAGTATGCAGTGCCCACGGTATGTCAGTAACCGTCATGGCTTGTCAATGTCCCAAGACCTGGCAGACCTGGAGTTGGGCCACCGAAGTCTTTCCACAAATTGGCATTTGCAGGGTCGCTCGTGGCAATCACCTCAGACGGTGAAGACTCCAGATCACAGTGCTGTGGCCAGGCTCAAGCATGAGCTGCAGGATGAGCGCAGAAAGCTGCAGGTGCTGCCATACTTGCTGCAACCACCTGCCCATGCTGCTAGCTTTTTGCATTTCAGCAAAATTGCAGCACATGATACAATGGGCTTGCATGACAGGCTTTGACAAAGTCCAATCAGCAGTCAGTCGACAAGATGGCAGAGTACAAGGAGAGGTATAGGGGGCTAAGAGCAGCAATGGGTGACAAAGATAAGCAGCTGGATTTGGCCAAGCGCACCATTGAGCGCTTGTCAGGTCAATGCAATGCCATGGAGGCAAGCAATCTGACTAATTTCACCTGTTTTCCACAGCGAACAGGCTTATCATACTGCAGATGTTGCCATATTGCCGTTTAAGTTGAAAAGGCCAGAACAAGACTTTCAGTTTTGCATACTGTGTATCCTGATGTGCTGTGTTGAGCGACATGTGTTGACCATCAGCACAAAACAGCAAATCTTTGCCTGTGCTGTACATCTTTCATGACTCCACCTGGTGTTTGCTGTACCCTGCAGGGACCGTTCAAACTTGCTGTCAGTCAGCTTCTCTGCATTGCCTTGCATTTTGCATAGTCCTTGAACACTACTAGATTTGGTACTTCTCAAATAAGCAATGCATGTTGCTCCTTGCATGTTGCTCCTTGCACAGAAAGTATCACTCTTGGTAAAAGTCTCATTCTGCTATAGGCTGGTGTGGCAACAGACAAAGCGTATGCAAGAAAGCTGGAGGCCAAGCTGTCTGCAAGCAAGAGTATCTCAGACCTGCATGCCAGGTGCTCACAGTACAAACTCAAGCTGCGTGAGCTAGCTCAGGAGCTAGAAGAGGCTGAGTCTCGCACAGCCAGTATTCAGGAAATTGCTGATGTTAGAGCAGACGAGGTACACATCTCTCATGCAAGTTCTGCATACAAACTGCACAAGAACCATGTCATGCATCAGGAGATCGTGAGCCAATCAGGTTTACAACACAAAGCTTTGATCAAAGCCCTGCACAAGCACATCAGTGAGCTTTCAGAGCCTGCACACTTGTCCCCATGCGATGGGTCCTGTCAAGCTGCTGCTTGCTGTGGCTTGCTTGACATGTTGGTTTATGCTTGACTACTCAAACATGTGTCTACATAAGCCTGAGTGGTCGCTGCCTGACGCACTCTGCCTGACCTTATGCATTCAAGGGGTGGCCCTTGCACATGTGCACAGTTACATTACGCCTGATCTCAGGACGTTCCACCTTGTGGCCCAATCCATTACAACCTCTGGTCCAATGTTATTGAATGCGTGCCTTTTCATGCTGTCTTGGAGCGTAGTTGTTGAGAAATGGTAGTTGTTGAGAAATGGTCTCCTGTTTTGACTAGCAACTTTGTTTTGTTTGTGTAGGTGGGCACCCTGAGGCAGGCTCTGCAGATCAAGGCATCAGAGCTGTCTAAGCAGGCTGGAGCTGACATACACTCACGCCTCCTCTATGCTGTGGCTAAGGTCTGCTGCTCTTGTTGCATTTGCTATGCATTAGCTGACCAATCTGACTGAAAGAAGCAGTCTTAGTATTGCTGTTGCATGTGTCAGACACAATGATCTCTTGATGTGTTCAATAAGGCCTCTGCTGCTGCTGCTGCTGCTGCTGCTGAATTGTGTGCCATGCCATGTATTGGCGGACATCTGATGCCCCATTTATAGCCCAAACAATTGAGCTGTCGTATACGCAGCCCAAAAACTAGAGCCGATGCCCCCTCATAGGGTAGGGCCTGAGCCTTGGCAGGAATGTAACTTGCCGTCTACCATTGGGATATGCCATGTACAATAGGCCAATCGCGACCAAATCATATACAGCCCATTTTTTTTTATGGAGACAGCAAGATGGCAAGCATTGGTTGCTGCATGTTGACTTTGCAGTGCTGACTGTACCTTGTGGGGTGATGTGTGCAGAGCAGGGAAGAGGGGGTGGCCCTGGCAGTGCAGCTGGCAGAGTGCAAGGAGCGTACTCGCCAAGCTGAGAACTCAGCAGATGATGCTCATGATGAGTCTCGAGCGCTGAGGGAGCAGCTGGATGAGGCTGAGTCGCAATTGCAGCAGATGGAGCAGAAGCTTGTGGACACTGCTGCCAGCTGTCGAAGGTAATTTCCAGGTCTTTGCTGTTGTTGCACAAGTCCTCTAAAGGCTGCAGAGACTCTCTTCACATGTCCAGGCGCTCCTGAATATCCTGTGTTGTTCAATATCAATATGCGTGGCAAAGAGATACCCTCAGGTCCACTGAGGAGATATGAACACAGTCAGCTGATGCCCTCACAAGAGAAATACAGATACAGCACTTTCTAAGTGACTGTGGAGCATGTTCCCTGCTGTTTCAGAGCTTCTCGCCTCTTCATATGTCCATGCTTGCACATGCGGTGATGATCGTTGCAATCTTGCATGCATAGATCACACTGTACTGTTGCATCAGCCACCAGCCTCAGAACTATACATGCCTGACCTTACTGGAGAAAGAGAAGAACGCGCTCAATCAACAAATGCACCTGCCCTTGCTGTCCCTCCTCACACGCATCAGATCCCTGTTGTCAACTTACTGACAGGTTGCCAGGTTCAGGCATCATGATGTCTCCCAAGGTGTAGACAGCACGTACAACTGGGTGGTCATAGGCTGCTGCGCCGCGCAGGTTTGAGGGTAATGCAGAGGAGATCAGGAGTGAGGTGCATGCCATGCAGCAGCAGGTCAGGGTGCTGGCAGGCGAGAAGGAGGACTTGCACCACCAGTTGCACTCAGAACAGCAACGCTCCCGCCAGCACCTTGCTCAGGTGATCACCTCTGATCACTACTTTCAGGCTTTTGTGTTTATACAGTGCCAAGTCGATCAGGTGGCCATCCTTGCAGCTGACTTGTGATTTGGTATTTCACAGCTTTTGGTTGCAAGCATTGCTGTCCTGCTTATGTGCTGCTTTACTGCTGTGAAGACTGACTTCTGCCATGAAGACTGCGGGACATGTCTGCCCATGGCATGACGTGGCAGCTGAGCATATCTTGCTGTGCAGCACAGGCAACTACCAGCAGTTGCTGTGTCATGTACCATCACCGCATGACATGTCAGCAGACATGAGCGCCCATCCACCACATACATTGTAGGGCATTGTGCGCTGTACAAAAATCCCGACAGGCCTGACCTGTGATGTCAGCATTGAATCAATGTTAAGTGATCTGTCACAGGTGGCGACTTTGGAGCAGCAGGTGGCAAACTTGGAGAGGCAAAGACAGCAGGAAGCTGCTTCACTGCGCGGCTCAGCAGAGCACATGCAAAGGGAGATGCAAGGCCACTGCACTAATCTGCAGGCCCAGCTGGATGCCTTCCAGGTGCCTGTTACTGCTGCGTCCTGCCGCTGTCTTTTGTTGCTGCCTTTCACTGCTGCCTTTCAGGTGCCTTCTACTGCTGCCTCTCCCTGTTGCTGCTGCCCTTCACATGCCTTTCAGGCTGTTCACTGCCTGTAATCACTGCAACAGCATGGTAAGTCCTCAAAAAGCAGCTGTGGCCACCTTACATGCACCCATCAAGCCTGCAAACGTCCTTACCCAGCTTCTGCCTGTGCTGCAATGCAGCTGAGCTAACCAGCAGAAACCTGCCCAGCCGCCAGCACCTTGCGCATATCCGTCCGCAACTCCTCACAAAGCCCTGCTGTGAAACTGTCTGACAGTCCGCGACTTGAGTGATAGTCTGCATTGTGGCTGAGTTTTAACCTAGCAGGTATGGGTGGTGCAGGAGATGATGGAGAGGGAGAGGCAGAATGCCAGCAGCAGCTTGGCCAGGGAGCGCGCTAGGGCAAATGCAGCTGAGCAGGCTGCTGACTCATCATCCAGTCAGGCTGAGGCATGCAGGCGCCAACTGCAGCATGATCTGGACAACGCACACTCTGAGGTGAGCACACGTTGCAAGCCTTCCACTGCAGATGGTGCATGCTTTGGTGTCTGGCATGTGCTGCAGAGGCATGCAGTACTTGTGCAAGCTGGCGAGCACAAACTCTCATACTTGGCACGCTTCACAGGATGCCGTGTTTGTCATGTAGCACAAGCATGTTTTGCAGCTTGACTCGAGGGTGCAATGACTGAGGCACAGACATCATGGTCCACTGGGGAGCCACCACAAGAGGAAAAAACGCAATCGGTGTGTGTGTGTGTGTGTGTGTGTGTGTGTGTGTGTGTGTGTGTGTGTGTGTGTGTGTGTGTGTGTGTGTGTGTGTGTGTGTGTGTGTGTGGAGTGTCACATCTGG
>JAABUO010010311.1_pt1 | contig 10357 bp, 16 predicted proteins | sample 5559291 | NCBI WGS metagenome assembly JAABUO01 (sample SAMN10711878, study PRJNA513372) | rock metagenome | isolation source: Antarctica rocks | place: Antarctica: Victoria Land, Finger Mt sud
TCAATGTAACTGTACAATGTGTCATGTGATCAGCCTGAAGCGCCTTGATACTGGGATGAGCAAGAGCGTCTCTGTGAACACCTGTGGATGGTCAATGACAGCATGAAGTGCGTGCGTGCGTGGCTGCCAACACCAAGATGCAGCTGAGTATGTGTAGCCATTCCTTCAGGCTTGCAGCTCACCTATGCATGCCTTGATCAGCCTTGTCACAGCCTTGTCACATTGTTTGGGCAACCTTTTTTGAACTGAAAATGGCTATGTAGCTTGCTGAACGGTGCCACCATCACCACCCTGAATTGCAGACCCCACTTACGAGGCCAAGCCCCCGTCCTGCACCTCTCCACCTGTATTGCTGGCCGTATCATCCCTCTGCTTGCCCTCCTTTGACTGCTTGCCCTGCTTTGACTGCTTGCCCTGCTTTGCCTGCTGCCCTGCTTGGCCCGTCTGTGGACTTTGCACCTGGGTTGAGCTTGCAGGTGACTGCCCAGCAGACACATCTTGTTGCCTGCTGCCGGCCTGTTCAGGCCTGGCTAAAGCAACTTGATCTGAGGCTGGCGTTTGCCTCTTGGTAGCTACAAGTGTGCGCTTGCCGAGGCCCTGAACTAGCTTTGCGACATGTGATGGCAGCTCAGATATGCTCACCACCTCTTCAGTGCCCTGTTCCATGTCCTTCACCTGAGGAAATTCCCAACAAACATGATGTGCACATTACTCTTTGGAGGGCATCTACCATGAGTGTTGTGAAGAAACTGCAAGAGAGTGCTGTACAATGTGAAAACGATATGATCCATGTCATGCACAAGCGCAAAGGCAAGCACAAGATACTTGGCAGCAGATGTGTCACCTGGCCCTGGATTCACTGACAGTCGATTCAGAGATCATCTTGGCAGCGCAGCTACAGCATGTGAGTTGGATCGCACTGTATGTGTGGTGAATGAGCGTCAACCCCAGGGAGCATCACCTTGACAGAAGCTGAGGCGAGTTCGCTCTCTCCAAACAACACCACAAAGGGAATCCCATTGTCATCGGCGTAGCCCAAAGCGTCCTTGATGGTGGGAGCGGCCTTGTAGCCAAACTCTGCCTTCACTCCTTGCGCCCACAGGGCAGCGCACATCTCCATGCGCTTTGGCTGCATGCCCTTGCCTATGGATGTGACCAGCACCTACAACCACCAGGCCACTATCACTGCTCTACATGTCTGCCATTGCCTAGTCTCACACTGTCAATGCTTATGCTGTTGGCAATGCCTATACAAGTTGCGACATATGCCTGCAAAGCAGCTGTGAAGGATGGTACCTGCTAAATGATGTTATTGTCACAAATGTTGTGAGCAGGCAGCAGGTCTTGTGTGTGAGCGATGCTGTCAGGTGCAACACAACAGAATCAGCCTGTAGGCAACAGACATGTTCTCCAGCGCCACCCACAGAAGCTGCACGGTCACAGAAGAAGAGTGCACAAACGCAGCGTATACAAGCGTGGCATTGTGTAAGCTGCGCAACTTGGCTGCCAACACCAACACAGGGGTCTGGGGGCACAGCAGCAAGGCAAAACCGATGTCTGGCATTGCAACAAAGTGCGATGCATACAAAACCGGATTTGAAAACATAGTCATGCAGATCCATATGGGCTGATTAAAATACTGCTCCCTGTACTGCCAGAGCTGCCGTAGGCTGCCATGCCACAACTGTGTCAACAGCATGTATCCCTGGCACAATTGCAGTCACTGTATCACCTGAGGCTGCTGCATACATTCATCCTGCTGAAAGAAAGGTATGATAGTAGCCATTGAGATGTGCATTTTTTTCATGATGTGAGCATGCTTTCAATGACCATGAACAAGCATGCAGCATGCAGCATGAGCCATGCACAGGTGTGTTACCTCGGTGTCTGTTTCTCGGATTTTGCCGCAGACAGCACCACTCTCATCCTTGCAGCCTGCCATGATTTTGTCCTCCAGCAGGTTGAAGACTCGCTCAATGCCTATGCTGACACCCACTGCTGCCACATCCTTACTGCTGAACATGCCCACCAGCTTGTCATACCTGCACTGTATGTAGCCCACTGCCACTGGACTTTTATGTGCAGAGTATCTGTTCCGGCCACTGCGGCATTCTCATGCACTGTGCGTGTCAGAATGTCTACAAAGCTTGTGAGTGCATGCGCCATGCCAAGCAGCTCAAGCACGACCTCAACAGCGCTCATTCCACTCCAAGTGAAGCTGTTCAAGAGTGGGACAAGGCTTTCAGCAGTACATGGCTATCTGGATATGACCCAAATGAAGCTGTGAGCATCAGACACACTCATCAAAGAATGTCCAAAGACACGACAGTACAGTGACTTGTCTGCATCTCACAAGATCCGCGGGGCATAACAAACAGCACCTGATGTTGGCATTCATGCTGCACGATGACCTTTGAACAGCTGTGCTGTGAACATGGTTTCATCTGCAGACCGAGTGAGCAGTGACTATGTGATGGTGACAACACACCTGCCTCCTGCAGCTACAGAGCCCACTTGCGGTTGGCCACCATTCCAAGACTTGAGCATGACAGCCTCATAGATGACCCCGGTGTAGTAGTCCAGCCCACGCGCCAGGCTCATGTTGAACTCAATGTGGTGAAGGCCTTGCATGTGGCCCAGCAGGTTGAACAGAGTGGACAGCTCTGTCAGGGCTTCTTTGGCTGCTGGCTCTTGCGCTAGAGGGTCTGCCAGCAGCTTCTCCAAAATCTGCAGGGGTTAGGAAGTAGGTCAGTGACACCTTGCTGAGACAGATAAGATTGCAAATCAAGGCAGAGACCAAATAGGATTTTGACTTTGATTTTCCCCCAGTTTCCCCCCCAAGCTCTTACCGTACTCTGCTGTTAATTTGTTTTCTCAAGGTACTACATTATAGTTTCTGCAGATACACCAGCTGTGATAGAAGCTATGCAATACACACAGCAGCACAGTGAGAAAAGGCTGCAGCCAGTGCAATGTACAGTGAGTGCTGACCTGCTGAGGCTGGCCCTGGAACTTGGGCTCCACATCATCCCTTACATACCGCCCAATAGCATCAGCAGCTTTGGGGTCGAGCCCCTTCTGATCCACCATCTCCCGCCGTACTTCTTCCCAGGGCTCCTTATCTAGCTTGTCTATGGCGCTGCACACCACAATCTGTGGTAAAGCTACGTTGGCAAAATAGCTACTGTGCATGCAGCTGCTTTGCTGAACAGTCAATGGTTGATGACCTCCAATGCAACATGGTGCTGTCGTGTCCAGATGCAACATGCCAGGTTTGCATATGGCTTGTCATGCGGCTTGTCTTGTGCGCTGTCACAATCAACATAGTTGTTCAGAGGGATCCCAAAACATGCTGAAAGGCATCACCAACTCACTGTTGACCTCATTCATGCTGACAGATGTGCACAGCAGTCCAGCCATTGACACTGTTCATGCTAACAGATGTGCCCAGCATTCCAGCCATTGGCATGCAGAATATAGGGAGCAGCACCTGCAGATGGCTCTGAATTTGGAGGGTGGGACCCCACACAAGTCCATCATGGCGTCAAGCAACCGCCTGTGATTCAACTTCACCACAAACTCTCCAATATCAAGCTCTGATAGTATCTCAACTAGCACCTGCACCAGTCACGTGCATGTCAGCAATTTGCCATGATTTGACTATGTTGCTGAATGTCCACTGCATGTCTTGTATGTACCGGCAGCTTTGGTGCTGAAGTCTCTCATTGACTGGACGCTGCATGGTTCAGTATTGGAATGAACACTGCGCATTGCTGACTCTGCATCTTTGCATCAGGACAACCTGATCTTGCTTCCAAGCAAGGCTGGAGCAGTTCAAGAAACAGTCACAGCGTGGTTGGAGATTGCAACATACTACAGCAACTGTAGATAAACTGTGCAGCGGGGAGAAAGCAATGTACACACCTTGAGGATTTCAGAATCAGGGACCATTGAAGGGTAAGAGCCGGCTATGTCAAGGTCACACTGGTAGAATTCTCTGAACCGCCCTTTAGTCATCTGGGGCTGGTCCCTTCTGTACACCTTGGCTATGTGATACCGCTTCATGTTGGTGATGGCGTGCTGAGCCACATACCGCGCAAATGGTACGGTCAAGTCGTATCTGCATAGGTGTTCAACTGCCAAAGTCAGGTGGCCTGCATAATGTTACTGGGTTCCAAAACTTACAATGTTCAGGCATGCCTGGCAATGTTGGAGGCTCATGATGATGCGTCGGCGGCATGCATGAGATACAAAGTATACAACTTGCAGCATTTGATGTGATTTTTCATAGCTTGGCCTTGGACAGCACGCAGCAGCTGCAAGCCCACCGCAAAGACAAGATCTCTCCTCCTTGATCTGCCAGATCATAAATGAGCTTAGTATCCTCCCCGTACTTCCCCATCAGCGTCTCCCTCAGTTCAAACACCGGCGTGTCTATGCAGACAGCTCCATGGCGCTTGAAGACAGATGTGATAGTATCAAAGGCCACCTCCCTGATGGCCATCTGCTCTGGTCCCAAGTCCCTGGTACCCTTAGCAGCCTTGGGCTTCCTGTTGGCTTGATTGGACTCTATCAAGCTGCGTATGTCTGCCACCACGGGGCCTAGCTTCTTTCCAAGAGGATTCAGAGCCTGCTCTACCGCCTGCACCAATGTGTTAACAGACTTCTGACTCAACAGTCACTAGGGCAGCTACACATTGCAGTGGCGTGACTGAAATTTGACACGTTGTGTGTTTGCCTACCAGCACAGCTTCTTGGCCGGCATACGGCAAGACCAAGAAGCATGAACGCACAAAGCATCAGCTAGGATTGCACCAAGAAGTGTTTGAGAGCGCAGTTGAGGACACGTTGGTGGCCCATGTGGCAGGCTTGCCCTAGGGTTGCTTTTCAAGTATGTATCCTCTCAAAATACTCTAAAGTACTGCAGACAAGGTGGTCTTGCCAGGGCTGCTGCCCACGTCTGGCCCTTTGGCCGAATGTGGGCAGGGCATTGGCCTGCACAGGTTTAGGCAAGCAGCCCTGGCTCCCAGTACAGGTCCATGAGGATCAGTTTCACGCGTACAGCTGCAGCATGCAAAGCAGATGATGCACATGCTGCCCTAACACATGCGAGTGCTCTACCTTGAGTGCCTGCTGCAAGTTCAGGACAGTGCGCCTGTCCAAGCTTCCAGGAGCTTCACCCAGGGTCTCAGGTACACTCCCCTGTCCTGCTTCTTCCTCTCCGCTGCCTTGCAGCTGCTGAGCCAGCTGCAGCACATGACTCACGCCCTCACCAGAGCTTCCATTGGAGCTGCTGCCGTTAGGCATAGCCCTAGAGGAGGTGATGGTGGTGTTGGAGTCCCATTGAGAAGCTGTGCTGTCTATGAGGCTCTTAATGAGGACTGTGCCTTTCCCCAAGCCAAAAGATGGGCCCTCTTTGCCTTTCTTGCTTGCCTTTGGCTTGGCCCCATTGGCTGCCTCCTGCTTTGCTGCCTTTGGTGCCTTTCCAGCAGCCTACAATGTCAGGGGCCACGCTTGAAACACAAGGTGAAAAGAAAAAGAAAAGTTTACGCTTTTCAGCGATCATAACGGGAGCCTCCTAAGGCGGCAGCCCAGAGCTAAAACACAAGGTGACAGGTCTTTGGAGAACACACACTGCGAGGATGCAGCCTCACAGAGCCACTCAGCTGACACCGATGTTTTCATGCCACCAACAAGACAAACTCAGACGCAAAGGCTGAAAGAGATGCCGTGCTGTACAGCAAATCATTCATGCATGCAGCTGCGTCTACAACACATATCAACGCTTGTTGCGTGCTGCTTCATGCTTGATGGGTGGCACCAGATGTGTGCTGTGTGCTCAGCGCATGCCCTGCTGGCGGAGTCGGTGCTTAACAGAGCCATGCTTGCAAAAGTTGTGACAACACATGGATGGTGCACTGGCACACCTGGGTGCTGATTTCAGCCAGACTGAGTGTCAAAGAAGCCAGCAGGGCTTCTGCAGCCAATGCCCTGCAAGCAGCAGCAAGAGCAGCTGCAGCTGCTCTGGCAGCTGCTAGAGAAGGCTCCTGCTCTAGTTCTGCTGCCTCTGACAGCGTGCGCTTCAGATCTGCCCGTGCCCTTTGCATCAGGAGGACTGGAGAGTCCTCCATTTTGGCTTGGTGAGCTGCAGCAGCGTTGGCAAAGACCTGCAGGTACGGCTCGACTTAAGCTGCTGGGCATGTATCATGTCGTATTTGTATAGCATATATAATGATGCAAACGATATTTCCACCCCAAGCATCTTGAGGGAGGGGGTCAAACTCATGGTGAAAATGTGCAGACTGGACATTTTAGGGAGCTGCAGCAGTGTTGCCCAGTCCCTGAGTGATTGAAGGGCAGCTATTGCATTGACGCAGTGCGTATGTGTGCCGCATTGAGGAAGAAACAGCCCAAGCATGCTGACCTTAGAACGAGGCAGGGTTGTGTTTGCGGCCATGCGCTTCACACTGAGCTCTGCAACAGCTAGCAGCTTTGACGCCACTCCAAGCAACATCCAGGTCAGATTGCCCTGGCTGGACTGTGCCTGTGTGGGCAGTCAGAACAATGAATGTGGTGCAACAGATGCAGGCAGCTTTGACTGGTCAAGTCAACAGTCTAGTTGCAAAACATAAGACCCAAAAGCCTGTGGCTGCAATGCAGTGTTTCTCACATACATTGACTTAGACTTCCATGAGGGTCTTGACACAAGCTTTGCCTCATGCAGCAGCATGCCAGAAACAAGGTCATGCTTGAGGACGTCAGAGCAAAACGCAGCCTGAGGCAAGGGTGAGCAGGGCAAGGATCTGAGTAGACGACAGCAGCTTGTGGTAAGCTACCTGAGCTGCTTGAGCGGGCAATGTCAGCAGGCCCTTTAAACTGGTGGATGCAGATGCCAGTGCCTCATCTGCTGCGCCATGGCACTGCAGCATCACAATGTGCAGTCATGCATGTGCCATAAGTAGCAACTGCCTTGCGCTTGGTTCATGCCAAGGCAACCACATGGCTGAGTACAGTTGCCAGCAGAGGAATGCAGCCAGTGCATTGAGTAACTGTCACCAGCCACCGCTTGCTTGTTGACTAGATCCCACCAGACAAAACACCTTCAGCTGATCAGACATCTAGAGGTAATTAGGATTCAAGAGCAATAAGCTGTCTTCAGTTGTATTGATTCAGAGCGACTTTACAGTTGTCAACAGCAAGCGTGAAAGCCCTGCCTGAGGGACACTGGCGAAAGCTTCCAGTGGTGCAGCCTTCCTGGGGTTGACCCGAGGGGAGTCCTTGAGCAGGGCTGACAAGGAGCCAACAACATCATTTGCTGCCTTGCCAGCATACTCATCTTCCAGCGCTGCTTTGACCTGCACAGATCAAAGCTACTATTGCAAGTTGTATCACCAAATGTTGCATGGGTGTGCATGTGCCTCCCGTTGAGGCACAGCTACTGCTCTGCAGCTGACCTGTATCTGTAGAGCTTCTGCACTCAAGGCTGCCACCGCTGTTCCACCCAGGAGCAATTGCCTTGCGGTCTGTATAGTCACAGCTGCAGCTCCAAGTGTAACCCATTGACCTGACTGAAGCATGGCTCGTTCTTGCTGACTGATTCCAGGAGCTGATAAGTGTTGACGCTGCAGAGCTTCTGACAGTGGACTGCTGTTGCCATCACAGAGGGCTAGTCCAGTACCTGCTGCTGCATCTGCTATTTGCTGCAAAGGTGCCGCATCTGTGTTTGCAGACGTCAACAGAAGCTGCGTGCCTGAGTTCAGGAGGTCAACAAAGTATTGGAGAACTGCCAGGCGCAGCTTGGTGCTCCCGTTGGCCAAACTGATCAGTCGACACAATATGCTGGCGCGGCTCTCGATGCTTGTTAATGGCGAATCAACTTTGGCTGCTGCCGAAATGTCATTGGACTCCAATTTGAAGTCTTTTGGTGAGGGTGACTCTTTCTTGATACGGTCTGCCGTCGCCACATCGAGAGCGATGGTCTGTCCTTGCGCTACCTGCAGGACCGCTTGGAGATCGGCAGCGCCAGACGCGCCCCCGATCACGACGGAACTTGCCATAATGTTCAGCACCGATTGCGAGACACAATCCCGTCGCTTGCTGCTACACCTGACTTCTTGACCTAATAGGGCATGCTGAGGCATGCTGTGACTCTAGCTCCACTACAGTGCCTTTTGAGCACTGACAGGGTGGCGTGCGCATGCATCGTGTGATTATCAGCAGCAATGCCTACGCAAGCTTATACTGATTACATCAACCAGCTGGATCATAAGCCAACTTTGACCAGCAATTGTCTTCGCTGTGGTTATGGTGTGTGGCGTCTTGAACATTAGTCCTAATCAGTGTGTGTTGATTTCCCAGTGATAGGCTGTTGACCCCCTGATAAGTCCTAAAGACAGGAAATATAACCTGATTGATTGATTGCAACCAGTTTGGCCATGAGCCAACTGTGGACGCTGCGAATGCATATGCAGCATGAATTGATTACAGTCTTCACAAGCGCAAAAGTCTGATGTACACACACGCATATCTACATACATTACCTCAAGCTGTTTGCATGGTATCTTGAGGCGCAAAATCTGGAGTTTTCTGCCTCCATTGGAGCAGCTTCAGCGAGTTCAAGGCAACAAGCAATGTAGACCCTTCATGAAACGAAACCGCAACCCATAGAGGTAAAAAACCAAGCACGACTGGCAATGCCAAAACCAGAATAGAGCCGATTGCCAGGATCAGGTTTTGTCTCAAGACGTGTTGAGTTCTGTGAGCCAGTGACAGTAGCAAAGGTATTGAGGCAATGCCTTCTTTGCTGAGGACAATGATGTCAGCAGCTGCGGCGGCCGCTGCAGTGGGGCTATCTGAAATTGCAATGCCAACATCAGCAGCTGCCAGTGCAGGAGCATCATTGATGCCATCACCCACCATCAACACGCCTCCTACTGCTGAATCACCATTGCTGTCTTTGTGCCGTGCCTCATCAACAGCCTGCAACCATTTCAAACTGCACTATGCAGCAAACTCAAGGATGCCCACTGTAGTCTAGGCTCTGAACAAAGGAAGTTGAAATCCAGGTCAATGAAGACATGGTATGTGGCTTGCACATCTGTGTCATGTCTCAACAGCCGATACCAGTTTCACGCTACTGATGCAGTGAAGTGCTGTCAGTGATGTGACTTGTGGTAGTGCAGTACATAATGCTGTTGGTGGCTGTGGTTCAGCTGTCCTGAGAGCGTCTCTATCTGAGTACATGCAAACCTTGACACCACAAGCATGACCATGCTTGATTGAACCCTCTGCAAACCCCAACATTCAGCATATATTGTGTTGGGAGCAGCAGTGACGCTCACCTGCAGCTTCTGCTCAGGCGACAGGCCTGCCCTGACATCATCAATCTTCAGCTGCTTGGCCACACGCTGAGCGCTAGCCTCATTGTCCCCCGTCAGCATCATCACCCTCACATGCTTCTCCTTACGCCCTCTGCCCAGCCACGACCCCTCCCTTAAGTCTTCCAGCGCTGCAGCACTGCGCTGATGCACTGTGTCCTCAAACGCAAACACCCAAATCTGACTCTCAGAATCACCGCCTTGACTGCCTCCCGCCTGCTGTGAGTTGCTCGGCTCTACAGGCTGAATAGTTTCAGAACTGGGAGTGGGAGTGAGTTTAGATGATGCTGATGGTGAGCTGTCTGGACTGGATTGTTTCTGGCTGTGGCTAGTAGTGCTGCTGCTGTTGTGGCGGTCTGAAGCTGTCTCTACTAAGACTGAGATGACCTTGTCAGCACCTTGTTGCTGACAAGCATGGGTGAGGGCTTGCTGCTGGCAGGCAGACAGGCCTTCTGAGGCAAAGGCCTCAGAGCCAAAGCGTAGGCGGCGTTTCCTGCCAGACTTGTGTACTGTGCCTTCTACTCCTGCACCTGCAATGCAATGCACACCGTTTTCATGTCTGAGTTTGATTCTCCTTCTGGTGCAAATCAAAGAGCACATGGCTCAAGTTAAATTCTGATCCTGTGACTATCATCAGCAGCAATGAGCTAAGCTGATTGGCTCAACGACCACTGGTGTCGACCCATGAACATCATCTTTGGTCTTGCGTGCCCCTGTACCATCCCAGTACTCTTTGCCAGCACAGAGGCAAACATGAGCTGACCTATTTCACCAAGCACAACACAATCTGCCACCCCTACTAGGTCCAGGTTAATCCATCAGCCTTGCAATCAAGCATTAGGCAACAGCATGGCCATGCAATTGCATATGCATCTCTTGCATGAAAATTCTTTTGTATAATGCTGCATCTGCTAGGTGGCTTCATTGGCAGCTGACAGGGGCGCACTTAGTGTGCAGAACTGATGTTGGTATGCAGAATC
>JAABUO010010312.1_pt1 | contig 10357 bp, 10 predicted proteins | sample 5559291 | NCBI WGS metagenome assembly JAABUO01 (sample SAMN10711878, study PRJNA513372) | rock metagenome | isolation source: Antarctica rocks | place: Antarctica: Victoria Land, Finger Mt sud
ATGTAGATCTCCTCGCGTCGGAAGCTGCGCCTGAACCAAATACGGTCGGTCAGCGGGTGTCGGTCGTCGGGTCCTCGATCTGCTCCTTGCGAACCTGCTCCGACACCGTCTGGTTCTCGGTGACCGTCTCGGTGGCGAGTCGCACGCGCTCGACCGGCACGGTCTCCTTGGTCACTACCGGCTGCTCGGCGTGCAGGGTGACCTCGTGCTCCTCTTCGCTGAGGTCCGGACCCGACAGGGCCTGGTCACGGTTCGCGTCGGTGATCGGCTCACGCTCGACGCGGACCTCTTCGCGGCTGACCGGCACCGTGGTGCTGACGTTCTCGGTGACGATGTACTTGCGCAACCGTGCCCGCCCGGTCTCCACCCGCTGGGTGCCGACATTCAGCCGCTCCTCGGAGCGAGTCATCGCGTCGTCGGTGGCCGGACCCGAAGTGTCACGGCCTACCACGCCCGTTTGCGATCCGGTGATCTCGGTGTTGCGCTGCATACCGCCGGCGACCGTGCCGAGATAGCCCTGGTAGTGCGCGAAGAGAGCGTCGTTCTCGCTGTCGTCGAGGTGCCCGTCCGCGTCCATGTTCGGAGCGTCCTTCACCAGATTCTTGGGAACTGCCAACCGGAGGTTGTCACCGTCCCAATTCGATCCGTACAGCGGGGCGAAGCTCTCCTTGGTGCCGAGCAACCCGGTGCTCACGGTGACCCATTCGGGCTCACCGGTGGTGTCGTCAAGATAGATCTGGCCGACCTTGCCGAGCTTGTTTCCCTCGACGTCGACTGCGGTGCGGCCGATCATGTTCTGAAGATCCTGAGGATTCGTCATGCTGCGTCCTTACCGTTGATGCTGTGGATGTGGAGATTCGCGTGCACCCGAGGCGCGTTCCGGTGCTCACGCCCCGGGCGGCGTGTCCTATTGCTAGGAGTTTCGGCTTTCCTGAACAGTGTCCTTGGCGTCTGCGGCGCGGCCCTTGACGTCCTGAGCCGCTGAGGCGCCCTCTTCCTTCACGGTGCTGGCGGCGTCCGTTGCGGTTTCGTTGACCGCCTGGACCGCTTCCTTCGCCGGCTCGCGGAGGTTGTCGGCCACCGACTTGGCGGCGTCGGTCACCATCGGCGTCGCGGTCTCCTTGACCTGCGACGCGGCGTGCTGCTCCGCCTGGCTGGCCGGAAGGAGCGAACCGACCAGCCAGCCGACGCCCATCGCGATGAGGCCGGCGGCCAGCGGGTTACCCGAGGCCTGTGACTTCACGGTGCTCGGAGCACCCGTGATGGTGTCGCTCATGCTGGAACCCGCGGAGCTGATGCTGTCAGTCATGGAAGAACCTGCCGAACTGGTGTTGGCGCCGATGTGTGAGGCGGTACCCATTACCTTGTCCTTGACGCCGAATACGGCGCCCTTGGCCTTGTCCGCCTGCCGCTTCGCGACGTTGGACGGCTTCACGGTCTCGGTCAGGGTGTTGACGTTCTCGGACAGGTTGCTGCGGGTCTGCTCGATCTCTGCGCGAATCTCTTCGGGGCTGCTCATCGGGTCTCCTCGTGTCCTGCGACGGCGCTGGGGATCTTTTTGACGGTTTCCGCCGTCTTCGGAGTTCCTTGCACCTGCTTGATTTCTTTCTTTCCCATCACGGCGAGCACCGCGCCGATGACGGCCCAGATGAGCGCGACGATCAACGCGGACCAGCCGTGGCCGGTCTTGTCGCCAAGGCCCCACCAGAGGGCGATGGACAGGAACAGCAGCACCATGTGGCCACTGACGCCGGCGCCGGCGAACATGCCCGCACCCTTGCCTGCATTGCCGGCCGACTGGCGAAGTTCCGCCTTCGCCAGCTCGATCTCCTGACGTACCAGGGTGGACAGATCAGAGCTGATGTCGGTCAGCATTTCGCCGAGGGATGGTCGCTCGCCGGAAGTGGTCGGCGGTTGGTCCAAAGGATGGCTCACAGCAGGCGGCCCTCGTTCGGGAAGCCTGCGCCCAGGTCCTCGCTGGAGGCGTACGGGCGGACCACGTCAACAGCCGGCACAACGGTCGTCATCGGACGGCCGGCGTACTGCTGGCTGCTCTGGCTCTCGCTCTGGTCCTGGGCGTTTGCCTTGATGCCACGGGTAAGCCGTCCGGCGACGAGGCCGGCGCTTGCGGCGACGAGCAGGAAGGCGCCCGGACGTCGCCGCGCGAAGTCCTTGGCCTCTTCGACGAGCTGGCCGGGCTCGCGCTCGTCCAGCCACGACGCGATCTCGTGTGACTTCTGCGCCGCCTGGCCCGCCAGGTCGGTGGCCACGCCGGACTGCTGGCCGTTGTCGACCATCGACTGCAGTTCGTCGCCCAGCGCGCGCAACCCGCCGGCGAGGCGCTGCTGCTGCTGGCCCGCCTGCTGGGTCAGTTCGCTCCGGGCTTGGTTCACAAGGTCCTTGGCTTGCTTGCCGGCCTCGGCAGTGACATTCGCGACCTGGTCCTTGGCCACGCCCGCGACGTGCTGACCGGCGCCCACGGCGCTCTGTCCCACATCACTGGCCTCGCTCTTGGCCACGTCGGTGACTGCCGGGCTGCTCTGCGCGCCGGATGAGCCGATGCTCGGCGCTGAGCTGGCACCGGACTGGCCGGCAGGGGTCATCGGCGGCACACCGGGCTCACCAGCCAGCGGCGTAGAAGTGAACGGCGGTGTGTAGTTCTCAGTCATGCGGGAACTCCCTTAATTAGGCCGGGACACGTCTTCTGTCTCATCGGCTCGGACGGCGGCGTGCGCTCTGGCGTTCGCGATGGGCGCAGCAGGCCATGTGCGCTAGTCGAGCCGCACGAGCCTACGAAAGCACCGGCACGTGGCGACAATGTTCAACGCCTCATCGGCGCCAACTGACAGGCTAAAAGGTCGTGTCCTGCATACGCGCGTCCTTCGACTCCTTGCCCGGCCCCGGTGCGTGTTCACCGTATTCGCCGAGCGAGCGCATTCCCCGCGTGCGGCTGACGGTTTCAACCACGTGGTGACTCAAGCGTCCCCACACAGAACGTAGGGCGAAGGCCCACCCATACGCAACTGCACCTCAATATCCAACCCCAATTTAACAACTGGACTTATCAGCTGATACGTAGCCGCCTCCTACCCGGCCGCGGGCCTAGCCGTCGTGGCCGGCGCGTGGGTCCGAGGAGCCCCTTGCGGCTTCATCTGTATCCGGCGGAGCAGCGGCTGTATCACCCGGAGCAGCGGTGGAGTCGTCATCAGGGCCCGCACCGTTGCCGAGAAAGGCCTCAGGCTGAATGAATTCGGACATCCGCCTTCTCCATTCGCGTCGGTCTTCTCAGGCTCTTGTCGCTGTGCTCAGGCTCTTGTCGCTGTGCTCAGGCTCTTGTCGGTCCGCTCACGGGGGCGCCACCTGCATACCTAGCTCGTCGTTCTCGGCGATGTCAGCCTCGGGCGACTGAACGACGAAGCGGGGGATCGTACGAACCGAGAAGTGCGAGTCGGAGCGTCCGGTTCGGGTGCGGGGGCCTGGAGTAACTGCCTAACTCGAAGTTACCCCAGCGGCTGACCGCCTACTATGAGTGCCGAACTGAATCGGACGGCCTTCGCCGCCGTGCTGAGTCGCCCCTGGTGAGTCACACCAGGGCTCAGTCGGCCCGTGCTCAGTCGCGCCGTGCCAGTGCGGAGAGCGCCTCCTCGGCGGCGCGCTGCACCTCGGCGGCGTCTTCGGCCGTTCGTTCAGCCTCATCCGACTGGCTCTGCGCGGCACGCTCGGCGGTCGAGGCCTCGTCCACGGCGACCCGCGCCTGGCGGAGCAGGTGCTCGAACTCGCGGGCGCGGGCAGCGACCGTTGCCGCCCGCTCACGCGCCTCCTTCAGCACTGCCCGCGCATCGTTCGCCGTTTGATCGGCGCTCGTCCGGGCGGCATGCGCGGCGGCCACTTCGTCCACCGCCTCCCGCAACACGGCGCGACGCTGCTCGGCCCGCTGAGCTTCCGCCCGGCGCTCTTCAACCGCCTGTGCTTCGGTCCGCTCAGCGCTGCCCCGATGGACCTCGGTGTGCTCGTCCTGCTGCTCGGACCCGGGGTCGGACGCCGGCTCGCGCACCACCGAGAGGTGCCGGCGCTTCGTCCGCGGAACGGCAACGGCATCGGTGACATCGACCTCGCCGAACCCGGAGTAGGACAGCGCAGCGGTCAGCCTGCCGGACAGCACCGCCGCTTCGGCGGCTTCGTCAGCAATCGCTGCGTCGAAGGTGGCGCGCACCTGGGCGAGCACCGCCTCCGTGACCGATCGGCTCGCCGCGGCACCCGCCAGCCGGACCAGCCGCGCCAGTAGCTGTTGCCGCTGCCCGGAGAGCTCCCGCAGATCGGCTCCGCGCAATTCACGCTGGGCGCTGCGCATCCGCGTCCCCAGCTCGGTCAGCTCTGCCACTTCAGGCGGCTCGGACCGGGTCACGGCGTTGACCAGGGCGGCCGCAAGCACCGGCTTCTTCAGCTTGCCGATCTGCCTCGCGAGGGTCCGGTCACCCGCCGAACGGGCTTCGGCCACCATGGTGTCCCGGCGGGCCGCGAAGTCTTCGGGCAGCACCGCATAGAGCTCGTCAGCCGCCTCGTCGAGGTCCATGACGGCCCGTCAGGCCAGCCGCGGCGGAAGGGTCACGCCTCGGGACAGTACAACGGCGGCTAACCCATCCCGGCTGCAGCGGTCCAACAGCCACGGTCAGATTCCGCCGGGCGGCCCGGCAGCCAGGTCCTCGCCGGGTTCGGCGGGAGAGATGTCATCGGAGTCCGGGCTCGCGGTCTCGAGATCGTCGTCCGGGTCGGCCTCATCGTCGCCGAGGTCGGCGTCGAAGCGGCTGGGACTGAACTCATCCGAGCCCGCGCTCGCGGTATCGGGATCCTCGGTCAGCTCATCCCGCAGGCCAAGACTGGCTGGACCTGACGGCACGGGATCGGTCAGCTCGGCATCGGTGAACTCGGGGTCGGACACCTCGGGATCGCTCAGCTCGGGGCCGCTCAGCTCGGGGCCGCTCAGCTCGGGGTCGGTAGGCTTGCTCATCTGGTCGCACACTCCGCTCCGTCGTCGGAACCGGCTGTCTGCTCAACCGACAATTGCTCGCGGCCACCACGGTATCCGCATTCACGCAGCGGTGTTCCGAGGCGCCCGCCGGTAACGTTGCAGGCACTCGACAGTGAGCCTGCAACCACGCCATCGCGATGCGCGTCCCGGCGCCGCGACGAGAGCTGGGGCACGATGATGAGCACCCCATCCGACGAACCCGCCCTCGACGACGTGATCGAATCGGCCGAACCAGCGCCTCGGGATCGGCACGAACACGGCAAGATGCCGAGTCGCCCGAACGACGGCGAGCTCGCACGCCGCACCGAGCAGGAGCGGGTCGAGGTCGGCATCGAAGATCACGACCCCGATTCGGTTCCGCCCGCAGCCGAATAGCCCGCTGGTCATTGTCGGTCACGCCGCAGCGGCGACGCTCTCTGCGCCGGAGTGTGCCATCGGCGACGAGCGCCAAGACTCGGCGATCCGCGAGTGTGTTGCAGGTGACCATCCGGTCACGTATCTTCCTACGGTGACAGACGATGACCTGGTCTTCAAGGCGCTCGCCGACCCCAGCCGGCGGCTGCTCCTGGACCGGCTATTCGAGCGGGACGGACGCAGTCTCACCGATCTCGAGTCGGAACTGACCATGACCCGGTTCGGGGTGATGAAGCATCTGCGGCTGCTGGAAGAGGCCGGCCTCGTCCTGACCCGCAAGTCCGGACGGGAGAAGCTGCACTTCCTGAACCCGGTGCCGATCCGCCTCGTCCACGACCGCTGGATCGACAAGTACACCGAACCGCACGTCTCCGCACTCGTCGAGCTCAAGCGGGAGCTGGAGAACGACGCCTGAGCCAGGCGGCTCGGCCGCCGGTGGCAGCTCAGCCGCGGTACAGCTGGACGAGCGGGCAGGTGAAAGGGTCCCGCTCGCCCAGGCCGACGCGGTTCAGGTACCGCACCACGATGCTGTACGAGCCGGCCAGCGACGTTTCGGTGTACAGCACGCCGTGCTTGGCGCAGTGCTCTCGAACCATCGGCTGCACCAGCTTGAGGTTGGGCCGGGGCATGCTCGGGAACAGGTGGTGCTCGATCTGGTAGTTGAGGCCGCCCATCATGAAGTCGGTCAGCCGGCCGCCGCGGATATTGCGAGACATCAGGACCTGCCGGCGGAGGAAGTCGACCTTCATGCTGGCGGGGACGATCGGCATGCCCTTGTGGTTCGGCGCGAAGGAGCCGCCGAGCAGCACCCCGAACAGGCCCAGCTCGACGCCCGCGAACGCCGCCGCCTTGCCGACCGGCAGCAACAGCAGCAGCACCGCGAAGAAGCCGCCGACCCGGAGCGCGATGACGGTGAGTTCCAGCCAGCGGTAGCGGATGTCGCGCTTGACGAGCAGCGCCTGAATGCTGTTGACGTGCAGCGCCACCCCCTCGAGCGTGAGCAGCGGAAAGAACGCCCAGCCCTGGTGGCGCGCGAACCACCCGGCGGCACCGGTGCGTCGACGGGCCTGGTCCGGAGTGAACGCGAGCACGCCGGACTGGATGTCGGGGTCGCGGCCCTCTTGGTTGGGCGCGTTGTGGTGCTTGTTGTGCTTGCCCATCCACCAGCCGTAGCTGAGGCCGGCGAAGCCGCACGAGAGCACCCGGGACGTCCACGCGTTCCAGGTGTGCGACGCGAACACCTGCCGGTGCGCCGTGTCGTGGCCGAGGAAGCCGAACTGGGCACGCACCACCGCCAGAGCCGCCGCGAGCAGCAGCACCCACCAGGAGTTCCCCACCGCCACTACCCCGGCCCACATCGCGGCAAAGGCCGCCACCGTGAGCAGGATGGTCGTGACGTAGTAGCCGTGCCGGCGGCGCAGCAGGCCCGCCGCGAGAACCTGCTGGGACAACTCGGCATAAGCAGAGACGTGCTTCTCACGTCGGCTGGTGGGGACGGCGGCGGTCAGCGAGGGAGTCGACAAGAGAAGAACCTGTTCGGCGTGGGGTCGGTGGCAACGCCGCACAGGGATGTGCTGGCACTGAAGGTGCTCTAACCGCCCAGCAAGCTGGGGCTTGTGACGTTGACAGTACCTACCCGGCGCCTCCCGCGGGATGGTTGCCCGTAGGCGACATTCGCGATCGGTGTTCACATCGGGTAAATCCCGACGACACGGGTGCGGCACGGTGCCAGGAGTAGGGTCGGCGACCGCCGAGGGTTAGTCGTGTGCCACACGAAGCGATGGCATCGCCCGAGGTGTTCAGCGGCGGCCAAACCAGGGCAGATCGGCGCTCGACATGACTGATCAAGGCACGACCGACTCGCACTCCCCACACGCGGAATCCGATCAGCCCTCGGACGCGGCCGCATTGGTGAGCCACAACAGCGAGATCAACACCACTGCCGCGCTCGCGCACCGGTGCGGAATGACGCACCTTGCCAGCGGGCGGCTCTGCCTGCTACCCGAGCGGCACGCCGGCTCATGCGACTTCGTGCAACCATCGGACGTCGAGTCAGCGATCGCAGAGGGCTGACCGGGCCTACACTGCCGAACACCGATTGGACGGCAGTGTGGGAGTGATGGATGCGAGAGCGCGTGGCCGACGGCCCCGGCAGGCGGGCAGTACTGACCGGCGCCTCGCTAGCGCTGGCGGCGTCGCTGGCAGCCTGCACCCGGGGCCGTGGCCCCACCGCTCCCGCTGGACCCACGGCGGCTGAACCCACGGCGACTGGACCCACGGCGACTGGCTCGGCAGCCGCGACCGGAACCGGCTCCGCTGCCCTCCCGACGGCTGCCGCCAGTACGAGCGCGGCGGTCAAGCCGACCCTGGCGGCCCTGTCCCGGCAGCTGTCCACGCCGCTGCTGCAGCCGAAGTCCGCTGACTTCGCCGCGGCGGCCCGGCTCTACAACCCGCGCTTCGACAGCGCCCCCGCGCCCACGGCGATCGCCCGTTGCCGGAGCACGGCCGATGTCGCGGCCGGCGTCCGGTTCGCCGCGGCGACCGGTACCCCGCTCTCCGTCCGGGCCGGTGGCCATTCCTACGGCGGCTGGTCACGTGGCTCGGGCCTGATGCTCGACGTGGCGCCCCTGCGCACCGTGTCGGTGGACACCGCCGGCGGCACGGCCAAGATCGGCGCCGGTGCCACGCTGGTCGATGTCTACGCTGCGCTGGCGAACAAGAACGTCGCCATCGCCGCCGGTTCCTGCCCCACGGTGGGGGTCACCGGCCTGCTGCTCGGTGGCGGTGTGGGGGCGTTGACGCGGGCGTACGGGCTGACCTGCGACGCACTGCGCGCCGCCACCGTGGTCACGGCTGACGGCAAGATCCACTCCGTCGACCCCGCACACGACCCGGGCCTGTTCTGGGCGTTACAGGGCGGCGGCGGAGGCTTCACGGCGGTCGTGGACCTGACGCTGGCGGTCCGGGCCGCACCCACGGTGCACACCTTCTATCTGCAATGGGACTTCTCGCATGCCGAGGCGGTACTCAGCGGCTGGCAGCAGTGGATCGGCAAGACCGATCGCGCGCTGTGGAGCACCTGCAAGCTGCTGGCCGATCCCGGCGCTGGCCTGCGAGCGACCGTATCCGGTACCTGGATCGGAGCCGGCCCACAGCTCCAGGCGGTACTGGACCCGCTGCTCAAGGCCATCGGCGCGCCCACCACGGCGAACCAGCGCAACACCCTCGACTACGCCTCCGCGATGCTGCTGGAGGCCGGTTGCTCCGGGCAGTCCCCCGACCAGTGCCGGGCGGACGCGCTGAGCCCGCACAAGCGCCAACCTTTCGCGGCCACCTCGGCGGTGCTGGATTCTCCCCTTCCGAGCACCGGGGTCTCCACCGCGGTTGCCCAGGCACGGTCGGCCCTGTCCATTCCGGGGCTGGTCGAGGGCGGGGTGTCCTTCGATGCCCTCGGCGGTGCGGTGGCAGACATAGCCCCCACCGCCACCGCCTTCGCGCATCGCGGCGCCCTGGCCCTGGTGCAGTACACGGCGACGTGGTCTGCCGCTGCCGCTGACCCGGCGCCGTATGACCGCTTCGTCCGCGGTGAGCGGTCGGCGCTGTCGCGGTGGACGGGCGATGGCGCGTATGTCAACTACGCCGACCCCAGCATCGGCAACTACCCGGCGGCGTACTGGGGCACCAACTACCCCCGGCTGCAGGCGGTGAAGAAGCAGTACGACCCGGGCAACCTGTTCTCGTTCGCCCAGTCCGTCAAGGCCTGAACTGCCGTCAGCCGGCTCGGCGCGGGCGGCTGACCACTGCCTTCACCAGTGCCGCGGCAGCGGCGTCCGGGCCGGCAAGCCGACACCGGCCGGGTGGGCAAAATGGTTACGTGACGACAATGACCGCGGCGCGCGGACGCGTCGGTTCTGGCACTGCCGTGTGGTTGACCGCCTTCGCCTTCGCGTCCGCGATGCTGGGAACGACGCTGCCGACCCCGCTGTACCCGCATTACGAGCAGCAGTTCCGCTTCGGCCCGCTGACTGTGACGCTGGTGTACGCCGCCTACGCGGTGGGCGTACTGGCCGCGCTGCTCGCCTTCGGCCGCGCGTCGGACACCCTCGGACGCCGACCCGTCCTGCTGGCGGCGCTGGCACTCTCGGGAACCTCGTCCCTGGTGTTCGTCCTGGTCGGTGCCATGAGCAGTGGCGGCCTGCCGCTGCTGTTTACCGGCCGGGTGCTGTCCGGGCTGTCCGCGGGCATGTTCACCGGCACGGCCACGGCTGCCCTGGCGGACTTCGCGGGAAAGGACAACCAGCTCGGCGCAAGTGTGATCGCGGCCGTCGCCAACATCGGCGGCCTCGGCCTGGGCCCGCTGGTCAGTGGCCTGCTTGCGCGCCACGCCGGCCGGCCGCTGCAGACCAGCTACCTGGTGCATGTCGTGGTGGTCGTCATCGCCGTGGCCGCCATCCTGGCCGTCCCCGAACCGGTGCGCCCGGACGGACCCCGCCAGCTGCGCTTCCAGCGGTTGGGCGTGCCGGCCGTGGCCCGCGCCGCGTTCCTGCAGGCTGGCACCGCGGGCTTCGCCGGTTTCGCCCTGCTCGGGCTCTTCACCGCGGTCAGCCCGTCCGTACTGGCGCTGCTCGGGCACCACAATCCCGCCCTGACCGGCGTGGTGGTCTTCGCGGTGTTCGCCGCGTCGGCGGCCGGGCAGGTGGTGTCCGCGACGCTGCCCGCCCGACCAGCGCTGCTGGCGGGCACCGGCGTGCTGGTCCTCGGGCTGGCGGTACTCGGGATCAGCCTGGCCCGGTCATCGCTGCCGTTGCTGGTCATCGCGGGTGTCATCGGCGGGGCCGGCCAGGGTCTCAGCTTCCGCGCGGCGCTCGGCCTCGTCACCCAGGTCAGCCCCGCCGAGCAGCGGGGCGGCGTCGC
>JAABUO010010313.1_pt1 | contig 10356 bp, 12 predicted proteins | sample 5559291 | NCBI WGS metagenome assembly JAABUO01 (sample SAMN10711878, study PRJNA513372) | rock metagenome | isolation source: Antarctica rocks | place: Antarctica: Victoria Land, Finger Mt sud
AATAGAAACAGGGAGCATGGGGGTGGGGGTGGGGGTGGGGGGGGGGGGGCAGGGGAGGAAGGGAAAGGAGGGGGGGGAAGGGGAAGGAGGGTGGGGGAAAGAGGGGAACGGGGAGGGAATCGGAAGTGTTTGTATTTTTGACACATCATGTGCTGTGCGCCACAACAACCAGCCCACTAATGGCATGCCTGCCTTTCATACCAGCCTTGTACAATGCAGCGCATGCTCTTGATGTGCCCTGCAACTGGATAGACCCAAGTCAGACGTCCTGCATGTGTGTTGCAGGAGGCTGTGGTAGATAGCCTAGGCATCTCAACCGTGCTGGAGGGCTGCCGGCAGTTGACTAAGGTGGCATTCACTCAGCTGGACATTGCTGAAACTGTGTTTGAGAGAATGGCACGCCAGACAACACATTTGCAGGTATGCATGTGTGGATTGTACAGATGGTTTGAACCTACGCCAAGTTTAGCTTGGTGGATGCAAGGTCAGTCCTGCTCAGCCACAGGCTTGCCTTGAACGTGCCTTTAGGTCCTGGCACCCAAAACAGACTTGTCTCCACAGTCATACAAAACAGCTGTTCAGAAGTGCTGGTACAGATCAGCCAACCCAACATCATACATGCACCATCTTCTTCACCAGCCAATATGCATTAGAATTGAAAGCCTTTTTGACAATAATGCGCCTGTGTGGTGTCACTTGGCTTGTCATCCTTTCCTCTTCTGCCAAGATGCAGCAGACTTCAAGCTGAACACAGATGGTTGCATATTGTTTGATCTGCCGATGCCATTTTTCTTCCTAGATCAGAGGGGTTGTTGTATTTATTAAATCGGAAAACCCCTCAGCAGGTTGGAATCAATCAGCAAAAGTTGAAATACAGGCAAAGTCTTTTGTGCATATGCTTGGTGCAGGTTCTCCAGATGCACGACAGTGGCCTCACAGACCTAGCCCTTGCGGCAGTGGTCAAAGGCTGTCAGCAGCTGGCATACCTCAGCATGCAAGGACCCCCCTTACGGCCTGCACGTCCAGGGTCGGACCCCCAGCCACCCCTGTCTGCAGTCGGCACTGTCACTGATGCAGGCTTGAAGGCTGTAGCTGCTCATTGCAGCATGCTCAAAGGGCTTTCCATCACAAGTGAGTCGCACTCTTAGCTGCTGACATGCTGTGCTGCAATTGCAGTGACACCACAAATGGGCTGAGCATGCCTGAGCACATCTTGGAAGTTGCAGTACATGCTGATCAAGTGATGCGACGCAAAACTGTGGCTCTTACAAAGGGGACCAGAGTCTGTAGAAGGTTGCCTACCTGAGCAGCCTCCTGTTTCCGTCAGCATGTCTGTGTTGCCTTGTTCAACACCAGCTGCCGACTCAGTTGTTCATGGCGTGAAGTTGACTTGTGTCTGGCTAGGTATGTGCAAGTATCCTTGCCACTGTTAAGGCACTACAGTTCTGAAACTACACAGTTGCGTACTCACATACCTGCAGACAATACCACTGATGGGCGCAACCTACAAAGAAAAAGTTTGATAGCAACACAGTGCTGTGCACAACAAATCGCAGCCATTGACAGATTGGAGTGTGCTTCAGGGAATCCATGTATCACTGACAAGGGGGTTGCAAGTCTGGCGGCTGCGCCAGCTGTCATGCTACAGCAGCTGCAAGAGTTTGCTCTGGATGCTGTTCAGTGTACATGGGAGGGTGTGCAGCTGCTCTTGAAGCGATGCCCTGGACTGCAAAAGTTAAATCTGTATGGATTACAGCCTTGTTTGTAGACTAAGCAAAGGATGACACTTTATCAGCTTGCTGATTTGTACCTGCTGTGTTAGCATGATCCCTGTCTGCATTATGATATGCAATGCCAATGCGTAGGAGTCATGCTCCCTGTGCAGTATCTGTTGCCCATTGGCCTTATAGAATGTCGTGATTTGGATGGTCAGATTGCGCCCCATGTACTTGGACAAGATAGTTGGGTGCTGCGACCCTGGCGCTGTGCTCTCTGATTGTTCTCTATAGCGCTGACATGCATAAGCAGACCATCTCCTAGGCGCCTTGTACGTCAGTGGCTGAATAGGTAACTACACAGGAAGCCGAGAAACATGCTTGCAGCTTGATGTGGGACTGATAGCACAGCACGAAAGGTGTAGGCAGCACTAACAGAGCAGTTGCCATGCTTAAGCACAAGCTTGTTGCGTATGCGAACAGCTAGACAGATCTGTCTAGACAGTGTTCCATTGCTCTTTCATCTCTCAATGTTATCTTGCCATACTATGATGCGCAAGCGCACCAGCATCCCGATCGGCTGTTGCGTTTTGAGCAGTGCATGGTATTGACTTGCATTAAGTATTCACACTAATGGGCAGGCATTCTGAAAGTCACACCTTAGCAGCTTTCAAATCAGAGTCTTTCAAGTTCTCCAGAGGACCCTCCGCCTACAGGGGTGTGCATTTCTGCAAGTCAGCCCAGAATTTTCGGGCACAAATTAAAGTATCCTCCAAAACAGTTAGTCTTGGGAGATATGTGAATGAAGAGGAGGCAGCGCGCGCATATGACAGGGCTGCTATCAAGCAGTTTGGCAGGTAATCTCTTCTATCAAACTTGTACAGTGCAGGGTCTTGTCTGGAATGGTGTACCTGCTCGGCAAAAAGTTGACCCCTAACAAACAGAACAGGCAGTCATATGCATGGTGCACTGGCTGCCCCTGGCACAGATGACCTGGTGCACATGGAGGGGTGTTGTATATACATCTCTGTCATCAGATAAAACCACCTGTCAGGCTGCCGCAGCCTCAAAAACAATAACTTTATTAGCACATCTTACTGTCACACCTACAGTTGTGCAGCATGCTAAAGATGTGAATGATCTGCAGCAAAGCTCATCTCAACTTTCCTGACTCAGAGACCCATGAAGACAGCTTGGACCTGAGCACCAACCTGTCAGGTACTCTCAACTGCTTATCAGCGACACATTCATGTCCATGACAGCATATGCTCATGCGCCTGCTCATGCATGTGACGCACCTGCTCACTGCTGGTGAACCAATAACTGTACACACATGACTGCCCACCTACAGCGTTGATGAGCTTGATCTGTCTCATACATGCCCACATTGAGCCAAGGACAGATTCTGACCTGTGGACATTTCTTGCAGGACCCTCCCCGCTGCAGGCTGAGCAGAGCCACCTGGGTTCTGCAGTTGCTGGAGCCTCAGCAAATGACAGCAAGCAAACATCAGCAATGGAAGCTGTCATTGCAGCTGAAGCTGAGGGCCTGGCAGCACCACTACATGGGACCCAGACCTTGCTTGCTGGGCTTGTTGAGCAGAATATGGCACAAGGCAAGGCAGCTTCACCTTGAAAATACATGGACTTGAAAAGCAGTCTGCACAAAGATTTTCAATAGCTGGCACAGCTATTTGCTTCCTCAACTGCCATGCATGTTTTGCTCAGCATCATGCACACCAGCCATATGATGTTGTGTACCAAACAAGAGCTCATTACAGAGAGCGCCCCACCACAAAGGACAGCAAGAAGGCTACTGATTGAGTAATCTACATGCATGACCGCTGCATAAGCCTCCATCAACCAAGGTTGAGTTTGCAGCAGGCATCACAGTTTGCAGTAGGCATTCTGACATCTATCTGGTACCTCAGCAACAAGCAGCTGCACGGCATGGTGTCATGCAGCACAAAGCGGCGTTCTGCATGATGCAGAGGAAATGCAAGCTTTTCAAGCTCAAGCTGACTTTTCTCTTAAGCTGCAGGGATTCAAGCCAGCGCTGATGCTGACATGACTGCACGCTCAGCTGCAGCTGAGCCCACAATGGCCGACAGAAACATTTCTGCCAACAGCCCTGTTGCTAGCAGGGACGCAGGCAAAGGCCCTGCCCCTAGCAGTCCTGTTGCCAGCGCTTGTTTGGAAACTGGAGCGGTGGCTCCTGCAGTCCCTCCTGCAAACGCCCCGACTGTTCAGGGCATGACTGCTGGCAATGGCCCTGCATTGAGTAGTCCTGATGAAGAAGAGTATTCATCTGATGAAGACTATGACTCCTTCAGTGACAATGACCTGAGCAGTTGGGGATCCATGGATGAGGTGTGGGACGCAGACAGTGACTACTATGACACTGAAGAAGAGAAGGAAGCACTGGCAGGTACAGATGTGATGCACCATGCCAACAGATTTGTGTCATAGTACACTTTGTTGGTTGATGCCAGGTTGTGCGTTTGCTCAGCTTGGTAATGCTTTGCTCAAGCACTTTAGCAAGGGACTATGTGTCTTCTGCAGACCACATTCTGTTTTAACAGCTCCAACCATGCAGCTGCTTTGCCTTTGTATCAATAGGGCAAGACAGTATCTTTGCACTGCATGAATGAAAGATCTGCTCACTTGTGCAAACAACCTGTTCACCATGCAGAGCTGTATAGCCACCCAGATTATCAGTACCTGGTGCGTCACAATGGTCAGCCCAATCTGAGTCTGTTTGGCGGCCCCTCCGCCGACATCACCCCTGCAAACCTGCTCAATAAGCTCATGACTCGATGGAGTGAAGAGGAAGACCGAAAGTCACCTGAGTCAGCCAGCAGCAGCGCCACTGCTGAGTCATGCTTTGCCACAGCTGATGACACCTTGCTCAGCACCAGCACCACCTCAAGCAGCAGTGCTGGGGTCAGGTCTGCCACAGCTACAGCAGCTGGAAGAAGAGGCAAGGGTGCCTTGAGGCCATCAGCAGATGCGGTCAGCATGGCCAACACTGGCTGTAGGGCTGTTCCGGGCATGAGCCCTGCAGAGTACAGAGAAGCCCTGTACAGCACCTGGATGACTGGACGCCCATGGGGCATGAAGCACATGCCAGCTGACTCAGACGATGAGGAGGTGATCATGACTCAGCCTTCAAGTTGGAAACTTGCCTGTATCATCTTGACCTACGCTGCAGCACACCTTGAGAGCATGGGCAAGCCAAGTTCAGGTTAAGCCAGCAATCATTTCTGCAGACAATATGCTGGCATTGTTTTTGGACAGGAAGCAGGGCCTGAGTGGGATGCTGTCTGCTCTTTTGGACTGATTCAAGTAGTAGACGCTATACCATAAAGTCCATGGAACTACTACAGCCACTGGCCAGCATATGGGTACTGTTGTCTGTAGTGCAGCTGCAATGCATGTGCCCACTTGCCGTATCATCGGAGCAATGTGGTCCATAGCTGTGTAGGCTTGATCCTTGTCAGCCATATGAATTGTTACAAGCTGTGTCTGGCTTTGCAGGGCAACAGAAGCTGCCAAGGTGAGGACATGCAGACCCTCCAGAGCGAAGATGACAGGGAGAGCCTGGATGATGAAGAGGAGAGGGCCAGCAAGCGCAACAAGCTCACTGAGCAAGTGGAAGCTGTGGGAGCACAAGTCAAGCAGCTGCAGGTACGATAGACAACAAAGGTCAAGCAGCCATCATGTGTATGCAGGAAACAAGCAGACCGTAAGGGAATGAAGTAAGCACACCGTAAGGGAAGGGTGCATGAGCTATCGCAGCTCTGCACAACAACACCATACCTGCTGCTATGTCATTTCCCAGCTGATGTTGCAGACTGAAGATTGTTCATTGTCTGCATGGCTTACAAATAATCGAGATTCTTGACTGTACATCGGGTTTTGGTGTATTACAAATATGCTGTTGTTGGTCTATAAATCTGTTGCTTGCTCTATGCAAAAGCTGCTGGTGCTCCACAAGAAGCTCGCACTGGTTTTGTGCCAAGAAACATGGGTTTCTGGGCTGCATGCTTTCACTTGTTGCCCATCAGATGCTTGATTATCTGAGTGCGCAACGACATGGCACTCACAAGCTTTTGGTGTCACTGCAGGACCGAATGGGGCTGACAAGCACAAGCCTAGGTGCAGCTGCACCATCCAGTGCTCTATCAGCAGTGGCCTTGCCTAGTCTGTCAGCTGCAACCTCATCCACCCTGCCAGCTTCAGCCTCAGCTACTCTGCCAGCTTCAGCTTCACCTACTCTGTCAGCTTCAGCCTCCATGTCGACAAAGGCAGCAGATGCACTGTTGAGCTCTGGTATGCCTTGGTGGGCTCAGGAGATGGGTATGACAGAAGAAGAATACTGGGGTGGCTTGCAGGAGACAGGAGCAAGCCAGGCTGACTTGACCGGCAACAGGATCACGCCTGTACAGGTCACTCAGGTGAGAGCATGTGTTGTTTTTACCATCCTGATGATGTGCTGATGACAGGCATCAATGTGCATAAGGTAGCTCAAGCACGGCTGTTGCTTGCACAGTGCAAACCTGCTTTGCAGCTGAGGTGAGTACATTCAAATGAGTTCATGCTTTGCATTTTGTTGTGTTGCTGGGCTGGCTGTTGTCACATTGTGTGTTGCTAGAAAGTCTGGTGCATTACATTGACTTACACAACCAAACAGCACTGTCAGGTTGTGAAGAAGTGAATGCATTACAGCCCTCGTGCAATTGCAGGAGGATCTGAGCTTCTTGTTTGGCAGCAATGACAGCAAGGAGCGCTCAGCACACCAATTGTGATGTCACGCTTTGTAAAATGGTCACATCAGCAGCCGGGCAAGCAAGGTCATACCAGCAGCATTTTCCAGTAGTATCAGGCTAGACAGAGTCAGAATCGGTGGGTTAAAATCAGGACCTGTCATATACAGGTGTATACTTGATCTTGTCTTTTGATTTTTGCAAGCTTGAGTTCCTTAAGGACGTAGTCCTGTTAACGTTCTATTCAACTTTCTGTATGCATGTATGTTATGCAAGCTTTGTAGCTTGGAATGGGCTTGTGTCCAGACAGTGTAGCGGGTAGATTTGAATATTAGGTCTGAGCAGCTGCACAACTCAGGTCAGCATGCACAAGTGAAGAATGTTCCATAGTGGGAGAGCACACCTAAAGATCACAGCACCAGTAGACATGTATGCCTAAGCGCTGAAGTAGTCATAGAACATGATCAGCACACGGAGTGATCACAATTTTGCCTGCTTACATGGTGTAGAGTAGGCAACAGCCAGTTCTAACAACTCACTTCAAACGTGCCAACTGCCGACTTCTTTCACAAAATCATCAACTGGTACACTAAGTGGTTTAACCATCAGCTGCAATCTAAACATCACGCTGAAGCGGCTGCTGCTTCTGGTACAATGGTTGCTAGAGTGTGACCGTCTTCCACTTGAGCACCAACAAAGCATCGCAGGTCTGTGACTGTGCCAGCACAGGGCGCCCGGACTGTGTGCTCCATCTTCATTGCTTCCAAAACAACCACTGCATCACCCTCCTCTGCAGTGTCTCCTTCTTGCACCAGCACCTGCATGGTTGCCACAATTTGAACGATGTGTTATGTTGGTGGTTGTCAGCAGCTTGTGGCTGTGGGGCTAAGCACTCTGTGGCTGATGAGTCTAAAGAACCTTTAACACAAAAAACTACTGACTTTTCAGTTTTCAAAAGCTTGCGTGAAAAAAAGATCTTGAAAGTCAAAAAACCTGTGTGCACATTGGTCTGATATGCAGGACATTGTTACACTGAACAGGTTCAGCTTACAGCTGTGATTCTTGCTCAAGCAGCTCTGCAGTGCTGCCTGTGCCTGCAAAGCTCCCTTGGTTGCAAGGCAGATTGGCTCCAAAGCAGCACTGGCATGCAGTGATGGCAACATGAGTGGTCATCATCTCAGTGAATAAGAGATCACCTGTATGATCTTGCCAGGCATAGGGGAGCTCACGGTGCCTGCCACCTTGGCAGCAGCTCCCAGGCGTGACCATTCACGCGGTACAGCTTTCCTGAACTCATGGCAGTTGCCCTCTAGCCACATGCTAATCACCTGTGACACATGCATCATATTTGCGGGACATAGCCTTCCTGACTCATGGCAGTTGCCCTCTAGCCACATGCTAATCGTCTGTGACATGTTTCTGTGCATGTCAGGGGTTACTTGATGTCCGCCAGCCATGTGTGAAAGGTACTGTGACACGCATCATGATTGAAGGTATCATAAAGGGAGCCTACTCTGGGCTGCTGCCTCAGGAACCTCCTGTCATGAATGTCACAAAGGCACAGGTTCTTCTATTTTCTTGTTCTTACTGTGACAGGCACTTCAGAAGGAGCTGCTAAGAGCAACGAAAAGATGAAGATCTGTGCATGCGAGTTGCTGAGTCTGGCACAGACAGTGTACCCGTTCATCCAAGTAATTATGGGTTGACACAGTTGCTCTGTATAGCTGGTCACCCAGCTCAGCTGTCAGCACATCCCCAGTGAGTACTGCCCTACTTACACTGATTGCCTCTGCACCTCCTGCCTATGCAAACACAGTTGCCACTCATGTCATGCATCTGAAGCCACAGGAGTCTCAGCACACTGCAAATTGCTATACCATATGGTACCTAAACCCTAAACCTTATACCATTGGGTATGAGAGCCCACAGCATATATAATCCTAAACCCTATACCATTGGGTATGAAAGCTCACAGCATACATGATCACAATGATTAAGGATACAACAACCATAGTGATAAGCAGCTGCCTCAGTGTCAATTAAGCTCTGACCAAACATCATTCACATTGGTTACTCAAGCAGTGCACAGCATGCTGCACAATGGACGCATGCACTGATTTGTGTATGCAAGAAGCTCTGCAGGCCATGCACCGTTCAATAAAACATAACTTGACTGGCAGAGTCTCAAAACAACCCTTGCTTGGGTCATACACAAGCCATGATGGGCGTAAGGTTCATCATACTTTCCTGTAAAATTGTAGACTACTGCTAGACACATGCTGGCTTTGGTCGACATGCGGGGTGTGTCAGACATGCACGCGTTGGCTGGTAGACATGCAGTGTTTGATAGACATGCAGGCGTTGGTAGACATCCAAGCGTTGATAGACATGCAGGGGTTGGTAGAAATGCAGGAACTGGTAGACATGCAGGGTTTAGTAGACATGCAGGGATTGGTAGACATACAGTATTAAGTAAACATGCAGGGCTTGGTAGACATGCAGGATTTGATAGACACGCAGGGCTTGCTGGACATGCAGTGGTTGGTAGACATGCAGGCCTGGGTAGACATGCAGGGTGTTGGTAGACATGCAGGCATTGGTAGACATGTGGGTGCAGTCTAGCATGCTTGCCTGCACTGTGAAGCTCTGCAGGCCGTGAACAGTCAGCTCAAAAGCAAGATGAGTCTGACTGGCAGGGTGCTCAAGGCTGCCGGGCTTGGTGAGGGCATGGTTGATGCGCTTGCTGTCCAAGATGCTCCACGCTCCGGGTAAAGATGTTCCAATCTTCTGCACCTGACATCAGACACGCAAGCTTGCTGAGAAAAGAAAAGGAAATGAATGGAAAGAAAAGAAAAGATAAGAAAAGAAAGAAAAGACTACACCTTTCGGCGTCAAGTTGAGAAGCCAAGTATTATACCGGGCTGCCCAGGTGCAAGCTTGCTGACTATTGACTTGTAGCAGTTGTCAGAAAGTAGCTGTGCTGCTCACGTGGTGCTTGTTGACTTGTGAACTGGCTCGTGGTGAGTTGATGCTTGCTGGCCTGTCGCTGATGTTGGGACACTGACCATGCTTCTCATATTCAGCTTTTAAGTGGCAGCCCAGTTATGACTGTGTTCGTGCAGCAAGTGCAATGTTGAAGTTGTTTATCAGTGGCATGTGGGCGGTTCCAAACTGATGTTAGACACTGACCATGCTGCCCACATTCAGCACTTAAGTGGCAGCCCAGTTATGACTGTGTTTGTGCAGCAAGTGCAATGTTGAAGTTGTGTATCAGTGGCATGTGGGTGGTTCCACGGCCATATCAACTGGGTTTAAGGTGCTGTGCAGACTGTCAGCAGCACAATGTAAAATAATGTTCAAGCTGGAGACAACACTTGGAGAGCACGTGATGCAGCCTGCAAACATTCTCGACCTGGCAGGTACCCGTCAATCAAGTCATGTATGTGCTAGTGCATCCGGCAGATTTGTAGCAAGTAACCACAGCAGTTAGCGGAGCCTCAATCTGCTTGTGGTGGTACAGACACAGCATGACATGGAGCCAGGCACCCTGATGCTCATCCTCCTACTGACCCACAGACTGACAAAGTCAGTCACAGACTGTACAGACAGATGGACAGACACACAGATAGATAGACAGACAGAAGGACGTACAGACAGGACTTACAGACAGACGGATGTACAGACAGATGGATGTACAGACAGACAGACAGATGCACTGGTTGTCTGCTCTTCTGTCTGACAGAAGAGGAGACCTTCATGAAAGAGGTGCACACCTCTTGGACTTGCAACAGGTGGTCAGCAACTGCAGCTAGCGCCAGCACATGCCGTGCCACGGGCTGTGCATCCACCAGGCTGGCATGATGCTTCTGGATGAAG
>JAABUO010010315.1_pt1 | contig 10356 bp, 18 predicted proteins | sample 5559291 | NCBI WGS metagenome assembly JAABUO01 (sample SAMN10711878, study PRJNA513372) | rock metagenome | isolation source: Antarctica rocks | place: Antarctica: Victoria Land, Finger Mt sud
CAGTGTGCTGCTACTGAGGTGCGGCGCGCCACAGAGTCTGGCAGGCGCGCGGAGATCTCATCTCGCAGCCGCCGCTGCAGCTGCCGGCTCCAGGCCATCTCGCGCAGGTAGTGTGAGCGCTCGCGCTCCAGGTGGCGAGCAAATTCTGGGCCGCCGCGCTCCATCCAGCTGCCAGGAAAGGCAGAGCGTGAGTGCGCGCAAGGACTGAGGCTCGGCAGGACCGCCAACAGTGCCAAGGGTGTCCAGACGCGCACTCTTAAATGTCGAAGCGGTGGCGCAACCGCGTTGCCAGGCACTCTCGTGAAGCGCCCGCACCTGTTTTCGTCTGTCCAAGTGTGCCCGTGCTCGGAACGGGTCTCTGCGGCGTGTCCTGGCGACGTCCAGGCCTTCAACGCAGACCAAAACGATGCGGCGCGGGCGTCGCGCAGGAAGCGAGGTACCGCATGTGTTGTGTATGCAGCAGTAGGCTGTGCGGACAGCAAAAGCGGCAGTCTCGCTGCTGCAAGCGCGTTCATCTTGACGCGAGTGCCCACTGGTGCCCTGCTCCAGGCTGTGGGCACTACGCAACATGCTCATAGTCAGAGGTACTCTCTACAAACAGGGTTGCACTTCAGGCGTTGTAGCGTAACAAGCTTACCCCGACAGGCCAGAGGTCATTCACCAACAACTCAGCTCAAGACGTGAGCCCGGCGCTTGCTCCTGGACCCACAGCGTAACGAGCGCATAGCATAGCAGCTCACAGATAAGCCGATGAGGGTCTCCAAGGGCGACGCCCTGGCGACGCTGGACGCGGCAGTGACCAGCCTGAGGCGCGCTGCACAGCCTTTAGGCCTGTAGGTGCCTGGTAACTCGTGGTATGCGGAGCCTGACGCTGTGTGTGAGACGCAGGGCGCTTGGGCAGCTGCTGCCGTGCCTGTCTGGCCCGTCCTGGAGCAAGGAAAACTATCCGCCGGTGAGCTTACCAGCCGCTGCACGAGCGTGCAGGATGCAGCCCCTCTCTATGCTGCCAGGGCGAATGCTGCGCGCAGGGCCTGGCCGCAGCGCTCGAGGGGTATGCGCAGCTTGCCCTGGCAGCAACACGTGGCGGCGCGCGTGCGGACGAGCTGCAGGCTGCCGTGTGTGATGTCCTGGCACGCCTGCAGGTGCCTCCCTGCCAGGGTGACATGGCTGAGCTTTGGAGGCGCTTGCCGGACCCGGCCACTGAGCACGCCGGCTGCCTTGTGGGGCAGTCACTGCCAGGAGCACCCAGAGGCAGAGGCGCAGCTGGCGGCCTTTGGAGCAGAGCCGTCCGCAGCGGAGGCAGAGGCGCTGACAGACCTGCTGCAGGCATGCGTCCGAATGCATGTCTGCAGGCCCTCGCCACACTCAACCTACAACCTAGGAGCTCGTGAAGCACTGGGCGTCATGAGGCAGACACAAGGGTGTGGGCACGCGACTGGGGCCGGTGAGGGGCTTGACAAATGACGGGGAGCACCTCACGCATCTTGACATGACAACTGCCTGCCAGTTGGCAGCGGCAGCGGCATGTCAGCGCCAGCGGCATGGCCGAGGTCGCAAGCGGCACAGATTGTGGTATGAAGACACCAGGGGGCCCGCTTTCCTCGGCCAAGTCCGATGGCAGCAGCTGACCCCGCCTGCGTGCGCAGCTGCGTGCGCTGCTGGAGCGGCAGGTCACGGCCAGCGGCGAGGAGGAGAGCGTGCTGCGCGCGAGGCTGCAAGACCTCACGCGCCAGGAGCACAAGGCGCGCCACCGCTGCGCGCTCTCACCAGACAAACATGCAAAGCAGCTCGGTCAGTGCACGTCTTCCGTGTACAAGCTACTGCGAAAGGATGGCTCCCAATCAAGCAGGTGCTACTTCAATGTTGCATGGTAGCGACTGTGGTGCGCTTCCATGTGCACTACCAAGGTCCTGGGGAATCTTCGCGCTACCAGGAATTCATATCTCAATGTGCTTCACCATGGTGACATCGAGGCTGCACTGCGGCCATAAAACGTGCCCGCAACATACGTGCTAGCTGGAAGCTTTGTGCGAGGCTCACACGTGTGCTGCGCGCGCAGATCGGCAGTGAGCGGCAGGTGCTGGAGGCGCAGCTGGCGCAGGAGCGCGGGGAGCGCGCGGCCGAGGCCGCGGCGGCCGCCGCGGCCGAGTGCAGCGCGCACGCCGAGCAGGAGGACGCGATACGCGCGGCCGCGCAGCGCAGCAGCGCGATGGACGCTGAGGTGACGCCTGCAACCTAGCTACGGGCGATCCGGTAAATGTTCCGGAAGGGAATGATACGCGCACTGATGATGCAGTGCGAGCACGTGTGACTGCAGGCGGCCCGGCAGCAACCATGGGACTCAGCTTTGAGCGCACCAAGCGAATAGGCCTGTCTGGGATGCATGCTGCTAGGTCAAAATGTGCGTCAGATGCTGCACTCGAGGCACATGCCGTCTTCTTGCATCTCACTGCTAGCCCGTCGCGGCACCTGACATATAACGGAGCGGCAGCAGGTTTGCCTGTGAAGTATCGTCAAGCCCATGAGCAGCAAGCCCTGCAGGCGAAGCCAGCATGCATGTCGCCGTACAAGCGCCATGGCCCCTGACGCGAGCGTGCGGCGTAATGGAAGAGCGCGGAGCGCAAGGACGCTCGGTGCACGTCATGGACAGGGTCCGTGCAACATTGGGCTGCGGCGGCTGGGTGGACGCAGATGGAGGCAGAGCGCGAGGCCGCGCTGTGCATGTCACTGGACAGGGTGATGGACAGGCAGGGTAATTGACCGTCTCTGGCAACATTAGGATGCGGCGGTCGGGGCGCAGATGGAGGCGGAGCGCGAGGCCGCGCGCCAGGTGTTCGCGGGCGCGGAGGCTGCGGCGCGCGTGGAGGGCGCCGCGCTGCGCGGCGAGCTCGCGGCCGCGCTGGACGCCAACCGGTCTGACGAGGCCGCGCTGCGACGGCGGCGCAGCAAGGGCGAGCAGGAGGTGGAGGTGCGCGCGTAACCCTGAACCTCACCCTGTGGCGGTGTGAATGCGCGCGTGCACCTAATTCTGTGGCGGTGGAGACGCGCACACGCACGAGGACAGGGCGCGCAATGAGCTCCGCAGCTCAGGAGCAGCCATGATCACTGCCTGCTCTGCAGCGGGGCAGCTGGTTCGCGGCTGATGCCTGCTTACCGTGCTGGCCGGTACAGCCCTGGGCCGGCCGCAGCGCCCATGCAGCTATGTGTCAGCGGAGCAGAGCATCCTGCCAAGCTGTGGCCTAGTCTACACAGCAATGTGCAGCTGGAGGCGGGCATATGCAGCAAAACTGCGGCGAGCGGCGCTGCAGGCGTGCGTCATCAAGTACGATGAGGAGGTGGGCACGCGGCAGCAGACATGCGCGGCGGCGGCGTCCGCGCTCGCGCAGGTCGAGCCCTGGTTCCTGCCCAGCCGCGACGTGTGATGCGGTGCTGGGTCAGCGTGCGCGTGCCCGGAGACGGGCCTGCCTGCATGGCGTACACATTTAATTGCGTCCGCCCCAAGGAGGCCACGTGCCTGTCTGTGTGGCCGCACGCGCCAAAAAATGTCCCACCCTCATGTGGCACAGCGCACGCCGCCGTGCATCGACTGCAGTGACAAACGCCGCGAGCCTCTGCAGCATGCGCGTCTGCCGTCCTGCCCGCCGGACGCTGCGGGCACGCGCGCCGCAGGCGGCCGCACAGGCCGCGGAGTACGCCGCCGGCGCCGCGGCGATGGCCGCCGAGCGGGAGGCGCTGGGCGCGGCGGAGCGCGAGGCGGAGCGCGAGAAGACTCAAGCGGTGATGCAGGGCCACCGCCGCACATGCGCCGCGCGGCGCATCCAGCGCGCGTGGCGGGCGCGCGCTGCGCGCGCGGCGCGCGCGCCCGCGCGCAAGGGCTCCGGCCAGGGCAAAGGTAAGGGCAGGGGCGCAAAGTCCGGGGCCGGCAGAAAGGGGGGCGCCAAGGCGGGGGGCGCCGGAAGCGGCGCCCCGGCGGCCAAGGCGCCGGGGGGCAAGAGCGCGGGTGGGAAGGAGGGCACAGCCAAGAAGAAGAAGAAAGCAAAGTAGTTTGCAACCGCGGGGCAGTGCGCATTGCACTGACCAGCGTGCGCTTGCCACCCCGTCTGTGTCAGAAGATGGCCTCTTCTTGTAACCCTGGGGGGCGTACGTTTCTACACAGCACAGACGCCTCCCCAATCACCCCCATAGCCTGCCCTGTTATTGCCAGCCTCCCTCTGGCGCATGCGCCAGGCTCTGTCCTGCTGTATCAGGCATAGGCATCCTGCAGGTATCACATACTCGCTATTGAGTTACATACCGGAGCTGCCAGCCCGCCCCTTGCCTCTTAAGAAAGGCATTCGGAAGGCATGCGGGCACGCTGCACATGCTCACGCCTTCTGCCAAGGCATCAGTCAAACACATGGTCCAGCTCAATGTCCGGGTCCAGGAGCGCAGGGCCCAGGCCCGTCAGGTCCAGCTGGTCCAGGATCAAATTTTCAAATGTCTCCTCCAGCTCGGTCTCGCCGATGAGCACCGCGCCGACCATGCGCCCGCGCAGCAGCAGCACGCGCACGAAGCTGGGGTCATCGCCCTGCGCAGCGCGCTGACAATTACTATAAGCGTATTTGATCCAACAGCACTGACAGGTATGCTGTTCAGGCCAGTCACCTGAAAAGCAGAGGCGCCAGCTCCTACTCGTCAAACTCGCATGCTTGAGTCAGAGGCGTGAGCGTCTGTGCATATACTCCGAACGCGCGGCGTGCTGACATGACGCAGCCTGATGCGAGGCCACCGCAAGGACCCCTGGCATGCACAAGCTGCCTAGCCCCCAAGAGTCTGCGCAAGGGTTGCATGATGGGGGCCCGGGGCGGCGGCATGTCAACTGCTGCAGCTCGCGCACCTCGAGCGCGCGCGAGTAGCTGACCAGGTCGTTCGCGGCCTCGGCCTCCAGCTTCTGGCCGTTGTACAGGCCCAGCAGGACAACCTAACGCCGCGCACTGCAGTCTACTCATAAGGAAAAAGACACCTACTGTTTTACCAACAAGCCATGTGCAGGTCTGCAACCGGGTCACGACTAGTAACATCTACGGCATGCACACTTCCCTGTGGAGCGTGCCTCGTGAGGAAGATGCCTGGCTCAGCCGCGCGGCAGCGGGGTCGCCAGCGGCCTCAGGCGGCAGGGCATGCGCAGGGGCGCGCCGCGCGCAGGCCCAGCAGGCGGGGGCGCCGCGCCTTGAGCCCCAGGAAGCGCGTCGCGTGGCTGAACAGCTCGAAGGTCAGCCCCGCGCCCAGCGCGTCCCCGCCGCCGGCCAGGCCTTGCGCCGCGTACAGCCCCATCTGGCGCGCCTGGGCATACGCAGGGGGGGAGTGGTAACAACTCAGATTCGCAAGCTCAAGCAGCCAGTTTTGGCTTATCCAAGCCGGCTTCACGCGCCTGTGCGCATACGGGCGGAGAGTTCTGAAAGTGCGCAACACATGTTGGGTGTCTGATGAGTGAGTGGCTGGGCATGTTGGGTAGCGAGCAGAACCAGCATGTCAGCCTCTGGGATGAACACGGCATGGCTGCGCAAAAGCCGTGCATGGCCGGAGCGGACAAGGCAAAAGGCGGCGTCGACACTCCAGGGCCATGCGCGCCCTGCCGGGGCGGGCTGACGGGGAGCGCGCGCGCGGCGGCCGGGGCGCGCCTGCGTCCAGAGCCGCATCTGGAACCACAAAGGCGCCTGCGCCTCGGGCCGCACGGTGCAGCAGTCCCCCGCCGCCCAGATGCCCGGCACCGACGCCCGCAGCTGCCTGCGCGCCAGGAGCACACGCTGCTGACCCCGGCGGGCGCTGGCAGCCCGGCCGGGCCGCACTGCTGCACGGCGCAGCCGGTCGGAGCAGCGTGTGCTGGCGGGCTGCGTGTAGGTCTCCTGCCTCCCTCGCTCACCGCCCTGGTCCCGAGCTGCTGTTGTGTACGCATACACTGTCTCTCTGCTTGTGATCTCTGCTTATGCATGTCTGCTGCATTTGTCCGCAAAGCATTCTGACAGCCCGGCATCGACCCACGGCACATATTTGCACCAGCTTGCAGATTCAAGGCCAAAGCCAAAGCAAGGTGCAGTGCAAGATGCAATGCAGAAAGGACATCGAGGCGCACGCATCGACCAGCACGCCGCCATCGTCCAGGCAGCGCTCCAGCTCGGCGGGCAGCCACGCCGCGCGCGCGTCCACGCCAATGGCCGACACGATGAGGTCCACGCCATAGCTGTGCCCGTTGCTCAGGTGCAGGCGCGCGGGCCAGGGCAGGCCGGCGTCGGCCCCGTCTGCTTTAGCGGGCGCCCCGTCTGCCGTCGCGGGCGCCCCGTCTGCTGTAGCGGGCGCCCCGTCTGCCGTAGAGGGTGCCCAGTCGTCCACCTCCTGTGCGCGCCGCCGCGAGCAGGCTGGGGAGGCCCGGCGTGCATGCACCCTGTCCGGGGTCTGGCAGGGTGTGAGCAGGCACCCCCGTGCGAAAACAGGGCGCCGCCCCTTTCCTTCGAGCTGCGTCCAGCCTCTCCGCATGCACGAGCACGCCAGTAGCATGACTCAGGGGGGGCGCGCACCACGCGCGTGACCTCGCAGTCCCGCTCCAGGATGAGCCGCCCGGCCGGCGCGTTGGCCTTGAGCGCCTGCGCCCAGCGCGGCCCCACGGCATGGCCGTACCGCGCCCCGGCCTGCACAACCACACACGCCACTGATGCGGGCAGTCCTTGCTCCGTCAATGCGTGCTGCTGAGCGAGCGCTGCAAGGCGGGCAGCGCGCAGGACTGGCGCAAGGCAGGCCTTTGCCAGTTGCTGCATCAACGCGCACCTACCAAGTGTGGACAGTGAGCAACTCCATGCATGCAGCCGCTGGCCCTGCTGCAGAGCCCGGGAGCACCGTGGGCGCCTGCGCGTCGGCGCTGCCGCCGCCGCCGCGCGCGCTGCATGCGCCCGCGCTATCGCTGGGGCGCTCGCCGTGCGCAGCGTCCGCCGCGTCCTGCGCCGCGCCCGGCGCCGGCGCCGCCGCCTGCTCCGGGGCGCGCGGGCGCGGTCCGGCGCCCTCCGGCTTGCAGCCGCCGCCGGCGTCGAGCGGGCCGGCCGCGGCGTCGCTGGCGCCTGCGCGCCGCGCCAGCCGAGCCAGCAGGAACTGCGCGGCGTCCAGGTCGAAGAAGGCGTCGCCGATCTCGCCGTGCCGGACCACCCACACGACCTGCGCACGCCTGGCACAAACGTTGGCGAGCGCTCTAACCCTACCCTAACCCTGAACCTGTCACAAAGGCACTGCAAGCGCAGGCCTCGAGCTGCCAGCCGCCTGCCGCTCGCCCCGCGCCTGGCTGGCTCCGCTGCAGTGCCCGACGGCTGGCCGCGCCCCATGCGGAGCCAGAAGCAGAAATGCACACGCTACACACGCCAGGCCAGGCCGGCGTTGGTGCGCCTCGATCTCCATGTAAGCAGTCAGCATTGTCCCAGCCATGCTGGCAACATGGGCAGACTGCAGGTCCGTGAGCCCCGCCACCGCACGGGCCGCAGGCGGGCGCGCCGCGCGCCTCGACGCCGCGCAGCGCGTGCGCGAGCTCGAGCGCGATGCCGCCGTTGCCGACGAGCGCCACGCGCCGCGCGGCCGGCAGCCGCGCGGCTAGGCCCGCGACCGTGTCGCGGTCGCGCAGCACCACCACGCGCGGCCCCGCCGCCAGGCGCTGCGCGGGCCGCCCGTCAGCAAGCAAACCCAGAGTCCTGCATGCCGACCATAGCACATGCACGTGGCACCCAAATCACAAAGCACCCCTTGATAGGCATTGCCTGTGCATAGATGCATTCGAGACAGTGCCCAGTGTGGTGCGCTGGTAATCATGGACGTATGGAGCATGCGTGTGTAATATCATACAACACTCACTGCATCGATAAACAGCTAGGGTCGCACGCGCGGCGTGGCGCCCGTGCACAGGCAGAGCCGGTCGAAGGGCAGCCGGGCGCCGCCCTGCAGCAGCAGCTCCCGCGCCTCCGTATCGAGGCTGGCCGCGCGCGCGCGCACCACCGACAGGTTGCGCTGCGGCAGGGAGCCGAGGTCGCGCTCAACCACTGCGCCGCGCGGGGTAAGGCGCTTATACTGAATGGAGTGCCAACGCCAACGGGCCTCACCATCCAGGCAAGGCTGCTAACGACTCTTAAACGAAAGAGAGTAGGACGTGCTGCTCGTTAGCTTCAGGGGTAGCGTGGCTGAAGCTGTCTCTTGGCGGCCTGTGCCTTCGCACGGCAGCGCACCATCAAACTCCTCCACGTTCCTGGTCAATCGCACGACGTTCGCTATTCCCTGCGGCGCGGCGCTGCTGCAGTCAGGCAAGCGCTGCTGCGTGTCGCTGAGGCGAGTTAGCAGGAGAGCTTGGCAGTGCTCTCGCTCCTGACATCCAAGACATTTGCTAAGACATCCGCCGCAACTCTGCAGCTGGTTTGCCGCTCGGCTCACCTTCAGCGTGTGGTCTTCAGCGACAAGCGTGACATCGTACTCAGGTCGCAGCCGGCACAGCTCTTCTGCGCAGCACACCCCCGCTATGCCACCGCCGACGACCACACAGCGCAGTGGCTCGCCGCCGTCTGCCGGCTCCTTGTGGCCCGGCATCCTGAGGCCTGCCTGAGGCTCTGTAGAGAACAGGAATGAAAGCCAGGCTTATATTTTGTAGTGTAGGACAAGAGGCTGAAGGCTGAGGGAGAGGCCTTGGAGCGGGCTGCGACTGGTTCTTACAGACGGCCTTCCCGACTGGAAACATGGCCAGTGGAGGTACCTGCACCTCACACTCTGAACACACTGGCTGCCTTTGTACACTTCAACGCTGAAGCGCAAACCATGCCAACTCTTGCTGCCGTGCCGCCGTGGCACTAGTCCTTGGCGGCAGGTTTCCTGGCGTGCTGCTCGCCGTCCACGCCGTGCTTCTCCTGCATCTTCCGCAGCTCCTCCTCCTTATCCTTTGTGCTGATCTGCACGCACACGCACAGGCAGACTGTCAGCACACGGTGTGCTTGCTGTGGAGAGCGTGGAGCTTTACAAAAGCTTTCAGCAGGTTGCCGTGCAGGCGTATGCAGCGAGCCAGTGCAGCTCTGTAACAGTCAGCGCAACACAGCAGCGCGTTGCAGGGCGCAAAGCCAAGGCTGCAGACCAAGCGCTCACCTTCTTGTTCTGCCTGGCGGGGTTGAAGTACAGCACGATGAGGTAGCGGTTTGCCACGTTGAACCCAGACAGGTGGTCCACCGCCATCTTGGCGTCGTAGATGTCCTCATACACGACATAGGCGGTGCCGCGCGTGTCCTTTGCGGAGCCCCTGCGGACGCGGGCCGCCACAAGACATCACCACTCGCAAGCGCCCCGGCTGCCACCCCTGCGCCGCTCAAGACGCTACCGCACAGCGTTGGAACACACAGCTTCAGCAGCTGCTGGAGCAAACACAGGCATCAGGGGCGCACAGCCTGATTTGCCGCACAGCCCCAAACTTGCCGAAGATGTCATACATCTCGTCCGCAGAGATGTTGAACGGCAGGTTGCGCACGTACAGTATCCTGCAACAGCCTCGCGGCCGCGCGTCAGATAACCAGGCGCACGCCGGCATGCACTGCTCAGCGTCCAGGCCTGCCACACGGCGCCGTGTCGCACGCTCAAAACACAGCAATTACGCGCGCCTGGTGACCTCGGGCGGCAGCCTCTGGTTGCGGCTGCGCACGGCCGCGGAGGCCATTTCGCTTGAGTGTCACGTCAGGGCCAGCAGCCCCTCGGTCTGCCTTCTGCAAGGCGGCGTCCCTGGAAGAAGCAAACGAGGCAGCAGCCACGCGACTTGGTGCCGCCAACCTCAGCAAATGTCGTGTCCCAGCGGTCACGCACTCTTCGGAACAGCACAGTGCGCTCTGCTTTCCAGGTCTATGCTTGTCTGCGAGCTCCCTAGACACTCGGGCGCCCTCTGCAGCAGCAAGCTCCGTGGAAACCCTTCGAGTCTGATCAGACTGATGAGGGCCTGCATGACAACACCAATGTGGGCATGGGGGGTCATCAGGCATTGCGCACGTCCTGAAGCAGCAGCTGGAAGAGCGAAGCGTGTTTGTTCATCAAGGGCAACGGCCGTATCAAGACAAAGCGCACTTTGGTAGCGCTTGAGGGCCTGTAAGACGCCCGCATGGTCTGGGACTGGCAGCCCGAGGCTCGGAAGCAAGCCTTGAGTCAAAGGAGGTAGCCAGTGTGTGTCAGGCAGGCGCAGATCACCTGCTGGGGAGACCCAGGGCGCAGAACACGCGTGCCCGGCCGGGCAGAGGGGGGCGCGGGGCAGCATGGGCGGCGGCGCGTCCAGGCCGGACCCTGGCGCCCACGATCGGCTGCTCGCCGAGTTCTCGGGCAGCGCGGCCA
>JAABUO010010320.1_pt1 | contig 10352 bp, 9 predicted proteins | sample 5559291 | NCBI WGS metagenome assembly JAABUO01 (sample SAMN10711878, study PRJNA513372) | rock metagenome | isolation source: Antarctica rocks | place: Antarctica: Victoria Land, Finger Mt sud
AGGCCACCGCACCGGCCGACCTCGACCAGTTCGCCACGCAGGTCGCCTGACGTGGCGGCTTTTCATGAAATCCCTACTGTTCAAAGTTCGCTTGACAGGCTACTAGGCCGCCCCCCGCCGCACGGGTGTCGTCCAGCACGGTCACGCCAGCCACACGTCGATAGCGCTCCCACACATGCTCCTGCTGCTCCTGTGTCAAGCCTGGCCCCTCATCGCGCACGCGTACAGTGGCCGTGGCCCCATCGACGGCGAGCGACACCGCGACAGGGCGATCTTCCGCGGAATACTTGAGCGCGTTGGTCAGGTAGTTTGTGACGACTTGCGCCAGCCGATCCGCGTCGGCCTGGATGGGGACGGGCGCTTGGGGCAGCGCGAGGTCGATAACGCGTGTGAGCCACACCCGGCGCTGGTCATCGACGGCGTCGGCGACAATCGTCCGTAGATCGCAGGGCGCCAGCCGCAGTTCCAGGTGGTTCGCCTCGATGCGGGAGATGTCCAGCAGGTCGTTGACGAGACGTATGACGCGGTCGATTTGCCCGTCGGAGCGCCGCAGCAACCCGACCACGGTGTCAAGTTTCTCCACCAGGTCGGTCGACGCCACGCGCTCATCGGTCGTGATGCCTTCCAGATGGCGCCGGGCCAATTGTCCGTTTCCCTTGACGCTGGTCAGGGGCGAGCGCAATTCATGGCTGGCCACGCCCAAGAACTCATCCATGCGCCGCGTGGTCTCGCGCAGCGCCAGTTCGGCCGCGCGCGCCTCGGCCTGCTCCCGCATGAGCCGGTCGCGGTCGAGCACTAACGCTCCCAGTCGCGCCACGCCTTGGGCCAGGGCCACTTCATCTGGTGTGAAGTCATGCGCCACGGCCCCGTAATCGAGTGACAGGACGCCGGAGAGCCGTTCGCCAACGCGCATCGGGGCGATGAGGACCGTTTGTACACCGTAGGGATTGGGTAAATCACGGAACGGCGGTTGGCGCATATCCACCACCAGCGCCTCGCCCGCGAGAAAGCGCGCGGTGAGCGCGGGGTCGGGACCGGCGTCGAGCGTCCTGCCGCGTTGCTCCGCCCACCAGCGCTGTGCTTGCTCGGGCGTGAGGCCGGCCACCGCGACGGGCCGCTGCACGCCGGTCCGGTCATCGATAGCTGTGATGGCGACGCGCTGGCAGTCAAGTACCCCCCGCGTGAGGTCCGCCAGCCGTTGCCCGACCGCCTCGATCTCGACCGCCTCGCTACCGTCGCCGGACGGCGTCTGCACCAGGGTCTGGGCCATGGCGAGGAGGGCGGTGAGCGACTCTTGCGCCCGGCGCTCCAACCGCGTGCGCGCGGTGACATCCGCGGACACGCCGATGACGCCGCTGACGGTCCCGTCCGGGTCGCGCGTGGGCCGCCAGCGCGTCTCGAACACCAGGCCGCCAAACGCGTTCAACGTCGTGGCCTCCTCGCCGGCCAGCGCTCGCCGCATGGACGCCCCGCTGTCGGGTAGGCCGCCGTACAAGCTGAAATACGATTGGCCCACATGCTGGCCGGGCCGCAGACCCATCAGGCGCAGACCCTCACCCTCGGAGAGGGTGAAGACGCCGTCGCGATCGACGGCGAAGAGCACGATGGGCGCCTGCGCCAGGACGGCGTGCAGGCGCTCCTCACGCACGCGTAGCGTGTCCTGAGGCGCCGCATCGGTCGCGCCGGGGGACGGGGACGCCACATCATCCGCGCGCGACGTCTCTGCAATCGCTGTGTCTTCCTGCAAGGGATGCGTCCCTGTGATGTGATCGCCCGCGCCCCGCGCGCTCATGAGCCAGCTCCTCGTCGCCGGGGGCGACCCGTTCACTAGAGCGCCGCATCGTGGCGTCTCTGTCCTACGTCCTTGTAATAAGCAGTGTACGCGATAAACGCCGACAGCCGAGTTGTCTTGGAGCGCTCTTAGCCCCTATCCTATTAACAGACACAACTCGACGTGTAGAGCAGGAGGATTCAAATGACCTACGACCCCAAGGGCCGCAGCCGCGCGATTACCGATGGATTGACCCGCGCCGGCGCGCGCGCTATGTACAAGGCGATCGGCTTCACCGACGAGGACCTCGCCAAGCCTATTATCGGCATCGCCAACACCTGGATTGAGACGATGCCCTGCAACTTCAACCTGCGCCGCCTCGCCGCGCAGGTCAAAGAGGGTGTGCGCGCCGCCGGCGGGACGCCCATGGAGTTCAACACTATCGCCATCAGCGACGGCATCACCATGGGCACCGAGGGCATGAAGGCGTCGCTGGTCAGCCGCGAGGTTATCGCCGACTCGGTCGAGTTGACCGGGCGCGGCTATCTGTTCGACGCCATCGTCGCGCTTGGGGCCTGCGATAAGACGCTGCCCGGCCTGGCCATGGCGCTGGTGCGCCTCGACATACCCAGCGTGCTGCTCTACGGCGGCACCATCCTGCCGGGCCGCCACAAGGGCCGCGACATCGACCTGCTCAACGTCTACGAGGGCATCGGGGCGACCATCGCCGGGCGCATGAGCCCGGAGGAACTCAAGGAGTTGGAGGACCACGCTTGCCCCGGCGCGGGCGCCTGCGGCGGGCAATACACCGCCAACACCATGGCCACGGTCATGGAAGTGCTGGGCCTCTCGCCGTTCGGCAGCGCCAGCGTCCCCGCCGTCGACGCGCGTAAGGACGACATCGGGCGGCGCGCCGGCGCATTGGTGATGGAGACGCTGCGGCGCGGGCTGCGTCCCAGCGACATCCTCACGCGTGAGTCTTTTGAGAACGCCATCGCCGCCGTGGCCGCGACAGGCGGCTCGACCAACGCCGTGCTGCACTTGCTGGCGCTGGCGCGCGAAGCGGGCATCCCGCTCGAGATCGACGACTTCGACCGCGTCAGCCGGCGCACGCCCTTGTTGGCCGACCTCAAGCCGGGCGGCGTACACGTCGCGGCCGATGTCGACCGCGCCGGCGGCATCCCTGTCATCGCGCAGCGCCTGGTGCAGGGCGGCTACGCCGACGGCGCGCAGCGCACCATCGGCGGCGCGACGCTGGCCGAGGACGCGGCCACGATCGTGGAGACGCCGGGGCAGGACGTGATCCGTCCGCTCGACAACCCCATCAAGCCGGTCGGCAGCCTGTGCATTTTGCGCGGCAACGTCGCGCCTGAGGGCTGCGTGGTCAAGATCGCGGGGCACGAACGGCCGCGCCACGAGGGGCCAGCGCGCGTGTTCGACCGCGAGGAGGACGCCATGGCCGCGATCGTCGGCAAGCGCATCGTGCCGGGCGACGTGGTGGTGATCCGCTACGAGGGTCCACGCGGCGGACCGGGCATGCGCGAGATGCTCGGCGTGACCTCGGCCATCGTCGGCGAGGGCTTGGGCGAGTCGGTGGCGCTGCTTACGGACGGGCGTTTCAGCGGCGCTACGCGTGGGCTGATGCTTGGACACGTCGCGCCGGAGGCGGCGCGCAGCGGCCCTATCGCGATCATCGCCGAGGGCGACACGGTGACCATCGACGTGGAGGCGCGCCGCGTCGACGTGGCGCTCTCCGACGACGAAATCGCCGCGCGTCTGGCCCGGTGGGAAGCGCCCGCGCCGCACTACACCAGCGGCGTCTTCGCCAAGTACGCCGCGCTCGTCACCTCCGCGTCGGACGGCGCGATCACACCCGCGCCGACGCTTTGATGCGGTACCAGGATATATTTGATATAAATGGCGCAGGACGGCGCTATAGAGCGAGGGGATCGTATGAACGCGACACATGCGCGGTTTGTTTTGAGCGATTACGTTGACGAGGCGTTGCGCGAGGCAACGTACGACAGGTTAGATGACGGTAGCTACGCTGGCCGCATACCGGCATGCGTTGGCGTCGTGGCTTTCGGATTGACCTTGCGGGAGTGTGAGGACGAATTGCGTTCAACGTTGGAGGATTGGATTCTCGTCGGCCTTAAGTTGGGACAACCTTTACCCATACTTAACAGCTTCGCTCTTTCTACCCCCAATGCGTCGGGCGAGTGAGCGCCGGCGGCAACTTTGTGTCCGCATCGCCCTTCGCCGCATCGAGCTGGGATTGGGTGAGAAAGATACTCTCGGTGAGATCGGCGCCGCTGAGATCGGCATCTCTGAAGTCAGCCCCGATAAGGTCAGCCACTCTCAGGTCGGCGCCGCTGAGGTCAGCTCCAATGAGGTATGCCCCTCGCAGGTTGGCGCCTCTGAGGTCAGCGCCTTTCAAGTCGACTCCGATCAGGTCGGCTCCTCGGTGGTCCGTGCGCGGACGCCGGACTTTGGCTCGGACGAGTTCGCTCGTGCGTCGCAGTAAAGCGTTGATGTCTCGCCGGTACGCTGCCACGTCCAGTTCCATGAGAGCGTCGGGACTGTTGTGGGTGAGGCGTTCGGTCTCGTCGAGCGCCAGGCGGAGCTCACCGTGGAGCGGGCGTGCCGGTTGCAGCGTCAGCGCTTCGGTCAGATACCAGAGCAGCTCATGGAGCTGCCGCATGATCGGGAACACCGCGAACATCTGCCGTGCGGTGCGCGGCGCCTGCCGCCAGTCCTGTCCGCCGAAGGTGACGTGGGAGACCTGTTGCCCCGCGCCGAAGCAGTCATACACGGCGCACCCCCGAAAGCCCTGCTGCCTGAGGCGGGTGTGAATGCCGCAGCGGAAGTCCGCTTGCAGATGGGGACAGGCCTGCCCGGCGGCTTTGTCGATCGCGAAATCCGCGGAGGCGGCGAAGGTCGGCGCGACACAGCACAGCCCGAAACAGCGCGCGCAGTCAGCGTGCAGGCTGACGCGAGCTTTATCAGGGAAGGGCCCTGCATGGGCGCGTTTCTCGGACAATGTGCGTGGTCTCCTCGTCGATGGTGAGCATCGCATGTATCTATCACTATACCTTGAGCGCGCCGTCGCGCGCGGGCAACTGCCGCGCGGGACGAGCGCGGCCGAGTTAATCACGGCTGTGGCGGCGCCGCTCTACTACCGGCTGCTCATCACGGCCGAACCGCTGAACGAGGCCACAGCCGACCGGGCCGCCGCGGCCGCGCTTGCCGCCGCGCGATCCGGAGTCTTCACTAGCGGCATGAGCGGCGATTCGGGCGGCCCGGATGAGCGGCGGGGCGCAGGAGTGGCCGCGCCACGAGGGTCCGGCGCGCGTGTTCGACCGCGAGAGTGAAGGCGGTATATAGGGACTTTCGCGCTATTGTCGTACCGCATCATCCCCACGTATACTCGTCCTAATCCCGTTTCCATCACTGATGATCACTAGAGAGTGGGTATAGTACCCCATGGCTTTCGCACCATGCCATATTGTCCCATGCCGCCTCCGCGCCTTTGTGGCATGCTTCTGTCTACTCGTTGTGATTGCCATGGGCGATCTGGGACGGGTCGGCGGCGCGAACGCGGTGGTGTGGTGGGCGGACGGCGGCTGGACGTGCTGCGCGACGGCGGCGCTCGGCGGCTGCCTCGCCGCCGCGCGACGTGACAGGTCCAGCCGCCGCGCCTGGCTGTTCTTCGCGGCTGGTTGCGCCAGTTGGCTGGGGGGGCAGCTGATCTGGGACGAGGCGCAGCTCGTGGCCCATGTGGCGCAGCCTTTCTCATCGGTCGGCGACGTGGGGTATCTGGGTTCTGTGCCCTTGTGTATCGCCGGAATCGTTGCCTTGCCGCGGCCTCACGACCGGCGGACGCGGCGCTCCGCCAGCTTGTTCCTGCTCGATGTCGCCATCGTGGTCCTCGCCCTCACGCTTGTCGGGGCCGTCGCCGCGCAAGGCCTGCTGCTCACCTCGCCTACGCTCATGATGGTGGCGAAAGCGTATCCCGTCGCCTATTTGACGCTTGGACTCGCGCTTTTTCTGGTCATCGTGCGTTCGCCCCACATCGTGGCCGTGCGCGGCGTCGCCCTGTTGTTCGTCGGGCTGGCCTGTGAGGAGTTCGCCTCCGTCGCCTACACGCCGCTCATGCTTGATGGCAGCTATCGGGATGGGACGTGGTTGGATGTGGTGTGGATGGCCGGCTTCTTACTCATCGCCCTGGCCGGTTTCGAGTGGCGCGCGTCACGGGGAGAGCAAACAGCATCCGCCACGCGCGCTTTCACGCTGACGCTTACCGTGATGGAACTTGTGCCGACTATACTCGGCCTGGGCGTCGGGCTGATCGCCCCGGGGCTGACGCGCGGCCTGGTACATGGCCCGGTAGATGGCGGGGGGCATGTACTCGTGACCCTGGTAACACTGCGGCAGATTATGGCGGCCGTGGACCACGCGCGCCTCTATCGCGCCGAGGCCGCGCAGCGCGGGCTGGCGCACCAACGCGCCGAGCGTCTACGGCGTGTGCAGGAAATGAGCCGCGCGCTGCACCTGGATCTGGACGCGGCCGGCATCGGCCAACTCACCGTCGATGTGGCCTGCGCTGCCCTGGAGTTCCGCATCGCCGCGCTCAACCTCATCACCAACCTTGAAGCTCCGCCCGAGGAACGGCGTATTCAGCCGGTGGCCGTGGCCGGTCTGAGCGCGGAGGCCGCGGCCCCGTTTTTGGCGCAAGACGCGCCGGCGGGCGATATCCTGTCCTTGTTGCGCGACGAGTTTCGCCTGTCGCGTTCGTACTTTCTTCCCGCCGAGCGCGCCGGCAAGGCGTTCGAGGGCACGTCGATCCCGCAGTGGACACCCGTCCTGACAACGGTGTCTAAAGATGGGTGGCGCGCGGGCGACGAACTGTTAGTGCCCCTGATCGAACGGCGCACCGGCGATTTTCTCGGCTTCCTCTCCGTCGACGATCCCATCGACGGACGCCGGCCCAACGCCGAGGTGGTAGAGATCCTGGAGATTTTCGCCGATCAGGCCGCCTTGGCTATTGAGAACAGCCGCCTCTACGAGCGCGCGCACGCGCAGGCGCTGCGCGACGCGGTGACGGATCTGGCGAATCACCGCGCCGTACACCAGGCGCTCGACGCGGCGCTCACGGCAGGCGAAGGGCGTGAGCATGTCGAACAAGCGGCCTTTCTATTGGTCGATGTCGACAACTTCAAGCTCTTCAACGACACGTACGGCCACCCCACCGGTGATGCCGTCTTGCGCACTATTGCCGGACACCTGCGCGCCCACGCGCGTGAGGGGGATGTGGTGGGGCGTTACGGCGGCGACGAGTTCGCGTTGGTCTTGCCGGGGACCGATCGCGCCGGGGCGGAGAGCGTGGCGCGGCGCATCACCACGGCTATCGCCGCCACGCCTTATGTTGACGCCTGTGGCGCGATGATCCCGTTGTCCGTCTCCATTGGCGTCGCGGCGACGCCGGACGACGGAGCGACACGGCAGGCGCTGCTGGCCGTAGCGGACGCCCGTATGTACGCGGTCAAGAGCGGGGCCACGTCCGACCCCATCCTGGTGCGTAGCGCCGCCGACCTGTTGGGCGACACCACATTCGGCATCCTCGAGGGATTGGTCGCGGCGGTCGACGCCAAAGACCGCTATACGCGTGAACACTCGCTCGACGTGACGCGCTACGCCCTGCTGCTGGCCGATGTCCTCGACCTGTCCGACGGCGACCGGCGGACGCTGGCCATCGCCGGACCCTTGCACGACGTCGGCAAGATCGCCGTGCCCGACCGCGTGCTACGCAAACCCGGCGCGCTGACCGGCGAAGAGTATGCCGCGATTAAAGCGCATGTGACGTACGGGGTGGCTATCGTGCGCGGCCTACTCGACGATCCACGCGTCATCGACACCATCGCGCAGCACCACGAACGTTACGATGGTCGGGGTTACCCACATGGCCTTGATGGGACCGCGACGCCGCTGCTGGGGCGGATCATGCAGATCGCCGACGCCGTCTCGGCGATGACGCTCGACCGGCCTTACCGGCGCGGACTCTCGCCCGAACGCGTCGTCGCCGAGTTGCGGCGTGGGACCGGCGCGCAGTTCGATCCGGCCCTCGTCGAGCCCTTCATCGCCGCGTTTTGCGCCTCCCGGAGCGTACCCATCCCGCCCACGAATCACGACGCCGTACACGCAACGCGGCCAGAGACGCTGCCGCGCGCCTCGTAGCATGGCAGCAGGGCCATTGCATCCTCGCCTTGACCATCAGTTGGGGTGTAGGGGCGTATCGCTATATGCCCGGCGTTTGCTGTTCGGCCCCGAGTTGGGTGAGCGCGGTTTCGAGCACGGCGATGGCGTGGCCGTATTCGGCGAGGCTGATGTGCTCGTCCGGCGTGTGGTCGAGCGCGGAGTCGCCGGGCCCGTAGGCGAGGATGGGGCAACCCCAGACCGGCGCGACGACGTTCATATCCGAGGTGCCGGTCTTGAGCGCGAACGCGGGCGCCCCCTCTCGTGCCCTGATCGCGGATAGGAAGGCGCGCACGAGCGCCGTATTCTTGGGCGCGCGGTAGGCCGGCTCGTCGCCCGAGAAGGCCACCGTGGCGTTGCCGGCCAGCGCGTGCAGCCGTGTCCGTAGCGCGACCGTGTCGAGATCGGGGGGCAGCCGCAGCGAGAGTTCGAGGCGCGCCGCATCGCGCAGACCATCGCTCTCGCCGTGGATGCGGCGCAGCGTGGGGCTCAGGCGCTCGAACTCTTTGGCGCCGCCAGCCTCTTCACAGATGGCGACGACGCCGTTCCAGAAGGCGACCGCGCGCTCCGAGGCGGTGGGGACGGCGCCGGCGGTGTGCGCCGCGTCCTGTTGCGCCATATAGTCGACCAGCAGGCGGCCTTTGTAGCCAAGCGTCACGCGGTCCCAACGGCTCGGCTCGCCGATGACGCAGGCGTCGGGCCGATAGGCGCGCGCGACGTGCCGCGCGCCGCGCGAGGTCGCGCTCTCCTCCTCGACGGCTCCGACGACGGCCAGCCGCATACTGGCGCGTGGGCCCAGGCGCGCGGCGGCGCAGATGAAGGTGGCGAGGGGTCCTTTGGCGTCGACGGACCCGCGGCCGTAGAGCAGGCCGCCTTCTTGCCGCACCGGCACGACGCCCGGCGCGGTGTCCATGTGCCCCAATAGTACGATCAGCGGCCCATTCTCGCCAAGCTCGCCCACGGCGTTGCCGGCCGCGTCGATGTGCGCGCGCAGGCCGCGCCGCGCCATCTCAGCGCAGAGGTATTCCGCCAGCGGCCGTTCCTGGCCGGAGAGGCTGGGGATCTCCAGCATCCCGCGCAGCAGCGCGATCTCGTCGGGACGCGTCGCGCTAATCATGGTTCTCACCACACGTCGAACCACCCATCACGCGTGAGCGGCTGACGCGCCAACGGCGGCTGCTTCGGGCGGTTGTGGGGGAGTGGAATAGACGCGAACTTGCGGGAGGTCACTGACATCGACTGCGGCTAAGTCAACCTTTGTTGACGCAGCGTCGATGCTAATGCCGACTATCTGGCCCGTGGCGTTGTAGTCGGCCACTACATCGGGCGCGATCTCCTCGGACTCCGTGCTGGGTTCATCTCGTAAGTCGATGTATAGTGTGTCGGTATCAGGAAAGTATTGGAGTTTCATGCGGGAGTCCTCATGGTTTGAAGCCGCGATCAAAGAAGGCGTTATGCACTGTTTCACTATCGGCTAGGGTGACAACACGCAGGACACGACCACCAGCGTTGAGAGGTCGTCCCCAAAACCGCAGACGTCCGTCGGATTGCGCCTCGCGCCGGATAGGATGAGCCAACACCCACTCGACCCATTCGCGTTTTACCTCGGGATGCTTCTGCTGTACGATGGTGTCGTAGTAGGTCGTTGTTTTCACGCTACTATTTTATCCTATACAACGGCCCGGACCATGCCCTCTCGCTGCTTATTCTTGCTTCCATGCTTCAAATAGGCCGCTATCTTTGGTGATACGGATGACTGCATGCGCCGCCATCTCCCGCTCCACCTGCTCGGTGATAGCCGCCCGCTCGGCGTCGTCCAAGTCGGACGCGGCGCGCAACGAGAGCAGGTACGCGATGAGGGGTTCGGCCTCGTGAACGACGAGCGCATCGTCGCAACGATGCAACGCGATGTTGGGGAACCACGGCGCGAGTTGTGCGCCGCCATTCTCGAGGCCGAACGTATTGTGGCTGAAGTCGAACCTACTTTCCGGCAGCAACGCCTCCAACTCCTGTAGATGAGCCGCTCCGTTCGTGGCGGCATACAGGCGCCCGTCGGGCCGCAACACGCGGCGGATCTCGGCGAACGCGCGCGGGCGGTCCGGGACGTGATAGAGCATGTGGTTAGCGATGACGGCGTCGAAACTGTCGTCCGCGAACGGGATGTCCTGCGCGTCGACGAGCGCGAAGGTGAAGGGGCGTCCCGCGTCGCGGAGGTTGTCGTGTGCCTGTTGAAGCATGCCGGGCGAGAAGTCGGAGAGCGTGATGTCCCAGCCTGCGGGGCTGCGGCCCAGGTTCTCGCGCCAGAGCAGCCCCGGTCCGCAGCCGAGTT
>JAABUO010010321.1_pt1 | contig 10350 bp, 19 predicted proteins | sample 5559291 | NCBI WGS metagenome assembly JAABUO01 (sample SAMN10711878, study PRJNA513372) | rock metagenome | isolation source: Antarctica rocks | place: Antarctica: Victoria Land, Finger Mt sud
CAGATCCTTGCATTGAACATGACTACTAGCATGCTATACTCGCTGGATGAAAGACAGCCTCAAGAGCCAATGGCGGTCATCAATGGGGTTGTATGACCATCAGATGACTCAATGCAACCCGCATCTGTCAAGCTGCTCAAGCATTTCATCTGTAGGAGGCACACACTCAGACTGCGGTCTGACAACAGCAATGTGTAGCACTGCACAGCAAAGACTGCCCATCAGTTCATACATGTGCAGACACTGATGCTGCACCTTGCCATGCCTTAGGGCCCAGGGCTGGTGGGCCAAATGGGAACGCCCCTCTGAGTCATCCCATCCTGCACATTGGTCGGTCTTCCCCTGCCAGGGCTGCCTCATTGAGAAGACGAAGCATGGATGATGAAGCAGAGATTTCCAGTGGGACTGATACTGATGAGGATGGTGCACTGATTGAGAAGGCTCGACAAGCTGCTGAGCAGAAGAGGGCTCCCCCAAGGAAAAGAGGGCCTACAAGTGGGTCCCTCTGTTGTGCCTTTCAGTCTTTGCTTTGTGGGCACCAGGCTACCTTGTCTTGTGACCACTGCCCATGTGCCTCACAGAGTGCATGCCATGCGCTAAACAGCTGCTGAGCGCTGCATCACTGATTCTGGTTCAAAGAAAACACTCTGTTGAGCTCCCTTGTTTTCCTGTGGCAGCTGTTGACTGCCAGCCGTAGCTAGCACTTTGCTCTGCATGGATGTGGTCGTTTTGTTGCTGTCTGACTCCTGCCAGGCAACTTCCTGCAACGCTTGTGGTTCAAGCACCAAACCAGACATATGTCAGTACTGCTCCCTAGCAGCAGCAGTGGCGGCTGTGCTTGGTCAAGTACCAGCAGCAACTGCTAATCTTTGAGGCATTTTGTTGCATTCAGCTTTCTGAGGGGGTCTGCCAGAAGGCTTGTGCCACCCCAATCAGCTTTGCATATATGGCTTTACGCTTGTTCTTTGGGAAGCTCCACCCCACAGGCAGCTTCGACACATTTGGGTCACAGTTGTAGCCTCAACTTGTACTTCAGCATTGATGCAAATGCACTGATGCACAAGCAACCAGCCATGTCCTACTTGTGGTCAACAAATGGCAGACTCGGTCAGGTGCTCAGGTGCTCAACTTACAGCACTGCCCTCAATTAAGCCTTGCTTTGGATAAACACACTGTTTGTGTCCTTCTCACTCAAAGATTCCGCCCTTGTGAAAAGCAACCCGAGGTCTCCAGAGAAAAGCACATCATGACTCAAAGTTCATAGAGTCAGTGCACTTCAGGTCTTCAAGTGTTGTTGACTTTCTGCAGCCGGTAGGCCAAGACCAGGTGGAGGAATCACACTGAAGCTGCTGATAGACGAAGGCATTCTGTGGCCTGGTGAGAACATACTCACAGTGGAGTACAAGAGCAATATCACGTATGGGTCCTTGGCAGAGTGTGGGCGTATCAAGTGCACCATCAGTGGCACTGAGCTGACCTTTGAGTCACCCAGCGCCTTCTCTATCTATTTGAAACGCCTCATCAACCCTGCTCGAAAGGCAGATGATGGGTGGAAGACTGTCAAGTTTGAGGGCAAGGTATGACTCACCAAGCGACTTTTCACCTCTGTCTCACAGCTGCTGTTTGCTTTCTGTCTTTGATCACTCACTCAATGCATTCTTGTCTTCCAAATCAAGTATGTACCATCCTGAGCAGCTTCTTGTGTGAGGTCCTCTGTTGGCAGTCAGCATACCAACAATAACATGTGCTTTTCGTTGTGGGCACAAGCTACGCAAGGCTATGTTGCGTGGGATGCACCTGCAGCAGCTGACTGACGTGATCAGAAAGACACAGGAATTTTTGTTACAGATCTCACTCGACAGGTCTTGTACGTAGACATGCACTGCTTCTTCATGCCTTTGCTAGTACCATGGCGCAATGTGTGATGTCAGTGCAAACCTGTTGATACTGATGAGATCCATGCTTTCATTCCTATCCATTTGCCTCCATCAACTTTGTGATACAACTCCGGCAGGGCCTTTCACCACGAGCCGCTGACCCCTTACTATGTTTCATGTTTGTAATTTGCCTTCAACAGATCAATCAGATCTGTCAGCCTAATTGTGACGGTGAATTGGTGAGAGGTTCTCTTTTTGTGAGCATTTCATGCTGTGACCCTGCCTTGTTCTACTGATGCAGTTTCTAGAGCACTACAAGCTGGAGCTAGCCAGGAGGCGGTTTGGGCCCGCCACAGCTGAGAAGGGCGGCACTGCCGCCGGTGAAGAGCCCCCTGCCAAAAAGCCCCGCATAGATCTGGACAGGAAATACTCAGGTGAGTCACCTCTACACTTGGTGCCTTTTAGTATGCATTACAAGACACTTGTGGCTCATAGGGCATGCATTCTTGCTCATATGCGTTACTAATGCTGCATTAGCGTTCCTGATCAACTGCTTGTGTGTCTTTTCAAGCATGTTTCGACAGGAAGTCCTTCAGTTTTCAAGGGCCAGGGCATGTGTCAGGTTGCATTCAGGACAACACGACTGGAGCCATGCTCTATTGCATCAGCCAACATACCTGCTTGCTTTTGGATTGTGTCAATCACTGAAACCACTTGCTCACTCACACACTCACAAATCTGCTCACTGGTTTATCTCTCTCTCACCGTCTCATTCACTCATCAACAGCTCAGCTGCCAGACAAGTGAGATTCTATCACATGTTTACTGCAGGCAATGGGGTCAGTGCATCTCCTAGAGCCCCTCGCCAAGCAGCCCCCAAAATAAAGTTCCCTCGCCCCCCTCCTGCCCCCGCCTCCCCCCGGGATGCCCCCTCGCAGCCCCCACCTGAGCTTGGCGAGTATGCTTCCGGCCGCCCCCGCCGCCATACCAAGACCCCGGGGTACCGTCTGGGGTCTAATGTGGAGGATGAGCACCAGATGGTGGAGCCCGAGCATTACAGGGGCATCCCGGGCAGTGGGGCTGCTGAGGCACAGCCCTTCAGGATTGAAGTCACTCCATGCGCACAGGTCTGCATTGCATCTCCCACACTTCCAGTGCAACCCAACAATGCACTTCAGGCCTGTTGTGTTGAGAAATTGAAATCTTTGACTTGTCTGCTGCCACATGGCCATGCTTTGTGAAAGATGCTGCTGACCCAATGCTCACAGATGGATGTCAGCAAGTCTGTCCACTTGCGAAGATCAGTGCCAGCAAGCTGTGCCGTGTCTGCGTGTGCAAGTCGGCATGCTTAGGGTTGGGGGTTTTGTGTTTGTTCAGATTCTCGAGAAAGCTGCTGGATCTGGAGCACGTGTCTAGTTGCAAGGTCCAATGTGTTCAGCACCAGAGCGGACCATGGCTGACTGTGCTGCTATTGCACATTGCACTTTGCTGGCTCTACCTCTGTTCATGTTGTCTCATTCACTCTCCATGGCAACAGCAGTTACTGGCTGTGTTGCTCATGGCATGGTGCTGGCTTTCTCTTTGCTCATGCTGTTTCACTTGCTCTTCATGGCAACAGCAGTCACAGACCTCCCAACTGCAGCTTTGAGCTGGCTACGCTCAGCAGAGGGGCAAGAGCCTGTGTGGTGTGGTGTGCAGGTCGTCATGGACTTCCATGCCCATCTGAACATGAATGAGGTAATTGGCCTGCTGGCTGGCGAGTGTGATGAAGACCGCCGTCTCATCAGGCAAGCCATCTTCTGTCCCCACCTACACATGCCAAATTGATCACCATGTTTTCCAGATGGCTGACTAATGGGTGTAGTCATGTCTGTGCGTGCTGGCGTTTTGTTCCACTCGCTTTTGGAACACAGAGAGATTCCAAGAATGGCATGCTTGAGACCTTGCTGTTACAGGCACAGGCAAACAATGTGCTCTGTTCTGTGGACTAAAGTGATCCTTGTGTCAACATTGTTTGCAGCTCTTGTGTTGCATTCCTGTGACAGCAAGCACCAGATCCTGCATGCCTTCCCTGTCAGGCAGTGCACAGCTGGTAAACGCTGTCGTTCTTTTCATCTTTGCAGCTGTTGGTGTCCATATGCAGCTCTGGTCACTGAAGACATGTGTGTCTTTGACTGTCTCAGCAGACAGTGGTTGGGCCAGGATAGCACAACTCCTTCCTCACCACTCTGTTGGTCTGAGTGTGTTTATTGTATGTTTGCATTAATGCAGTCATGCTCCTCTGATTGTGTGTGCATAGTTGTTGAGGCTTTCTTTCTGAAGTAGCTGCTGCCACAAATGGACATCAGCGCCAATGCCGGGCTGTGTCTGTCACTTATCAGGGCCTGGGTGCATGGGACTGAATGTCTGTCTGGCTGTGGGTGCAGGGTGTTACGCGCGTTCCCTGTGAAGGAGCTGGTAACAGAGGATGACACCATCAATGCAGAGATGGATCCCGAGGATGTTTTCAGAGTGACTGAAACCATCCAAGGGCACCACCAGATGACGTGAGGCCACCCTTGCTGCTGTTCTGCTGTCTGTAACAACAAGTAAACAAGCAACAATAATAACAATAAGGGGTAGACTTTTGGGGTTGCTTGACACACACTGACTGCACAGCAACTGACTGCGGAGTCTTCCAAGCATCATCCCTTGTCCTGCTCTGGTGGACTCACAGCATGTTGTTTGGCTACAAACCTGGAGCATTGTGGCACTATGTGCACCTGGGGTGCCAATAGCTGTTCTAGCGCGACTATGCGAATCTCTTAGCAAGCAAGAGGTGGCCAAGCACTCCAGATCAGATCAGATCAGTTTTGGTTGGTAACACCCATCCAGTGTGTGTAGTTTCCCTCCATACACAGCATTGCATTGCATTGTCCAGAAGGGAGTTGACACTAACTTCTCATGCATAGGGTTGTGGGCTGGTATCATTCCCATCCAACCTTCGCCACCTTCCCATCCATGATAGACATCGCCAACCAAGTCACCCAGCAGAACGCGCACAAGACAGCATCCTGTGAGCCCTACATTGCTGCCATTGTGGGCCCCTACAGCAAGAAGCTGCCCACCTGCCAGTCCAGCATGACCTGGTTCTATGTCAATCACCAGTCCGGCCGCATCCCTGCTGAAGATGAAAACCCACTGCAGGCTGGCTGCACCCCCATGCAGTTACAGGTAACAGCCATTGTTGCTCCGTGACATAGCTGCCATACCGGAAGCAGTAGTTAGTCATCCAACTGCACTGCTTGAGCATATGTCTGTCGCGCTGCCCATGTCATGCGGGCCCTCACAACCTTGATTATGACCGTCCAGGCTTTTCACATGCAGAAGCCAGGGTCTTATGCTGTCCTGCTAGATTTTGGCGCAATCTCAATGCTAGCTTCAGACGCAGGTGGTAACTCTGCAATTGCCAGATTTGGATGCAGTGCTGCTAGGTCCTGGCCTATCCCCCCCCCCCCCCCTCCTTGGTGCCCCCTCGCTCACATCGCCCCTCGCTATTCAATCCAAGACCCCTAATACACCACTGTACCACAGCAAAGTTCAGCACACAGTCAACTTGAACTTTGTCCATTGCAACTGGTAATATGGCAACACCAGGAGTACATACAGCCAACCCTACTCCCATGCTTGCAAAGGAGCTTGGAGGCTTCACTGCACACCTGCACCCATACCCAAAATGATCTCCCCACACTGACTGCTCATACAGGTTGTGACACTGCAAGAGCCAGGCTTGGATGCAGCCCTGTTGGGCCCCGGCCCGACCCCCATGCTCGCTGAGCTGGAGGCCCTGGCCCAGCGGTATGCTGATGAGCGCACCAGGGCAGAGCTGGGACAAGCCTGGCGGCCGGGCCTTTCCAAGCTACACAAACTGATGGCCTCTTTAGAGGCTTGGCTGGGCTACTGTCCTGCAAAGCAGCGGCGCCAGTTCTTGCAGAGCTTGCAGCCTGTGGTGCAAGCTGCATGGGGCTTGCAGGGCCCTGTACAGGTCAGCTGCACACAATCAATTTAACTTTAATATTAGTATAACATTGATTTTCTTATAGCGCTAATTCGTTCGATTGTTAATTCGTTACATCTCCAAAACAAATCAGGATTTGGTGGATAAACTATAGTAAAACCTCAAATAAAAATCCAGAATCAACAATGCTGGAGGTTGATGTGGCATGGCCGTGCATGCCTGATCAGAACAATGTTAGAACTTGGCATGCGTACTTGTAACTTTGTTTTTGATCATCCATGCACGGCCACGTCACATCAACCTCCAACAACATTGATTCTGTATATTCTGTACAAGACTGTGTACATCTGTTAACAAAGCACCAGCAGGGAATATGCAGCTTAGCATATGTCCCTTTCATCACATGATAGCACTCACTCTGACATATAGAGCTTCCTCCAGATGGCGTGCAGCTTCATGTATCATGCACGAGCAGACGAAAGGGACTGTTTCTCACGTCTACAGGATCGTACAACTGGTAGTGTATGTAGGTGGACATGCCAGTAGGCAAAGCATGGGGAGCGCACAGCAGGGCAGAAGAGGAGGAAGAGATCAGCGATATCAGCGGTGGCGGTGGCAGACCAAGGCCGTCTGCTCCAGGTGCGTCATATTCCCGCTCATTTTGCTTTTTCCCAGCTCTAAGCACCATGAGTAATGGTCCCAAGATTGCCACGGTCCATTGTATCCCTGTTATGAAGGTATCTTCCAATTCAAGTTGCTTGTGTGTGTCATGTCCCTACCGTGCTGCCTGAAACAAGCCAGTCTTGGCGAGACAAGACTTGTTCTACATACCCCTGGCATTTGCTAAAACATGTGGTTTTTTAACTACTATTATTATTGTTATTATTATTGTTATTCCTATCACTATTGTTACCATTGTCATTGTGTCCCTCATGTGAGGTCCTGTTAAGTTCGGTCAAGATTGTCCTGCAGCCCTACATTGCTTGTCAGAGCCTTCCCGTCCAAACTGCTCAGCGACAATTTTCACTCTCACTGTTTGTATGGGTGTTTCTGTCAACATGACACTTGAAAGGATTCCCGGTCTGCATTCAAGGCCTGATGTGTTTTCGCATGCCGTGTAGGCCACAACAGTCACCATGTTCATCAAAATGGAGGACTGGCATACAGAGGCCACCAAAGAGATTATGCTCGCAATGATGATGATGCAAGTGCTGCCACAGAGGGTGTGACTGAAGATGAATATGTTGACTCAGCAACAGATCCACATGGCCCACATAAACAGGCAGTGCCCATCTTGCATCACAACATGCACAGCACACACAGTCACTATGCACCATCGACTGAGCAGGATAGTTACGAAGAAGAACATGAGGACACATCGTCAGAAGGAACTAGGTAGACTTTGCAGCTGATCTGTCTGTACATCTTCAGTCATGGGTTTATGAAGCAATTGGGCTGTCCTCAAATGGCCCTGCAGTCCTGTTAGTATCCCTCAGCTTTGGTGGCAGTTTGTTGTTGGTTTGAAGCAAGTAAGCTCGGCATTGCAGCTGTCTGGAAACCATGTCAACATGCATGAGCAAGCATTTTGCCAAGGTCTTGGTGTACACCCCTTCCAGCACTGAGTCGTGTCGTCAGGAAGACCACATACCCGGTTCTAGTTTCTTGTCGAGGTGATTAGTCACAAGTCTGCAACATGTGTTGAGAATGGAGTGCTGCATGAGGCTTCGGCAATTGACATTTGGGCTGTTTGCTTACTCATTCCTTGCCAGGTGCTTGAGTACACTGTGGGGGTGCATTGGTGTTCTTGCTGATTTTGTTCTGGACAGTCTGAGTTCAAACTGGTGTACAGTGGTCACATTGACACTCTACGTGGTTTAATCTGCCAGCTTCTGGTTTGTGCCCTGGATACTCATGTCCAACAGCAAAATCTGATGTTGTAACAGACAATCCCTTCATACAAAATAGGGCCGACAAGAGAACATGGGCGGCCCTGTTCCAGCCAAACTTGCACTGCATGCAGTTAGTTGGAAGTTCTTTTGAGCACAGTGAATGCGGCCTGTGCGACTGGAAGCACCAAATGCGTTTTCAGTCACATACATCTCACTAAATGTAAGATAGGTCTACAGGGCGAAGTATGCGCACCTTGACACACTATTGTTGGACTTTGAGCTCCGGCCCCTCAACATACAGATAAGCCTTTTTGCTGACAAAAAGTATGCCCAGCAAAATTGGGAATATCATGGATCACACGGCATTTACCTTGCCCGTATTTAATTCACTCATCTCAGCCTATCCTGTCATGCGTTTCTAGACAGACTCGTTGAAAATGTGTGAAACAAGCCCCTGGTGTTCACTCTAACATAAAAACAGAATGTATATCTCAACATGGTAGCCACAAATTTGAGTTGTGCACTGCATAGGCAGATAAATAGAGTCTGCGACGGCCAGGCCATGATAAACCAGGTGATAGCCATCAGCACCAGTTGTCAAATGTGAAAATTGCCTGGCTTGTGAGTGCAAATCAAATGGATGGAAGCAATAGGCCTACCAAAAGGTGGTATGCCTAGTCTGAGCGCACGCTGAGAAAGACTGGCCTATGAAGGTCTGACAATTTAACTGATGCAGAGCCTGTCTCAAGCAGTTGAGCAACCATTAAACCTACAGGAAAAACTACGGCAACCCCCAGGGACACATTGCTGTGCAATCCCAACCCACAGACAGCGGACCTGCGGACTTCTTATTGCTTCATTCGATGAGAGTGTGAGATGCGCTGCTGCTTTTGGTTCCATGCGTTTTGCAGCTCAACAGGGCGCTCTCCAAGTATAAAACCTTGATTGGCAGGGCCAGCTTGCTTTCTGTCTGTGCCATTCAGACAGCCTCATGGTGGCAGCGCTGATACATCAAGTACTAAGCCTTGACTGCCCAACATTCGCTCTTGCAGAAACATCAAACTGCGCTGTGGCACCAGCATACAGCATAGGATTGGCTGTAGCTGTCGAGAAGCTGCCAGCATTTGGGTCAATGCCACTGCCAAATCTGGAAGGTGGTTTGTGGACGCCATGAGCAAGAGGAATTCCGCCCGGCCCAACAGATCCTCGTTTTCTGCCACCAGCAGGGGCAGGGCTGGTTGGAGCAGCCCCAACTGCCATTGCAGGGCGCTGCCGGTGACATTCCCGCCGGAACTCGACCTCAATCTCGGTCAAGATTGCAACAAGCTGCTGGAAACTCGGTCTGCAGAGCATTCATGAGTTGCTGTCAGGACTATTCAGACACTGCTGAAGTGAAAGCTGCATGCTGTGTGACAGCTTCATGGTGGCACTTTGTATATATATAGGGCATGTATGCAAGATCTGCCCCACCAACTTGCCTCTGGTGTACTTAAGGACTGCAACGAGGCAGCAGCTCTGTAGAGAGGAAGTCCACAGCAGTTGAAAACAAAACACTCACACTTGGTGGTGATCCGTTCCAGAAGCAATACCTGTCTTCAGGGTTCTGAGCCCAGCACTGCTTGGCCAGCTTCTGGTAGGGCAGAGGGCAGGTACCATTGAACTGGGGCCGTAAGCTGCCATCACACACACCCACACATATCTGTGCCTCCATCAGGCCCTCATACGCTGACTCACAGTAGAACATCTCCCACACTGTACCACCAAGCAAACATCTGAGCGCCAACAGTAAGTCGCACCACAGCACCTTGGAGAAAGTTTGCCTTGGCGCCCATCATACTGACTGCAATTGTCACAGCTACTACGTGACATCACTCCTTGCTGGGCCTTGTTAGATGTGGCTGCAGCTAGGTTGCTGAGTCAAGATGTGCTTGAGGTGTACTGCACATAAAAGCATGACAGCATACAAGCCACAGCCTCACTTCCACAAGGTCTTGGACGCATTGTCACATACAGCTTTTCTGGTGGCATTGTCACAGACAAGGCTTTTGTCAGCATTGTCATAGGCAGGGCTTTTGCCAGCTTTGCCAAAGGCAAGGCTTTTGGCAGCATTGTCACAGACAGGGCTGTTAGCAGCAACGTCACAGACTGGATTCAAGCAGGGCATGCATTTGCCAATTGATCAAGCACAATGCTCATGCAACCAGGGGTTGTCCATCCACCAGTACTACAGTACAGGTCCTACGGGCGTCCACAAGACTTACTCATGATGCCAAAGGCGTACACATCCCCAGGCTTGGTCAAGCGGCAGTCTCTGAAGATCTCTGGGGCTGTGTACATGATGGTGCCCACATGGTTGCCTGCCGGCACATCTTCCTCACTCTCTTGCAGGGGTCTGCTCAACCCTACACTTGCCAGCAAGGATATACCACCAAAGACACAGCGTAAACATGTATCCTTGCTGTCGCCTGAAAGACAGGTGTTCAATGCAGATGCTGTGTTTATCATTGCCAGTAGCCCCCTCGCACAAAAGTGAAACCAACCCAGCAGCATGGAATCTCCTGGGGCTTACTATGCTGTAAGCATCATG
>JAABUO010010322.1_pt1 | contig 10350 bp, 4 predicted proteins | sample 5559291 | NCBI WGS metagenome assembly JAABUO01 (sample SAMN10711878, study PRJNA513372) | rock metagenome | isolation source: Antarctica rocks | place: Antarctica: Victoria Land, Finger Mt sud
AATTTAATCTTTAATTAAAGCATCTTCGAGATAACGTTAAAGCTTCGTTAACTCTGTTTATAATAAATTATATAAAGACATGAATGACGACTTCGCGCTTTTTATTAAATTAATGACATGATTTTCTTTGTTTTACTTTAATAAAATATTAGTCTTTTTCGCATCGCAGACATTCTTAAAATTTATTAATTTCTTTAAAACTTTAAATAATGTAATTTATTTACTTAACGTCTTTATAACGTTAACGCAAATAACTGTAAAGATTTCGCTTTGCTTAAAAAGACTTTTCGAAAACTTCTGAGATGTTAATACTTTAAGATTTTCGAATTTTATTTTAAAGCGTTAACTTATTATCTGCGAATTTATAAGAATCTTCTGATTAATTAACATTAATATATTAAAAATAGTATCGAGCTTAACGTAATTTACAGCGTAAAAAAGAATAATACATTCTCGATGTTACTTTCAGAAGTTAATTATATTATATGTAAGCTTATAAGCGTCGTAATAATAACGATCTTAATTATTAAGAAATTTTAATAGCGATAAGACAGCGCGTTTTATTAATTACAACTTTCACTAAATTACGTAAATTTAATTAATTAAATTTAGCTTTGCTTCGAGTTAACGAGCTTGAATAATAAACGCTTTTCGCTTAAAAGTTTAATTTAATCCTTAATAATAATTAAGTCACGCGTCTTTATTAATCTTTCCTGCTTCGCTTACGCGTTAGCGAAGCTTAATTATTTTTTAAATCTTTATTAAAAATATTAATCATCGTTATAACTGTGTCTTATTTATTCTTTTTAGAATAATTCTTTTTTCAGTATTTCTTTTCATCGCAGCTATAACAGTAATTAGCTTTATCATCTGAATTAATTAATTTAAACAGACGTTTATTACTCGCTCGCGACTTTAAATTTTCATTAAATTAATTACTTCTTCGTGAGTTTTAATTTTCTCTATCAGAAAAGAATTTCTGATTCTTTAACTTACGTTAATTATTTTAATTAGCAGAATTTAATGCGTCGTCGTTACGCTTGCGCGATTTAATGCTTTTCAGTATTATTACTTTTATTAAAAGTTCTTCTTTATTTTTTAACATTATATCGTTTATAATAAGAATCTTTTAACGCAGTTTTAAAAGAAGTTTAATAAAGAAATTATTAATTCTCTGCGTTAACGATGCTTTAAGTAAATAAGCTTTAATATTTTTTAAATACGACTTAAAGCTAATCACATTTTATTTTAATCTTTATTTTACTTTCTTAAATCTTTAATGAGCTTTAAGCTTTAAATTAACTGAATTGATTATTAAATTAAGCAAGAATTAACGAAATTTCGTAAAAATATAATTCGTCGTTTTAACGTTTACGTTTATCTCGTAAGATTATTAATTCATGAAATCTTTCATTATAAACTGCATGCATTAAAGAATTTTTGTTACATTATTAAAAAAGTAATTTAAACTTAATTAAAACTTAATTTTTATTTCTCGAAATCATTTTTCATGCTCGTTTTTATTATGATCTTTATAAAGACGCATTATCTTTAATTTAATGATTTTCGTAATGCGCGATTATTACGTTAACTTAATTAATACTTACGTTTTTATTTAAGCTTAAATTAATTATAATAACTTAAGCATTATTGCTTTTAATACGACAGATACATTAAAATTAATAAATAATTATTCAGTTACTAAATTATCGTTAAGAAACGAAATTAATTAATTTCGAAATTTCGCTCGTGTTTCGTTAACGTGCGTAATAAATAATGTTAATCGTAATTTACGAGCTTTAATCTTTATTTTTACGATTCGTCGTAAAGTACGTAAATGATTAACTTTCGCTTACGTCTTAATTAATATTCGATTCACGAATTCATTACGTAAAGTATTTTTTAAACTTTACTTTTTATCATTATTAACTGCACGAGCTAATGATAAGCCTGCTTAAGACCGTTTTAATGATCTTAAAGTATTTTAAGCTTAAGTATTAAGCTCTTTAAAGTCGTTATCATTATTATAATCGATATGTAATTTAGAAACTATTATAATTATATTATGTCTCGAGTCTTTTCTTAAAAGAAAAGCGATTAAAATTATAAGATTAACTTCGTTAGTTATTCGCTAGCGCGTTTAAATATAAAAGGCGTAAGACATAATAAATTTACTATAATTATACTTAGTTATTATGATATTAATATATAAAATTAATCGTTAAAAAACAATAAAAGAATAAGCTTCAGCTTATTTAATATTCTTAATGACTTCATCGTTAACACTTCGCTATTTAATTATAATAAATCATTCTTAATACGTTATAAAAAACGTTAGCTTATTAAGCGACTCGAGATTATTTAACAAGTTATTTAATCATGTCTTTAGTGAACGCTAACGTGAAGCTAGCGCTTGCTATTATTACAATCTGAAAGAAAGATATTATGTTACAGAGAAAATGTAATACTTAAAAGTATTAATCTGTTCGTGTTAAAGCTGTGTTAAAAAATGTTAAAGTGTTAAAGCTTTTGCTCGTGATAAGCTCGATCTAGTTCTAGTTAATTTTAACATACTCGTAACAATATTAAGTATTTAAGTTAAATTAAAATGTTAATATTAAAACTTAACTTAATAATTAATTTATTAACATTAAACTTTGTTTATATTAGTTAAGTTTTAGCTTAAACATGCACATTTACATTTAAAGTTTAAAAAAATACGTATTTTAATTTAATATTTATGTATAATACATTACGTATAAATAAGACTTTAAAATAAACGTATAATATTAATAAGCTACTAGTAAGTTAGTAAATTTAGTAAGCTATCTTTATTTACTAATAACATAAGTTTAATATTAAGTATTTCTTTATATATACTAAGTTCATAATGTAATAAAAAGATAATAAATTTTATTAAAATTTAACATAACATTATTCAGTCTGAAATCTAGTTTAAAATCTAGTTTAAAATTTAAACTAAATTTAATTTAAATTTAATTTAAATTTAACATAAATTATGTAACTTAACGCTAGTGTCTGCGCTAGCGTCGCGTATACTAAAAATCTTAACTTATATTTATCTTTATCTTTCTTTCTTAGCTTATTAGTTTTAGTTAATAATAATTATATAATTCGCTTTATAATGTTTTTAACATAATTAATAAGCTTATATTATTTATTTCGTTGTTAAATAAAGCGAATTAAAAGAATATTATTAAAACTTAAACTCGAAATGAAATAAAACGAAAACTTTATTATTACGTTAATAAATAATTTTAAACGTTATTAATATAATAATAAAAGAATTAATAACAGATATTAAATTTAAACGAACTTAAAAAATAAAAGATTAAATTTAAATTATAAAAGAATAACGAAGCTTAATATTATTAATAACGACGTTTACGAATATTATAAACATTATTAAAATTAATAAGATTAATAGCGAAGAATAACTTAAAGCATTTATAAAAAAATATTATTTATTAATTTTTTAAATGCTATAATCATTACGAACGAAACGTGACGAAAGAATTTAATATATAAAGAACGTGTTCTTTTTAATGAAGTTATTAAAAAAGTAGAAAAAACAAAACGCGAAACTTATTTAAGAATTAAAGAAATTATAATAAGCTTACGAAGTTACGATTAATTCATATTTTATACTTTAATATATTACTAGTTTAAATTAGCTTATGCGAAATAATTATAAAATTTATATAAATGTTACGAATGTGTCGAGTTTAAGTTAAGTTTTCTAGCTTAAAAGCTTTAGAAATATTAACACGTAATCATACATATAACTTTAGCTTAAACACTTTACTCGAACCCTTTCGAACCTTAGTAAACCTACTTCGCTCTCTTTGTTTACTTTACTATAAATATAGCTTAAAATCTCGTTCTTTCTTTTATATTCTTAGTATTTTAGTTATAATTATCTTTATTAATTAAACATTTTAGTTAACTACGTACTACATTATCGCAGTGTAGTTAAATTCTAAACACGATTTTAATAATAAATAAGAAAAACTCTTTAAGAAATAAAATTAGCCCGCTATAAAAACGTCGTTTAAACGAATACTTTATTTTTTTCCTCGTGTTATAAAATCTTAAACATGTACTTTATTAATTATATATATTAATTACTTAATGTTTTTACGCTTTATTTATATCGTTTATGTTATATATAAATATTTACGTATTTAAATTTTAATATTATTATAATTTATAACTGTAATAATGCGAAACGCGCGTGTTTTATATTTATATATCGAGTATATAAAAATTACACGTAAGCTTAATATTATTAATTATTTAAAAATGTTTTTCGTTTACTTATCGTTTACGTATTATTAATATTATATATCGCTATTTTTATTTCTTCGCACGCGTTAATATTATAATCGTTTAATTAAAAAACGAAGAATTATTTTTCATTAATGTTACACGTTAAGCTTAAACTCGCAGCGTTATGCGTGAACGCGATATTCGAATTTAAATTTAAATTATATTTAAATTAAGTTTAAAACGAGATTTACGATATTTCTTTCATCGTAATTACATATTAATATGAAAAACTTAATTCTTATTTAATATTAACGTGTTTTAAAATAATTAAATTTACTTATAATTAATTAATAAAATTTATTATTTATAATCTTTACTTAATAAATTATAAATTATTATGTTGTATATTCGTATCATCGTTAATTAACGTGTTTCTCGTTATTTAACGACTTCAGATAATTATTTTAATACGTGTATATATTTTTTTTCTTACTTAATTTTCGAATTAAATAATAATTTACGCTCTGTCTTATTTATATATATTATATTTTAAAAGTGTTTACGAATTATAAATGAATATCGTTCGCGTCGCGTTATTAAAATTAATTCGTAAATTAAAAACGTAAATTAATCTTATTATTATTACGTTAACGATTTATTTACGAAACTTTATTACTTCGAGTTTAATAGCTTTTAGCTTTTTTCTTTATAAACTTAAAAAGATACTAATTTTTAATATTACGTAAAGATAATTATCGCGTTAAGATTAAAAATGATTTAATTTAAATTAAAAAACGAGTATAAATATTTAATTTTAATATAATTAATATTATTAAGAAAATTCATAATTAAAAAGTTATAAATTATTTAAGTAAACGTAAAATCTTAAAAATGATTTATTAAATTTTTATTTAAAAAAATATAACGAAGAACATTAATTAATTTACTAATAATTCTTATATTTGTCGCAAAGTAAAAACATTTCGTAATAAAAGATTTAACGAATTATAATTATTATTAATTTTAAAATAAAAATAAAAGAATATAATTATAAATTTCGTTACGAAGTTATTAAAATTATAAAACATGAATGTTATTCTTATAATAATTAGTTAATTATTAAAGATTAAACATTTCTGTTACGATTTTAGCCTTCGCTTCATTTAAATTTAATAAAGCTAGTTAAAAAGTGTGTTAAAATTAACTAAAGCTAGATCGAGCTCATTACGAGCAAAAGCTTTAACATATTTTAACACATTTTAACAAATTTTAACATTTTTTAACATTTTTTAACACAGCTTTAACACGATGACTTCGTCTCTTTTATTTATTCTTTAACATTTTGTCTGTGTTATAACACGTTTTCTTTAAGCCTAGCGTCGAGATTAGAAATATATATAAGAACTCAGTTCTTTACTGTATATACTTTTCTTTCTTAGCATTTATTTATTAGTTAAATTACATTCATATGACTCGCTTTATGCTAATCTTTAATAATTTTATTATTTATAAAATTAAAAAATTAAAAACGAGTTTTAAAATCACGATTAAAATGTTATTACATTATGTATAAAAATAATACGAGCTTTTAAACTTAATCGTATTAAACAGAAACATTTAGTTTATATTAAACGTGTAAACGAGACTTTATATAATTTTAAACATTAAAAAAAAGTTATTTATAGCATATTATTTAAAAACGAATAAGTAAAGCAAAAACATTATTTAATGAATGAAATAGTAACTACGAATGTTTATTAATTATAAATAAAATGAATAAACTAAATTATTATTAATAATAAAACTTGTAATGAATATTACATCATTAAATGTTATTAAAATGTTATTCATCTTTTTAAATAATAATTACGAATATTAAATAAGTTTTAATTACGAATTTTTAACGATTAAGAACGCACGACAGCGTTAAAAGTTTAAGAAAATTAAAAGCATTATAAAAAGATTAAAAAAACTTTAATTTAAGCAAAGATTAATCTTAAAACGATATAAAAGATTATAATAATAATTACGAATAAAAAACGATAAGTTATATTATTTAAAATAAATCATAATGTGTAATTAAATTTAAGAAATCTTTAAACGAATTAATTTAGTAAAAAGCTTAACGATAAGATAATAAGTTCGTTTTACATAAATAAAAAGCATAAATTATTATACGTACTCGATTTTTTTAATAATATAAATATGCACTTAACGTTTAACGTTAATTTATTACGAAAGAATTTAAAGAATTTATTATTTAAATAAAAAAACGAAGCTTCGTCATTAATAATTATTAATAATAAGAAAGAATAAAAGATGAAGAATATTTTAAAATTTAAAAAATTTAAAAATTAATTATAATATAAAGTAAAATGAATAAACTACGAGAATACGCGTTAATAATAATTAATCACGAATTTTTAAAACGTTTTAAAAAAATACGAAAATTTTATAATAAATTCTTAAAAGTAGTTAAATTACGTCGTATGTTAAATTAAAATTATTATTAAAATAATAAAAACATTATAAAATGATTTAAAAGAAAATAATGTTAAAATTTAACATGACATTATTTAGTCTGAAATTTAGTTTAAAATTTAATTTAAAATTTAAACTAAATTATATAACTTAACGCTAGCGTCTGCGCTAGCGTCGCGTATATTAAAAGTTTTAATTTATATTTATATTTATCTTTCTTTTTTAGCTTTTTAATTTTAGTTAATAATAATTATATGACTCGTTTTATAATATTTTTAACAGATTTAAAAATCTTTTAACAGAAAATAATTTCAGATTTATTAATTCTGAAGTTAAGAAAATGTTTTAATAAAAGTATATTTATTACAAGTTAAAGTTAAAAAATTATAAATAAAATTATAAATAAAATTATAAATAAAATTATAAATAAAATTATAAATAAAATTATAAATAAAATTATAAATAAAATTATAAATAAAATTATAAATAAAATTAAAATTTAACTAATTAAACAGTATTAATATAAACAAGCTTTTATATAGTTATATGAACGAAAAAACATTAAATAAATTAAGAAAATTAAAAAGAAAACTTTATTAAATATTAAAATCATTACATCATACGACGTACAGCGTACGACGTAGTTAATTATTTTTATTAAAATTAGTATCGAGTACAGAGTTTTCATCGTATCTTCGTACGTTATAAATCGTACTTTTATATACACTTTTAGTTATAAAATATTAAATATATAATATATACGCTGTATGCTAGCGACATCGTTTATTATTACTGTTATATATATACGACAGAACTTTCGCCGTATATTTAATAAATTATGAGCTTAAATAGTAACTATTTATTTTTAAACATTATTAATCTTTCGTTAATACAGTACGCACTAAATTTATTAAATCGTTTACATTAATTATAACATTAATAAATGAACGAGATAATTATCTTCGTACGAAACGTATTCTATTTATTAAATTTAATAATTAATCGCGATAATTTAGTAACATTAAGATAAGTATGTAAAAGAAAGATGTTTAAGACTTAATAAAAAACGAAACAGTAATTGTATGAATTGCAGCAGTAAAGAAAAAGATTAATGAAATAGTATTAAGAATTATACTGAAAATTATTAATGATGATTTATTTCGTACGATTAAAAGCATCGTCGACATAAAAAACATATAAACTAAACATAAAACTACATGCTCGTAAGTAAATTAAGAAGTAATATACGTTATGCTTAATGAGCTTTTTAAATATGTAGTAGTAAATAAAATAAAGCATTATATTAAATTAATTAACGTTATATTTAACGATGTAAAAAGTCTTATTAAACGATTTAAAACGATCGTATGAGATAATTAAGATATATAAAACGACATTCACATTATTATTATTCTCGATTTACTTTCTTTAAAATATAATATTATTAAAGCTTATATCATTACTTTAAAAAAAATACAGATATAAAAAATTCAGTAATAAATAACGTTTAAAGAAATACGTGTTAACTTTAATCGTTAATTAAATGTTAAATTAAAAATAATAATTATTATGTAATATAAAAAAAGATTATATAATTACGAGCGTTCGTACGAAAGTAAAAAAAAATTTAAAGATATAAGAATATGCTTTACATGCGATAAAGTAAAACATATATCGCGAGATTATCGTAATGTAATAAGAAGATCAGAGTTAAAACGAAGACGCGAAAATAATAAGAAGTCTTTCGTACGAAAGAAACATTTAAGAAATTATTTACATAAAGTCGCTAATATTAGCATTAACGAGAATGAGCTCAGCGAGAAAAAAGAAAAGAAATTATCACTCAGAATGATCAGATAAAGAATTTTCGCGAAGAATAATTACTAATACATTAATAACTGCGCAGCATAACATATTATTAATTAATTAAACTTATACGATGCGTTATTATTTTACGAGAAAAAGCATAAATTTAAAGCTGCGAACGACGAAGTCATGTGTAGTATAAAGAAAAAAAAATTTACATTAACGTTATATTAAGCGTACGAATACGCGATGTATGTTACGTGTCTTAAACATTCGTTAACTTAATTTTATTAAGTATTTTAAAGAAAGATAAATGATCGTACGTGAATAAAAACGAGTGTATATTACTAGTTAAAGATAAAATCTTTATAATTAAAATTAAGCTTACAAAATAAAACATTTATCGTTTAATATCGTACGACGATAAGAAAATTTTAATAACATTACATGAAAAATTTAAAAGACTTATTAATTTAAAAGAAATAATATTATTATTATAATTATGACATAAAAGATTCGAACACGTAAGTCATGCTAGAATTAAATTAATCTTTATTATAATTAACGACTTATTTTTAAACGAGTTAAATAATTTGTACGAAGTAAATGTATTAAAGAATTTAATTCGTTAACATTAAAGTGTAAAAGATTTTTTAATAAAGATAAATGCTTTACATCGTTATTATATAAAATATTTAATAATTATCTTATAGTTTAACGATGCGTTAAATGTTTATACGTTATACATTTAAAGTAAGTAAACATAAATCGTTTATTATACGTTTATAAAATTCATTATTATAATATTAAAAAGATTAAGAATTACGATAATAAAAAAGCTAATATATATTAATATAATTAACGAAAATAATATTATCTTAATCTTTAATCAGCGCGTTAAATACATTGTCGTTATGACGAACGACTTTATTAATTATATAATAATTTATCTTTTATAACGAAAATTCGAACTAAAGATAATACTTCGTAAATATTTAAAACAAATAAAGATTAAAGATACATTAATTTAACGTCTCAGATTTAATAAAGAAAGTGAATATATTAATGTTAAGATTTAAAAGATTATTAATAACTTTAAGATTAGTTAAAAATTAATTATCTCTTATAGTCTTAATTAAAATGAAGTCGCGAAACGAATATTTCGTACTTTCTTTAAACGAACTCGAGTCATTCTTAAAGAGTCAGAATTATTATAGTTCTTCTGAAAAGAGATTATATAAATAATTATTTATTTAAAAAACAAAACCTTTATTAATACATTAAGTAAAATAACATCGCTTAAAGCCTGAAGTAATAAGAAATCTAATTTTAATAATTTATATTAATTTAAGTATATTACGTATTAAAAAGTTAAAGACGCACGTTTAAAACTCGATAATAAAAGTTAAAGATGCATATTTTTAAACTATGCAGATTTTAATCAGTATTAATTATAAACTAACAGAACGATAATAATATTTAGCAGTATAATATTTAACGAGACTGCTATTATTAAAATAAAGAAGAAAGAAATTCTCGATAACGGTTTTTAAGACTTCGATTTTTAACAGCTCAGTAGCATTACATTTTTAAACATCTCGTTTAGTTTTATCGTTACTTTAAAAAAGATGAAAGATAACAGATTCATTATTACTTTAAAAAAGATGAAAGATAATAAAGAACAGAATAATAATAAGATGAATGAAGAGAATTAAAAGTACTTTAATATGAAGAATAATACATCTTCGATTTTTCTAAATTATAATCAGATTT
>JAABUO010010323.1_pt1 | contig 10350 bp, 4 predicted proteins | sample 5559291 | NCBI WGS metagenome assembly JAABUO01 (sample SAMN10711878, study PRJNA513372) | rock metagenome | isolation source: Antarctica rocks | place: Antarctica: Victoria Land, Finger Mt sud
TTAAAAAATTTAACATCGCGCTTAATAATTTTTAATAAGTTTTTTAACTTTAAATTCTGAGATATAAAATTAATATGCTTACGTTTTATTCGTAATTTAATCATATTTATTAATTCGAAAAAAAGCTTATTATTTTATTTAAATCGTATAATTAAGCTTCATTAATATTATTTAAAACGCACGATGAAAAATGTAATCTGTTTTTAAAACTTTAATAATTTTAATTAAAATATTAATATTAAAATCATTTTCGTTTATATCTTAAAAATTATTAATTAAACTTTAACGTTTTTTAAGACTTAAATCGTTATAAAAGAATGCGACGTTTATTTCGCGAATCTTAATTAAATACTACTCGTTATTAATAAAGAAATAAATATAATTAACATTTAACGAGTTAAAAACATCATGTTTAATATAAAACATAAAAATTATAAACGAAGAAATTTAAGTAAACGTATTAATTAAATGATTTTCGCTATGATTAAAAAGAAGAACATTATTAAAATTCTTTCTTTCTGATCATTTTTAATAATTATAAATTAAAGAAAAAATTTTATTACTCGTTATAACTTATTGCTTAATTCGTATAATTCCTTAACATTATTATCGTAAAAACAGTTTTTAATAATTATTAATCATTTATTTTAAACAAGATTAATTTAAATAAACTTTAAATCGTGCTTTGCTTTTAATTTAATTAAATATAAAAATGTAACGTAAAGTCTTAATTATTACGACGTTTATATATAATCGAAGAAGAAGAACATTAACATAAATTTCTTCTCTTTTCTTTTTACTCATGCGTTAACGCGTGTTTTTAATTCTTTCTTTATTCTTCTCGCAGTCTTACTTTTAAGTTCTGCGTGCATGTTTTTATATTTCTCGATAATGAAATAATTTACGTCTTGTACTTCGTATAAATATAATTTTATACATAAAATTATTAAAAAAGTAAAACGAACAGTATTACATATGATAAAATCTTTCTTAATTAAAGAAAGAATTTACAGACTGCTTTATACATATATTATTATACATGACTAAGTCACGACTAGCGATTTTATTTCTAACGCTAGTTTACGAAAAGCTACTAGAAACGAGCCTGTCATCGCACTTCTTAATAAAAATGTAAAATTAATTTATAAATAATAATCATTAAATTATTAACAGAGTAAGCAGTTTATTTAATTTTTTAACGATTTTTTATAAGTTATCGTTTATTTTAACATTTTATTTACGTTTTAAAGCATTAAAGATTAATTTATTTCACGAGAGCATCTTTTTTAACTCGCTTAATTTAAGAATATGTTTCTCTTTTTATTTTTTTAACCGCTTAAGAATTTTTATATAATGTCTTAAGTCGTTTAACGAGATCTTAAAAGATATGCTTAAATAAGCTTAAAGTACGAAATGCATTCGAGTTTTAAGTTTTCGTAAAATACTTATCGTTTTAAAGTCTTTATTCTTTTTCATATAAGATTCGTCTTTTAAAATTTAATCTTAGTAAATTTATGAATTATATAAAGTTATTCTTTTTTAATTTTTATTAATTCTTCGCAGAACATTAATTTAATCTGTAATAATATTTTTAACGTACGTTTTATAAGACTTTAATTTAGTAAATATAATTAGTCTTTTTTATTCTTTTACGAAAGTTGTTACGATTTTATTAATTTTACTTTCGTTAACTTTTATCTTCTTTTAATATTAAAACAATAAGCGATCTTTATTAAGAAGCTTATCTTTGTTTATACGATGTTTAATATAAAGTTTAATGTTAAGAAAAGATTACGAGGCTAAGATTTTATAAAATTCGCTTTACTAATTTAATATTAAAGTTAAAAGTAGCAGAATTAAAATTAATTTAAGATTTAGCTTTAATATTATTATAAGATTATTCTTTATATACGAATAAATTATTAATTATAACTCTTTTAAGAAACATTTCACTTTAAATCTTTAAGAAAACTTTTAAGATTTAACGAGTAAATGCTTATTGTTTAGCTTTTTACGAAAGAGACTAACTTTCGTATAAATAAGATATATTAAACGCTTCATCATTATTAATGCGATCGCTTAAATAATCTGCGAATAAAAAAGTAAGTATGTTATTCTGTCTGTAATTTTAAGAAGTAAAGAAGACTTATCTTTCTCATTTTTATTTAATCGCATTAAAATTCTTCGTGTTAAATTATTTACTCGATTTCGATCTATTAATATACATTTAAAGCTTGTATAAATAATAAAGTTTAAATTATATTCTTTATTTTTACATTACGATTTGCTTCTTTTTTTTTAAAAATCTTTTTTTCGTTAATATTAATGCTGTTTAAATCTCTCTTTTAAAACTGAAAGACTCTGAAAAATAGCTTTTTATTTATTTAAATACATGATTATTATTCTTGTAAACCTTTAAATTTACATTATAAAGTTAGCAGATTTATTATATAATTACTTTATACTCGTACTTACGATTAAGTAATATTAATAAAGTTAATAATTAAAGATAGATCTTAATTCTTTTAATTATATTTCGTTAATTCGCTTATCTTTAAATCATTCTTAATTAATAAAGAAAATACTGTAAAAAAGAGCGATGCGCTGAGACTGAACGTTTTAGCATGAACTGAAACATTCATAGCGACTTTTATTCGAAGCTTTCGTTTCTTAATAATCGATTTCTCGCTTTCTTCTTTTAAAATATTAAATAAGACGAAGTTATTTATAATATCTGTTACATTTTTTAAATCTTAAACGAAATTCTCGTGCTTAGTTTTCTTACGTGTTTCTTGAATATAAAAGATGTAGTAAGAATCTTTCTTTCTTATTATATTCGTTAACGCGACATATAAATTAACATTATTATTAATCTTAACTGTTTTAAAGCTTTTAGTATTATAAATAATATTATTCTTTTTAAGATTAAACATTATCTCGTTAATAAGCTATTTCTTATAATTTTTAAAATTAACGTTTTTTAAAGTAAAATCGCTCTGCTTTTAATTCGTAATAAAGAGCTGTAAATGATAAATCGTTTTTTAACGTATTATTTAAAGTTAATATTATTTAATTAAAGTCGCTTATCGTTAATAAAATGAATGATGAGTTTAAACTAAGTTTTTCTTACTTAATTAAATAAGCGAACTCATTCATCTTTATACTTACTGCTTTATTTCTCTTTTTATTATTTATTCGTCTTATTCATTTTACAAGACATGCATCTTTTTATCTCGTTTAATTATCTTTTATCATTAAATGCGAAAGTTTATTATTTATAATTATGATAATCTTTCTCGCTGTTTTCTTTTCAGTTTTATTATTAAAAGAAATGTTTAATAATTTTACATTTTTCAGCATTCATTTAATTTACATCTTTAACGCATCGTATTTATTATCATTAATAATAAAATCTTACGTAATCATTATTTTAATTTAATTTAATAAAATATTATTATAATTAAATATTATCTGCGTATTTAAAATGAACTTAGGTCTTCGTAACATTTTAAAAGATTAGCAAGTTACGAAAACATTATTGTTAGTTTTAAGAATTTTTAAAAGTTATACGCTATATTATAAAGCGATTATTATTATAATGTTAAGAAGTAAGATAAGAATACGTATAATATTTTCTTTATTTTAAATAACTTATAAGTTTTATTATACGCTAATAATAAATGATGTACGCATTAAGCTTTGTAACGAATAAAGCGATTAAAAGTGCTTATTGTAATATTAAGAATTAAAAGAATAAATAATTATAAGTTAATGTTAAAAATGAAGCGAAGATTATCTTTATTCTCATTATGTCGTAAATTTACGCTAAGCGAGAGTGTAAATTTGCTTATAATAAACATTAATAACGAAATTATTTATATTTATTCTCTTATTACTTTAAACGATATTGTACGTTAAATTCTCTTTGTAAAAAATAATTCTTAATATTTTATTTTATAAAGTTCTTAAAGCGTAAGAATTATGACATACTAGTTAATTAAGCATTTTGTAAAAGAATTTTAATTTTATAATAATTTATTTTAAATTAGCGATAATTTAAAAAATTTTACTTTTACTTTAAAATTTAAAGAATTAAAATAATGCATTTAACGAAAGTATTCGAAATTCACGATAATTTACTTTAAATTAATGATAATTTAAAAAAATATACTTTTAATTCTTAAATTACTCTGTCATAATAAATAAGAGTTATTACTTTTACTGTTATATTAAATCTTATTAATTTATAATCATTTTATTCTTTATATTACATTTTATTTTAATAATTAATAATTAATATACGTGTATTAATAAGAATTCTAACTAGAAATAACGCGTTTACTAGTATTCTTTTTTATCTTTTTTATTATTATTTACTTTATTAAAATCAGCTTTAAACATGAAGCGAAATTATCGTGCGTATAAAATGATACTGAAAATTACAAGAAGTTTAATATATCATTTTAATTACTGCTTAACATTGCGAAATGACGTGTAAATCTTTAATGAATATTTAGTTTTTATGAACGATACAGACGTTACTATCTTTAAGAAAGGTATAAAAGAAAACATAAAAGCTTCAGAAAATTAAAAGTATTTTTAAAATTTAATCGCACGAATATTACTTAATTTTAAAAGATTTATTAATTTATTATGTATCTTTTTATTTATTAAAATTAACACTTATAATGAGACGAATAATATTTAAAAACGAATCATAAATAAATCGCTAAAATAATATTTTAAACTCGTAAGAATTATTTTAAATTATAATAAAATCGAGTAAGATATATAATTATCGTTAAATAATAATCTTTAATTAAAGTAACATTCATTTTTAAACGAGAAAGACTTTACTCTTACATAATGATTTTTAAACGCAGAAGTTAGTAGCGAAAATATTAATTAATACTTTAAGATCTTGTTACAGAAAACTTATCATGCTAATTATATCTTTAAGAATGTAAATTAATTTAAAAACATTTTATATAATATATTTCATGAAATATTTAATAATTAATGATTTAAAACATTCTTAAAGATTTTATTAATAAACTCAGATATTAAAAAAGATATATTTAATATTCAGTACAGAAACGTAATAAACGTCTTAAAATTTCTTTTAAAACATTATTCGTTTACGAGTAATTTAAAATATGCATTAACGAAAGTATATAACGTTAGTGAAAATTAAATGTATACGAAAATACACATCGATATTTAATAATAAGAAACGTAATAATTAATTTCTAAAAATAACATTATAATTCTCGTACTCTTAGTTATAAATAAAATCATGTTAATTTAACATTACGAGAATAAATTAACATAATTTATATATATTATCGTTAATAATTTAAATCGAGCGATTTAATAAAAGTAAAACAAACTTAATATTATATTATTAAATTTTATTTTCTTAATTAAAAATGTAAACGAAGATTTAAAACGCGAGTAATATTATCGCTTACTAAAGATAATATTAAAACGTAAGTTTAAACTGTTTAATTAAATTAAGAATATTTATTACTAACGTTATCGTTCTTTAACACTTAAGAAATTAATTAAAAAAGAATTTCACGTTCGTTACGCGAATGATTATATTTAATAATGTTTTTTAATTATTATTAAATTTATAATTAATTACGAAAAGTAAATCATTATTACGAGAATTAAGAATAAAGAATAATATATTATATGTCATGTTTTATTTATTTTTAACAATAATTTATAAATATTTTAAAAAGCTTAAATACACGAAAGTATATTAACTTAAATTAAAAGTTAAAAGAAGAATTTACGCTTTAAAGTAAACATTAAGCGCGACGTTAAATGAATATACTCGATGCGAAACTTTATTTAAAAACATGAACTTGTTAATATTTACGTTATCATGATAATTAATATCTTGCATTAATTATTAAAGAGTACAGTAATGTATTTAATTTAATGACTTAAAATAATTATTAAGAATATAACATTAACTCTTAGTCTTAAAAGAAAGCGCGATTAAAAAATAATCGCAGACATAATATATGAGATGTAATTAAATTATAGATTTAAAATGATTCTTTTATATTTAAAATTAAAACGTTTTTATAATTTTATATTCGTAAAGTAATGAATTAACGTTAAATAAAAGATAATAATGCATTAACTTATTACGAGTTTTACTTCATTATTAATTAAAAAAGCATCAGATACGTTATACTATGCTTAAGCTTTTATAAATTTTATAATAATAACTTAATATTAATTATACAATACTTAATCTTTACGTTACATGAATAACGTAATATATAAAATTAACGTTTTAAAAGAAATATTCGAACAGTTTTAATTTAACGAAAACTTTAATTATTTTAAGTTTTATATAATGGCTCATTATATGAATTTTATTTAAAGATACGAAAATGTAAATAATTTTAATACATTTTACATGAAGATCGCACATAAATTTTTAATAAAAGATTATTACAATCTTATAAATAAGCGAAAGAACTTTTAAACGCAAATGCTGCATTATAATACTTAACGAATTAATATATTAATAATGAAAAATATTATATTTTATAATTTAATTACATTTAAATTAAAGATTAACGAAAGAATGAAAGTTATAATTATAAAGTCTTTTAAAAGTCTTAATTTAACGTAACTTAAATAATATTTGTTAAAAATTAATTTAAATTAACGACGAAATTAATTTAATAATTTTTAATTTTAACGCATTACTTTTAAAATTACGAAAACGATACATATTAAGAGTTTCTTAAATGAATTATTAATTTTTATAAAAGAATCTTAACGTAAGAAATTAAAAATAAAGTTAAACAAGTATTAAATAAATTAAAGAGAAATGAACTTCTTTTAAATTAATAATTACTTCGTTTTTATTCATGCATTAATTAAATGTTAAAGACGTGAAAATAAAAGCTTAATAAACTTTAAAAAGCTTATATTAAAACGAGTTTAATGTGCTTTTATTTAATGAAAATAAAAGTTAAATTAAAAACGTAACTACGTTTATATTTAAAAGTATGCAGAAAATGATTAAGAATATTTTAACATAATTAAAGCTTTAAATGATAAATTAATAAAATAATTATAAATTATTATTATTATTCGTAATTCGCTTTATTAAAATGATAACGAGAAATTTATATAATATTTAAAGACTTTAATAAAGTTATTAAAGCTTAAAAATTACGAATTACTTAATGATTTACATAATATAATAAAAGTTAAGCAATAATTAAAGAATGTTACTAAGAAATCTTAATATTTTAAATGTTAACGATTTTACGATATGAGTATTATATTACGAAGTGTACATTTAATATTAATTAAAAGTAAAAAGTTCTTTTACGTAAATAATTACATTAACTGAGATACGTTTAATATTTTATACGAAGAGAACTTTTTTTAAAAAAAAGCTTAAAAGATGAACGAGCTCGCGAGCTTAAACAGACGAGAAAAGATAAGATTTATTTAATAATGAATAAAGTTTAAAATTGCGAAAAAAAAGATAAATTAAAGTAAATTAAAGTAAATCGAGATAAATTAAGATAAACTTAAGTAAATTTAAGTAAATGAGTAAAAGATATATAGTCACGCAGAATGAAGTATATAAGAATTATTAAAACATTTTAGTTAATAATAAATATGAAAGAATATTAAGAATAAATAAGCGATTAAAATCTTATTACGAATATCTGTAAACAATAAGATTATTAAATCGTGTAACATTTAATAATCTTTTAAAAACTTATAAAATTTAAATATTAAAGATATTTAAAAGTAATTAATTTATTAATTAAAGAATTTACTCGTTAAAAGAAATTTTTACTTACTTTATACATTACTTAATGTATTTAATAATCGTTATACACGACGTTTAATAAAAATGAACGCGTTATTAACGAAGACTTTAAATTCTTAAAGTAATATTCTCTTTTTAAATATATTAAAAAAAAATCTTTTATTAATGTTTTTTTAAAAATTAAAGAAAGATGTTTCTAATTAAGAAAAGCTTTAATATAATTTTTTAAGCGAAGAATAAATTTAACGACGATTTTTACGTAAATAATAATTTTAATAAAATATTATTTCTTTTTAATATTAAACGTTTTAGTTAAATTATCGTATATATTCATTATTAGTTACTTAATAATCTCGTTAATCTTTTACTTAAAGATTTTCGCATTTTAATTAATTAAAGTTAAAATCTTTAAATCGCAGAAGAAAAGACGCGTAATTAATTTACTTTAATTTATTTTAAAATTAATCATGCTTATAATCGTATATAAAATTGTAAAAGAAAAAATCAACTTTTTTAATTAAAATTAATAATAAATAAGATTATAAACGTTATAAAAAGATAAGCTCTGCGCGATTACTAATAAACATAATGTATAATAATTAAATAATTATTATAAGAAAAATAAACGAAGTAAAACTAAAGCTTAAAAACGCGCAGAATTAAAGACGACTAAGTGTACAATGTTTAAATAAGTAAACGTTTATATATTATAAATAAAATAAATAGCTTAATGCGAGGTTTACTTTACTACATAAGCTTTAACTTAAAGCTAACATAAAACAGTTATATATTATTAAATTAGCTTGTAGTTAACTTGTAACTAGTTTACGTTACTAAATTAGCTAGTAACTAGCTTGTAGTAAATGTTTTTTCTAGTAGCGCATTATACGTTAAGTAACTTTGCTTACTAGCTTACAAGCTACTTAAGCTTTTCGTTAAATTATTAATGTACTAAATTATTATTATTAACGAGCATATATCTTTAAACGTAACATATAATCTTTTCAAAGAGTTATTTATTAGTTCGCGCTAATACTCTTGCTAGCTTCATTAGCTCGAAAAACACAATTTTCGATTTCTATTCATCTTTTTATTCATCTTCTTACTCATCTTTCTACTTATCTACCTATCTATTTATTTATTAAAATGAAGCCTTTTACTACTTCTTATAAATAAAAGAATCTGTTACGCGATTTACGACTTAAAGTTTAAACCCTACGCGAAATCGAATGAATTTACTTTAAAATAGTTAATTTTTTAAAAATAACGTTTCGTTAGGTTTAATATGCATGTTTTACGCGACTTACTTCGTAAAAAAAACGTTGCGAAGCAAGATCTGCTATTAATGTCGAATCTTTAAAAATTCTAGTTAATTTTATATATGCTTCGTTAAAAAATTAACAGATATTATATAAATAAATTTCTTAAAAGCTAAGCTAAAATGTTAATGAAGATGTAATACGTGCAGCTTTAAAAAAGAAAGAATTCTTTAAACGAATAACACGACGAAAGTTTTTTATTTTAAAGAAGAATTAATTAAATTAATTAGTTTAAGCATACGAGCATATAAACTGAATTAAGAAACAGTAAAAAACTATACTATAAAGCGATGAAATCTGAGTTAACGACACGCGTCATCGTAAAATTTAAGTTATTAAACGAGCTTACGAAGAGTACGATTTTATCTGTATTGTGCCTCGTATTTCGAGAAAGAATGAATGAATGTTTTAAAACTTCTTTTCAGGCTTTACTAAAGAGTCCTGTTTATTTTAAAAAAAGAACTGAGACATAATTAAACAGAAGTTCTATTTAAAGCATATTATACTCATTATACACGGCTGAATGCGACTGACTTCTGAGCTTTAACTCATGCAGAACAATGCTTCTAATCATGTAGCTAAACACACTCGCGAAGAGCTTTTAAAAAGAGATATAAACGTCATTTTTTAACCTTCATACTTATTTAATTTAAACTTAATTAAAACGGTTTAAAACATTATAAAGAATTAAATTCAGAAGCATTATGATTACATAAACAAGCTCTTTTACGATAACTTAAGAAAAGCAGTAAAAAAAGTTTAAGATGCTGTTACTTTAAAGTAATTAAATGAGCTTATTAACTTCATGCGAGCTTGTTATTAAACTGTTATTAATGTAAATGAAAAGCAAATTCACTTTTAATTATATTGTATATAAAGATAAATATAACTCATGTTTATTAGCTATATTAAATTAAATATAATAAAAGCGTTACTGTGTTAATAAATAACTTTTCGAGTATCGTAATAAATGTTTAATTAATTTATAATTATAAATTAAAATAATAATATTATTATTATTAATATATCTTTAAAAAACATAATAAAAGTAGCTTAAGTTTTTATTATAAAGAATAAAAAGAAGATTATTACAAAAACGAAGTCGAAGTTTTTCTTTATTTTAAAAAGTTTAATACTTAACTTATTATTAGTTTTAATCTTGTTCTTTAGCTTTAAATTTAATTATTTAATAAATTTAATAATGTTAAG
>JAABUO010010325.1_pt1 | contig 10349 bp, 10 predicted proteins | sample 5559291 | NCBI WGS metagenome assembly JAABUO01 (sample SAMN10711878, study PRJNA513372) | rock metagenome | isolation source: Antarctica rocks | place: Antarctica: Victoria Land, Finger Mt sud
CCGGCCTCGCGCGCGTGGACGCGGAGACCAAGGCGCAGGCGTACCGCACCTGGCTCGGCTTCTACAAGGGCTACGTCAAGGCGTGCGGCTGGGGCCTGCCGGAGCTGGTGCAGCAGGCCAACCACTTCGCGCGCGTCATCGGCGCGGCCCCGCCGGCCGCCGCTGCGTGTATGCCCTGTGAAACAAGGGTGTTGCGGGGCTGACGCGCGTGCGCGCGGCCGCAGGCTGCTCCGGCGTGCCCACCATCGAGCCCAAGACCGTCGGCATGATGGGCCTGAAGGGTGCGGCCCGCCGCCCGCCGGCGCTGCGGCCGACGCGACCCGGCCAGCGCCTCACTGAGCGCCGCCGTGCCGCCGCGCAGGCGTGCCGGGCCTGAACATCCAGGCGGGCTCGCGCCAGGGCGGCGGCCGGCAGGCGCGCCCCGCAGCCTGGCCCGGCCGCGCGTGCACCGGCAGCCCCGCATGTGCGCGCGACTGACCAGCGCAAGCGCGCGGCAGGGTGCCCAGCCGCCCCGGCCCAAGAGCCCAGCGGGCCGGCCGGGCGGCGGCGGCGGCGGCCACGCCAACGGTTACGGCGGCGGCCCCGCCGCGCCGCGGCCCGGCGGCGGCGGCGGCGGCGGCGGCGGCGGCGGCGGCGCGAGGGCCCCGGCGCGCCGCCGCCGCGCGGGCGACTTCTGAGCGCGGGTCCACATTCTTTGAAAGCAAGCCTTCGGCGGGGCACTTCACTCTGCGTGTGTGTTCTTTCAGGCCCGTCTGCGCGTCTGTCCATCCATCTGGCCTGTCTGTCGCCCGCTCCGCACCAATGCTGTGCAGCCAAGTATTTATTACACGCTGTAAGCACGCACACCGCTCCAAAACACCCCACTCACAACAAAGCAGCCCGCGCTCAGCGCGCGGCGGCCGGCATGGGCGTCGGCGTCGGCGGCGCGCCGTAGCTGGTCGGCCGCGCCTCCGCGTTGGCGGAGATGATGCGCGCCAGGTACAGGTTGCCCAGCAGCGCCACGAAGTGCGACAGCAGCGTGTTGGTGGACGCCTGCGGCGCGCGCCCGCGCGCGCAGCTCACATGGCCAGCCCGGCGCGGCGGCGCGGCCGCCATCCGGCCTGCTCCGCGCACATATAGCCGGCGCGGTGCCAGACCAGGCGGCCGGCGCGGTGCCAGAACTGAGGCCCGCCGCGCGCCTGGACCAGGAAGACGTCGAGCGCGAGCACCGGGTTGTAGCTGCCCACGCCGCCGGCCAGGAAGGGGTTGGCGGTCGCGTTGGTCAGCGTCTTGGCGACCAGCAGGCCCACCGTCGCCTGCAGGCCCAGCAGCGTGGCCGCCATGCCCAACACGTTGATCCAGCAGCCGCGCTCCAGCGTGGCCAGCACGTCGCGCTTGCGCACGCGCCGCAGCGCGCCGCGCGCGCCGCCCAGCGAGTAGCCGCGCAGCCGCCGCGCCAGCCGCGTGTAGCCGAACGTCCAGAACGTGCTCACCAGGCCGGCCACCACGCCGAACAGCGTCAGGTACAGCGCCACGCCCGGCCCGTTCTGCGCGCTCACGCGCGGTCGGGCGCGGCGGCGGCGGGGGCGGGCGCCCGCGCGCTGTGCGCCGGGCCGCGCCTGCGACGTGAACGCGGCCGAGAAGAGCAGGATGCCCGCGCTCACGACCGACAGCGTCAGCTGCGACCAGAAGGAGAACCAGCCGACGCGGCGCATCGCGTTGGCCGCGCGCGCCAGCGCCTTCTTGGCCGCCTCGGACACCAGCGCGGCCGCGTCCGCCTCGACGGCCGGCTGCAGCGGCGCCGCCGCCGCCACGGCGGGCGCCTGCGCGCGCCCGCGCCCGGGCTCGCACGCTGACTCGGCCAGGACGCGGCAGCCGCGGGCCTGCGCCCCGCCCTCACCTGGCAGCGCCGCCGCTTGGCGGGTCGGCTTTGCACGTGCTGCGGCGGCGCGTGCCGCAGCGGCGGCGCCCGGCACTGCGCCCAGCCGGGCGCCGCGGCGCGGTCGGCCGGGGCGGCCGCCTGGCGCGGCGCGGCGCCGGCGCCCGCTGCGGCGCAGCGTGCCGCAGCGCGCTGCCCGTGCGGCGCCGGCGCCTGCAGCGCAGCGCATTGGCCGCTCCCCGCGCACCGCCAGCTCTGCCCGGCCATGCCGCGGCCTCCTGTGCCGCTGCACCGGGCGCACAGCCTCTGGACCTCTGTGTTTTAGAACAAGACTGCCTGCTGTCCGTTTCCTCTTATTCCCAGCCTGATCAAGCCCTGCAGCTTGGCTGGGTGGTTCCCGGTGGGTCGAAGAGAGCACTCCCCCAGCGCCTGGGCCTCTGCCTAGAGAGGATGGCGCTGCTGCGGAGCGCTGCAGGCCGGCTGGCGGGCGCGGCCCGCTGCAGCGCGGAGGCCCCGCTCGCGCACGCGCGCGACCGCGCCGCCGCCTGCTCGACCAGCGGGCGGCAGGCGCTGCACAGCGGCCGGCCGCTGTGGGCGCCCAGGCGGCGCGCGCCGGCGGCCGCGCAGGCCGCGCCCGCCGCCGCGCCCGCGGCGGCAGGCGTCACCGACGAGTGGTGGGAGGAGGCCGCCCCGGCCGCGCCGGCGGCGCCGGCGCCGCCGGAGACCGAGCCCGGCGCGCCGGAGGTCGACGTGGCGCTGCCGCCGCCGACGGCCACGCGCGTCAAGACGGCCGAGTTCATCTCGAGCGCGGTGCGGCCGGACCAGTGCCCGCCGGCGACGCTGCCCGAGTTTGCGGTCATCGGGCGCTCCAACGTGGGTGCGCGCGCCCGCCCCCGCCCGGCCGCCGGCGACCCGCTGTGCAGCCCAGCGGCCGCAACGGCGCGGTCCGTGCGCGCAGGCAAGTCGTCCCTGGTGAACATGCTGACCAACAACAAGAGCCTGGCCAAGGTGTCCAAGACGCCCGGTGCGCGGCCCGCCGCGCGCCCGCGCGCCCCGCCGGCCGCGGCCGCGCCGCGCCTGACGCGGCGCCGGCGCCCGGCAGGCAAGACGCAGTGCATCAACCACTTCCTGATCAACGGCGCCTGGTACCTGGTGGACCTGCCCGGCTACGGCTATGCCAAGCGGTCCAAGGCGCTGCGCGCGGAGTGGAGCGGCTTCACGCAGCAGTATTTTCTGGAGCGGCCGACGCTGGCCAACGTGCTGCTGCTGGTGGACGCGAGCGTGCCGGTGCAGGCGCTGGACCTGGAGGTCGCTGACTGGCTGGGCAACGCGCAGGTGCCCTTCTCGCTCGGCCGCCCGCCGCCGTCTACGCTGACCCCCCCGTGCGCTGACCCCTCCCGTGCGCTGACCGCGCGTGCGCGGCCGCGCAGGTGCCCTTCTCGCTCGTGTTCACCAAGACCGACAAGCGCAAGAAGGGCGTGCCGCCGCCGCAGGAGAACATCCGCGCGTTCCAGGCGCGCATGCTCTCCTGGAAACGCTGTCGGCCGCTGGCGCGCGCTGCCGAGGCGGGGCACAGACGCCGGCGGCCGGGGCGCGCAGGAGCGCCTGCTGCAGGACTGGGCGTATCTGCCGGGCGTGGTGGCGACCAGCACGGTGGCGGGCAGGGGCCGCCAGGAGCTGCTGGCCTACATCGCGCAGCTGCGCGACCTGTTCATACGCGAGCGCGGCCGGCCCGCGCGGTGAGGCCGGCGGCGCGTCTGCTTGTTTCAGAGGGTCGAGGCGGTGACACGAGCGTGTTACAGGCTACAGCGCAGCTAGGCCCGCCTGGCGGGCAGCAGCGCGCGCTCCAGCGCCGGCAGCGAGCGCAGGTAGAGCCGCATGGGCCCCGTGGCCGCGCCGGCGGCCGCGCGCTCTGCGATGGCGGCCGCCGCGTGCGCCTGGAACGCGGCCGCGTCCGCCGCCAGCGCCGCCAGGCGCCGGCCGTCCTCCTGGCGCGCGTGGCTGTTCAGCGGAGCGCTAGGGTGCAGGGGCGCGCACGGGCCTGGCGGCCCGGCAGCGGGCCCGCACCTGCAGCGCGCGCCGCCCGGCCTCGGCGGCCGCGGCCGCCTTGCGCGCCATCTGGTGCTGCAGGCAGGCCACCTGCTCGCGCCGCGCCGCCCGTGCGGCCAGGGCCGCCCCCGCCTGCGCCCCGCATGCCGCCGCTCAGCCTGCGCGCGAGCCGGGCGGCGGCGGTGTGCGAGCGCGGGGGGCGCGCGGGCCTGGGCGACGCGGTCCGCGTCCGCACGCTCCCCGGCGCCAGCCGCGGCCTCGCGCTCCTCGGCGCGCGCCGCGTCGCGCTGTGCGCGCCCGGCCGCCAGCGCCGCCTGGCGGCTCCTGCGGCCGCGGCGCGCTCGGGCGCACGCCGTGCGCTTGTGAGCAAATCGGCGGCGCGGCCGGCGGCGCACTCGTGCACGGCGTCCCAGTCGGCGCGCCGCTTGCGCTCGGCCTGCGCCGCGTCGGCGTCAGAGCGGTCGGCGGCGGCCGCCACGTCGCGCGCCAGGCGCGCCTCCGCCGTCGACCGCGCGGCCGCAAAGCGCGTCTCCATAAGCCGCACCATGTGCAGCCGCTGCGCCTCCCGGGCCGCCGCGGCGGCCTCCGCGGCGCGCCGCCGCTCGGCGTCGGCGGCCGCCTTGCGCGCCGCGTGCTCTGCGCCCGTGCGCGCGCGTGAGCGCCCCGCGCCAAGTCAATGCGCGCGCGGGGTAGGGCCGGCGGGCCCGCGCCCGCAACGGCGGCGTCGGCGGCCGCCTCGCGCTCGCGCTCGCGCGCCCGGGCGGCCGCCAGCGCCGCATTGGCGCGCTGCGCGGCCGCCCGCTCCTCCATGCCGCGCGCCCGGCGCGCCTCCTCCTGCGGCGGCCCGCTCAGCCCCGCGCGCGACCGCGGCGACCCGAGCAGGGTGCCGCGCGGCGCACCTCGACCCTCTGCTCGGCGGCCTGCTCGGCGGCCTGCTGGCGCAGGCGCTGCCCCTCGCTCCATGTGCGCTCCCTGCGCGCGCGCGCCGGCCGCGTGGGGGCGCGCCCCGGGCGCGTGCGGGTGAGCGGGGCGGGCGGCGGGCCCGCGCACTGCTCGGCCAGGATCTGGCGCTCCAGGCCGGCGAGCTGCGCCAGCTGCTGGTCGCGCTGCTCCTCCACGCGCCGCTGTGCCGCGGCCGACGCGCGGTGCTCGGCCTGCGCGTCCGCCTGCGCGCCGCGCGCCCGCGTGCGTCGCGCGCCGCGCGCTGGGCACCGGTTGCAACGCGCTGTGAGCCCGCTTGGTGCGCGCCTCCAGGCGCTGGCGCTGGGCCGCCACAAACGCGGCGTGTCGCGCGCGCACGTCGGCCGCAGCCGCGCCCGCGGCGGCCACCTGCCGGCCGCGCTCGGCGAGCACGTCGCCCAGCAGCGCGCGCCCCGCCAGCGCCCGGACGCGGTCGCCCTGCCGCCACAGCGCGGCCGCCGCCGCGGCCAGCGCCGCGCCGTGCTCGGCGCCGCGCAGCGCCGCCTCCGCCTCGTCCGCCTGCGCCGCGCGCGCGGCGCGCTCAGCGCGCCGGACGCGCGGCGCCGTCCGGCACGGGGGCGGCCGGGGCGCGCCTCGACACGCGCGGCCTCCTCCGCCGCCAGCCGCGTCTGCAGCGCGCGCGCCCGGCGCTCGCGCTGCGCCTGCCGCGCGGCGCCGCCACAGGCGTCGGTGCGCAGCCGGCGCGCACGGCGCGGGGCGGGCGGGAGCCTGCGGGCTGGCGGCACACCTGCAGGGTGTCCGGCCACAGCGCGGCGCGCTGCACGCTGAGCCTGTGCAGCTCCGCGTGCGCGCCCTGCTCCTGCGGCGCCGCCGGCGGCCGCGCCTGCGCGCGGCGCGGCCTCGGGCACTGCCACGGCGGGGAAGGGTGTGAGGGTCAGGCGCGTGGGCGCACCGCGGCGCGCATGGACTCCAGCTGCCTGCCTGTGATGACCGCGGTGCCTGCCATGGCTGGACTGAGACCGTCCATGCAAGCAGCAGCGCAGGCTGTGTTGCCGAGGCTATAAATAGGTCCCCATAAATAATCCCTGCGGCTGCGGTGGAGTCGAGCCTTCAGACGCCTCGGAAAGAAAAACAGTGCAAGCGCAGGGCCCCTGCTGCACACGATCCGCGGCGCCACCCGGAGCAGGCCTCTGCACTGCCGCGCTGCGGTCGCACAGACGGGCGGCGGGCATGGCGCTCCTGCAAGCATTCCGCGCCCAGGTGGACGCGCATGTGCGCTTCTTCGACCACCTGGTCGAGCTGGTGCCGGCCAGGCACTACATCGACCGCGAGGAGGCCCCCGCCAACCTCAAGTACATGAAGAAGGTAGCGCGCGCCGGCCGCCCGCTCAGCCTGCCCCGCATGGACGCCTGCCCGGGCGCCCCTGAGGCTCGCCCTGCGGCCGCAGGGCGCGCGCGCGGTCGAGAAGGAGCGCCTGCGCGAGGTCGGCAAGCAGCGCAAGCGCGCGCGGCTGGACCCCGACGCGGCGCAGCCGACCGCGCTGGACCTGCAGCGCGAGCAGGCAGCCGCGGCCGCGGCGCCCGCCGCGCCCAAGCTGCTGCTGCGCACCGGTGCGGCGCGTTCCTGGCCGCCCACTTCGGGTGCCTTGCGGGTGCTGTGCAGTCACAAGCGGACTGGCGGTGCGCAGGCGCGCCGCCCCCCGTGGACGAGCTGCGGCAGCGCCTGCACAAGCGGCTGGAGGTGCGCGCCCCGCCTGCCTCGCCCCGCTGAGCGCCAGCGCGCGGGCCCCGACGCCGGCGCGCGCGGCACAGGCGCTGCGGCACGGCCGGCACGCCGATGAGGCAGCAGCGCCGGGCGCGGACGGCAAGGCGTCGCAGGTGCAGGCCGCGCGGGAGTGGCGGCGCCAGGCCGCCGGCGCGCGGTGCGGCGCGGCGCGCCCGCTCTGCTGCCTGTCGGTGTCGCGAGGGAGGGCATCTGAGCGCACCCCGCGCCTGCCGCGCAGGAAGGCGAGGCAGGAGCCAGCGGCGCAGGCCGCGCCGCTGCCCGCGCCGGCCGCCAAGCGGCCCAGGCCGGCGGCCGCCGTGTCCGACCTGCTCTTCAGCCGCGTCGAGCTGGGCGCCGGCGCGCGCCGGACTGTGCCCTGGCCCCGTCCCTCCGCTGAGCCTGCTGTGATGCCGGCGGCCGGGCGACGCGGGGCCGAGGGCTGCGTGCCGACGGCGCGCAGAGCCGCACCACAAGGCGCGGCGGAGGAAGGAGGGCAAGGCGGAGCTGCTGGACGCCGCGCAGCGCCGGCAGGAGCAGCAGAAGGCGCTCGAGGGCACCGTGGAGGGGCGGGTGCGGCGCCGTGCTGGGCCCGCTGCGTTTGCGGCGCCGCCGAGCAGGCACCGGGCGCGCGAGCTCACGCGCGCCCGCTCCGCGGCAGGCGCTGGCCGAGGCGGAGGGCTGGAAGGCCGCGCTGGCGCGCGCCGGCGGGCAGCGCGTCCTGGACGACCCCAAGCGCCTGTCCAGGCGCGCGCGCGCGGCTGGCGGCCTGCCCGCGCTTGGCCGGCGGCTGTCCCGCCCCGCTGGCGACTGGCCTGCCCCGCTGGCGGCTGGCCCGCCGCGCGTGCGCTGACCGCGGCGCCGCGGCGGCAGGTCGCTGAAGAAGGAGGCCAAGGCCAAGGCGAAGAAGGCGCGCGCGTGGGGCGAGCGCCAGGCGCACCAGCGCGACGAGCAGGCCGCCAAGCAGGCCAGGCGCGGCCCCTGCACGGCGCCACGCCTGCGCGGTGCTTTCAGAAAGGGGCCGGGCGCGACGGGGGCGGTCGGGGCCGCCCAGGCGGACGGAGAACCTGGTGTCGCGCGCGGGCGCCAAGCTGGCGCGGCGCAAGGACAAACGCGAGAAGAAGCTTATGCGCGCGGGGTTCGAGGGCCGGCGGGACACGTTCATCAATGCCTGACCGGGCGCCGCCCGCGTCCCGGGCCGGGAGCTGCAACCGCTGTAACATGGCCGGGCGTGCTCGTTTGCATCACTGCCCGCGGGGATGCCCCATATTGCAAGGGCCACTGCCAGGCCGTTCGCAGACAACATCCTTATTTCCAGCGATTGCCGCAAGCTGGCCTGCAGTGGCGGTCAGCGCGGCGTGCAGTGCATGAGCAGGCCGTCGGCAGGCTGCAGCGTGAGAAGGCCAGAGGTCGCGCGCTCGCGCACGCGCGCCAGGCCGCCCATCTGCGCCGCGGCGCCCGATTGGGGCGCGGCCGAGCGGCAAGCGCGGCGGGGCAGCCGGCGCGGCGCGCGCCTCGTCGGCCAGGCGGAAGCGGAACTCCGAGAGCAGCGTGGCGACGGTGGCGAGGTAGTTCATGCGCGCGAGGCTCTGCCCGACGCAGTCGCGCCGGCCCAAGCTGAACGGGAAAAAGCGCCTGGCGCGGCCGGGCTGTGAGCTGTCGCCATCGGCGCAGGCGGCCGGCGGCCGGCCCGGTGGGAGCTGCTCGTACTCGGCGTCCGCGTCGTCCCAGCGCTCCTGCGCGCACCCGGCAGCACCGCTCGCTGTCCGTGACTCGCAGACAAGCAGGGGAGCGGGACCGAGGGGCGCGCGCCGGCAGATACTCGTCCGGGCGCTCCCAGGAGCGCGCGCTGCCGAACGTCGCGCCAAAGGGCACCCAGACCATGGTGCTGGCTGGGATGGCGTGCGGCCCAAGCTGCAGCGGCGTGCGCGTCGTGCGGTTGGTGCCGTCGGTCAGCACCGGCATCAGCCGCATCGCCTCCTGCGCGCCGCGCGCCGTAGGAATGGTAGGGATACCGTAAGCCTACCCTACCCTTTTCTCAGCGCGGCGCCGCGCGCTGGGGCGGCGGCCGCAGCGCGCGCCTTGATGGCCTGGCCGGTGTAGACCAGGCGCGCGAGGTCGTCGTAGCCCAGCGGCCGGCGGCCCGCCTGGCGCGGCAGCAGGCGCAGCGCGCCCAGCTCGGCGAGCACGCGCGCCTCCACGGCCGCGTGGCCCGAGATCAGCAGCAGCGCCCAGGCGATGGTGTGCCCCGTCGTCTCAAAGCCGCCGGTGAAGAACACGCCGGCCTCGGCCGCCAGCCGGTCGTCCGGCAGCGCGCGGCCGGTGGCCGGGTCGCGAATGCGCAGCAGGTGCGCCGCGATGGTGACATCGCTCGGGTCGGGCTCCCCCCGCGCGCGCACCTCGGCCAGCAGCGCCGCCATCATGCCGCGAAACGCCGCCAGCTCGCGCCGCCCGCGCCGCACGCCCTGCGGGGGGCGCGCCCGCGCATGCGTCCCTGCAGGTGTGGAGTGGCGTGCCCAACGCGAGGCGGGCCCCGCACCGGCGCGAACAGGAGGTACTTGCGCAGCGGGTTGTTCCAGCGCCGGATGCCCTCGTCGCGGCCTGCGCATAACCGCGGGCTCACGGCGCCGGGCTGGGCGCGGGCGCAAGCGCTGAGCACGCGCGGGGCGCGCGCCGGCGCCCATGAGGTCGAACGCGGCGTTGGCGCGGCGGTCGCTGAGGCTGGCGGTGGCGCCAAAGTCCTTGCCGAAGCCCACGCGGCCGATGACGTCCAGCGTGACGCGCAGCGCGGCGTTGTCCATGTCGACCGCGACCCCGCCGCGCGCCGCCAGGATGCGCACCAGCTGCTGGTTCACCGCCAGCACGTGCCCAAAGCCCTGCCTGCGCGCCCGGCCTGCCCGCACGGCCGCGCGCGCGGCTGCAACGTTGCGCGCGGTCGCAGCGCGGGCCGGCGCCCGCGCGCGCCGCGGCGCACCGGATGTTCTTGGCGCTGAAGGCCGGCGCCACGCCCTTGCGGACGAGGCGCCAGTACGCGTCTGTCTCACTCGTGAATATGTTGGGCTTGCCGCGCGCATGCAGCAGCTGCGCCCGCGGCCCGCTCACCGCCCTTATGCGCGGGGGGAAGGGGGGGAAGGGGGGGAGCGCGGGGGAACGGGGCCGGCGGTGGGGCCGCTCACGATGTTGAAGTGCGAGTACACGCCCGCGACGCTCTTCTCGACCTCCGTGTCCTTGCCGAGCACGGCCGCGATGAGCTGCGGGTCGGTGACGACCACGGCCTGCGCTCGCGGCGCGTCGGCGGCGGCGCGCGGGGCCGGCGGCGGGGCGGGCGCGGGCGGGCGCACGTTTATGAACGCCAGGCGCATCCTGTAGATGCCGCCGTACTGCGCCGCCCAGCGGCTCAGCGTCCTGTGGTGGTCCGGCCTGACGATCTCCCGCAGCTGGCCCAGCAGCCAGCTGCCTGTGGGCCCAGGCAGCCTGCGCAGGGCGAGGTAGGCGCGGCCCCACGCGGCCAGGCGCAGCGCTGCAAGGGCGGCGCCAAGCCACGCCGCCGCGACTGCAGTGCCGCGGCAGCTCCAAGCCAGGCCGTGAAAGCTCCAGGCGGTCACGGGATCAAACATGATGGGATCTGGTCACGCCGCGCAGGGCGGCCAGGCCGAGGAACAGAGGAGATGTTGCAGGCCTGTGTGTACACGCCTGCAGGCCACCTGTGCTCGCGGCCTGTGCCGCTTCGATCGACCGGAAGGCTTGCCTGCGGCAGCTT
>JAABUO010010328.1_pt1 | contig 10347 bp, 6 predicted proteins | sample 5559291 | NCBI WGS metagenome assembly JAABUO01 (sample SAMN10711878, study PRJNA513372) | rock metagenome | isolation source: Antarctica rocks | place: Antarctica: Victoria Land, Finger Mt sud
CCCACGCCCCGACATTTTGGCCACGGGCAGGCCGCACGCCGCCACCAATGGGGCCAGCACGAGCGTGGTCTTGTCGCCCACTCCACCCGTCGAGTGTTTATCGACGACCGGACGCGGCAGGCCGGCGAGATCGATCGTCTCACCCGAGGCGGCCATCGCCGTCGTGAGCGCGACCGTCTCGGCCGGGTCCAGTCCGCGCAAGTACGCGGCCATCAGCCACGCGGCCATCTGGTAATCGGGCAGGCGTCCCGCCACGAACTCCTCGACGAGCCACGAGATCTCGGCGGTCGTGTGCGTCCCGCCGTCGCGCTTTTTAGCGATCACATCGTATGCGCGCATATCGCTCCATCCTCCACGCTATCACGCTATTCCCAACTAAGTATATTTCCATAGTAGTCATGTCCTGCGGACGCCACTGCGGGATGAAAATAGGCCTTGGGGGCCTATTTTCAGAGCAGGCCGTGTTAGGATGTGGGGAGAAGGATAAAAGGACAAGAGGCATACGGGAGCAGCGCGATAATGGCGGAAGTGACGGGGACACGCGCGTTCGTCGGCAAGGGCGGGCACGAGACGCGCAACGAGGGCATGCCGCTCGATCTGGGATGGGTGCGGGAGGTGCGGATCAACCGCAGCGCCGTCGAACGGCGCGCGACCACGATGACGACGCGCCGCACCGTCAAGGGGGAGTGGCAGGCCGCCTGGCTGCTGCGCGCGATCACGACGATCGACCTGACCACGCTCGCGGGCGACGACACGCCGGGCAACGTGCGCAGGCTCTGCGCCAAGGCGCGTAGGCCCGTCCGCGCCGACGTCCTCACGGCCCTCGGCGCGGACGGCCTCGCCCTCCACACCGGCGCCGTCTGCGTCTACCACAACCTCGTCCCGACCGCCGTCGCGGCCCTGGCCGGCTCGGGCATCCCGGTCGCCGCCGTCTCGACCGGCTTCCCCGCCGCCCAAACCCCACATGGGCTGAAGCTGGAGGAGATTGGGGCCTCGGTGCGGGCGGGCGCCGCCGAGATCGATACCGTCGTCTCGCGCGCGCATGTGCTGACGGGCGATTGGCAGGCCCTCTACGACGAGGTGCGCGACTTCCGCGCCGCGTGCGGCCCGGCGCACCTCAAAGTCATCCTGGCGACGGGCGAGTTGGGCGCCCTGCGCAACATCGGGATGGCCAGCCTGGTCTGCATGATGGCCGGGGCCGACTTCATCAAGACCTCGACCGGCAAGGAGACCGCCAACGCCACCTTGCCCGTCGGCCTCGTGATGGTGCGCGCCATCCGCGACTACTACGAACGCACGGGCCAGCGCGTCGGCTTCAAGCCCGCCGGCGGCATCCGCACGGCCAAGTCCTCGCTCGACTGGCTCGCCCTCATGAAAGAGGAACTCGGCGACCGCTGGCTGCGGCCCGACCTCTTTCGCATCGGCGCCAGCGGACTGCTCTCCGACATCGAGCGCCAACTCGAGTATCACGCCACCGGCCGCTACGCCGCACTACGCCGCCAGCCGATGGTGTGAGGGACGCCTGACCCAGTTGACGGCCAGGCCCCGACGGGCCGGGCCATACGCGCTTGTTGTGGGAGGATAAATGGCGATCGCGGACACCTTTGAGACGATGGCCTACGGGCCGGCGCCCGAGTCGGACGCCGAGGCGCGGCGCTGGCTCGACGCGCACGCGCCCGCGCTGGACCTGTATATAGGCGGCGGGTACGCGCCGCCGCGCGATGGCGCGCATTTCGAGACCGTCAACCCGGCCACGGGTCAGACGCTCATCCGCGTGGCCCAGGGCGGCCCCGCCGACGTCGACGCGGGCGTCGCGGCGGCGCGCGCCGCCCTCGGTCCGTGGAGCCGCATGTCCGGCCACGCCCGCGCCCGCGTCCTCTACGCGCTCGCCCGGCAGGTACAGCGCCACGCGCGCCTGCTGGCCGTCCTGGAGACGCTCGACAACGGCAAGCCGATCCGCGAGAGCCGCGACCTCGACATCCCCCTCGTCGCGCGCCACTTCTACTACCACGCCGGCTGGGCGCAACTCCTATCGCAAGAGTTTCCGGGCGAGGTCCCGGTCGGCGTCGTCGGGGCGATCATCCCGTGGAACTTCCCGCTGCTGATGCTGGCCTGGAAAGTCGCGCCCGCGCTGGCGGCCGGGAACACCGTGGTACTCAAGCCGGCCGAGTACACCCCCCTCACCGCGCTGCTCTTCGCGGAACTGGCGACGCGCGCGGGCCTCCCGCCGGGCGTCCTCAACGTCGTCACCGGCGACGGACGGACCGGCGCGCTCCTCGTCGACCACCCCGACGTCGACAAGATCGCTTTCACCGGCAGCACCGAGGTGGGCCGCGCGATCCGCCGCGCTACCGCGGGGACGGGCAAGCGCCTCTCACTCGAACTCGGCGGCAAGTCGCCTTTCGTCGTGTTCGAGGACGCCGACCTCGACAGCGTCGTCGAGGGGGTTGTCGACGCGATCTGGTTCAACCAGGGTCAGGTCTGCTGCGCCGGTTCGCGCCTGTTGGTCCAGGAGGGGGTGGCGCCGCGTCTGCTCGACCGGCTACGCGCGCGCATGGAGCGTCTGAGAATCGGAGACCCGATGGACAAGGCGATCGACATCGGCGCGATCGTCGCCCCGGCGCAACTCGAGCGCATCCGGCGGCTCGTGGCGCAAGGAGAGGCCGAGGGGGCGACGGTGTGGCAGCCCTCGTGGGCCTGCCCGACCGATGGGCTGTTCTACCCGCCGACGTTGCTGACCGAGGTCGCGCCGGCCTCGGTCGTGGCGCAAGAGGAGATTTTCGGTCCCGTCATCGCCGCGATGACCTTCCGCACCATGCCCGAGGCGGTCGCGCTGGCCAATAATACGCCCTATGGCCTGGCGGCGAGCGTCTGGAGCGAGGACCTCAACCGGGCACTCACCGCGGCCCGCGCGATCGAGGCCGGCACGGTCTGGATCAACTCCACCAACCTCTTCGACGCGGCCTCCGGCTTCGGTGGCTACCGCGAGAGCGGCTTCGGCCGCGAGGGCGGCAAGGAGGGGCTCTACGAGTACCTGCGGCCCGCGTGGGAACGCGCCCCTCACACCTCCCACGGGGAAAAGAGAACCGACGCCATAGCCTCGATAGGCTCGACACCCTCCATATCCGCCCCCACGCCTGAGGATGACGCCGTGCCGGTGGAAGAGGCGCACGAGGTCGCTCTTACTCTCCCCCCCGCTCACCGTGACGATGCCCCCGCTCCCGCGCACGGGCAGATGTGGGAAGAGGAGGGCACTTTCCCCGCGATCGACCGGACGCCCAAGATGTTCATCGGCGGCAAGCAAGCCCGGCCCGACGCGGGGTACAGCCGTCCCGTCACGGCCCCCGACGGCCGCGTCGTCGGTGAGGTCGGCGACGGCAACCGCAAGGACATCCGTAACGCGGTCGAGGCCGCGCGCGCCGCCGCGGGCTGGGCCGCGACGACGGGTCACGCCCGCGCGCAGATCCTCTACTACGTCGCCGAAAACCTGGCCGCCCGCGCCGCCGAGTTCGCCGCCCGTATCGCGCATATGACGGGCGCGAGCCCCGCAGGGAGTGAGGCGGAGGTCGAGACCGCGATCGAGCGGCTGTTTACCTATGCCGCGTGGGCCGATAAATACGACGGCGCGGTGCATGGGACACCCCTGCGCGGGGTCACGCTGGCGGTCAACGAGCCGATCGGCGTGCTGGGGCTCGTCTGCGGCGACGACTATCCGCTGTTGGGCTTCGTGGCCCTCGTCGCCCCCGCCATCGCCATGGGCAACACCATCGTCGTCGTCCCCTCGGAGCGCTATCCGCTGGCCGCGACCGATGTCTACCAGGTGCTCGAGACCTCGGATGTGCCGTCCGGCGTCATAAACATCGTGACCGGCGGGCGCGACGCCCTGGCCCGCGTGCTGGCCGCGCACGACGACGTCGACGCGGTCTGGTACACCGGCCCGGCCGCCGGGGGCCGCGCGGTCGAGGAGGCCTCGGCCGGCAACATGAAGCGGACCTGGATCATCAGCCGGCCGTCGCGCGACCTGCTGGACCCGATCCAGGGCCAGGGTCCCGAGTTTCTGCGCGAGGCTACTCAGGTCAAGAATATATGGGTTCCGAGCGGGGACTAGCCTAACACCCCGGTCCTCAAGCCTAACCTGGAGATCTTCAAGATCTACAACGGCTACGGGTATTGGGGCCGTCCCGCCGCCAGTCAGAAAGGGAGTGTTATGGTATCACCGGTACGCGTGGGGATCGTTGGGTGCGGGAACATCAGCGGGATCTATTTCGAGGCGGGACAAAAGTTCGAGATCCTCACCATCGTCGCATGCGCCGACCTCGACGTCGAGCGGGCGCGGGCGACAGGCGCGCGGTACGGCGTGCCTGCCTGTCCCGTCGCGGAGTTGTTGGCCGACCCTACAATCGACATCGTGATCGACCTGACGATCCCGGGCGCGCACTACGAGGTTGGGCTAGCCGTTTTGCACGCCGGCAGATCGCTCTACAATGAGAAGCCGCTGGCGATCGAACGCCCGGACGGCGCACGCTTGCTCGCGGAGGCCGCGGCGCGGGGTCTGCGGGTCGGCTGCGCCCCCGATACGTTCCTGGGAGGAGGGCTGCAGACCTGCCGCGCGCTCATCAACGACGGCGCGATCGGCGCGCCGGTCGCGGCGACCGCCTTCATGCTCAACCATGGCCCCGAGAGTTGGCATCCCGACCCGGCGTTCTACTACCGGTCGGGGGGCGGTCCACTGTTCGACATGGGGCCGTATTATCTGACCGCCCTCGTCGCGCTGTTAGGTCCGGTCCGCCGCGTGGCGGGATCGACGCGCACGACGTTCCCGGAGCGCATGGTCGGCAGCGGCCCCAAAGCCGGCGATAGGATCAGGGTCGAGATACCGACCCATCTCGCGGGCACGCTCGACTTCGCCGACGGAACGGTGGCGACCCTGGTGACGAGCTTCGACGTGTGGGCGGCCGAGGTACCGCGCATCGAGATCTACGGGACGGAGGGCACGCTCAGCCTGCCCGACCCCAACACCTTCGGCGGTCCCGTGCGGCTGCGGCGCATGGGCGATGACGCATGGCGCGATGTGCCCCTGACCCACGGCTATACCCGCAACAGCAGAGGCCTCGGGGTGGCCGACATGGCCTACGCCCTGCGGTCGGGGCGGCCGCACCGCGCCAGCGGCGATCTCGCCTACCACGTGCTGGACCTCATGCACGCCATCGTCGACTCCTCGCGCGAGGGCCGGCACGTGGATATCGCCAGCGCCTGTCAGCGCCCCGCCGCCTTGCCGGTCGGTCTGAACGAGGGGACATTGGACGCATAGTCGCGCCGACCGCGGGCGGAAGACGCGCGGGCGCGTAGGGGCGCAAGGCCTTGCGCCCGCGGTCGCGCTGAGAACGTCTAGCTATACGACGACCATAACGCCCCGACGACAACCGCGGGCCGCGGCGTTAGCCTCGCGTCTCAGCTACCGCGCTCCGGCCCGTCCATGCGCGGGCGCGCGGCGTACATGGCCTCGTCGAGCAGGCCGCCTCGGGGAGGATGGGCCACGGCGACGATCGGAATAGCCTCGCCGCCGGAGAACACGGTTGTGATATAGTCGCCGACCATGACGCCCTGGGTCGTCCCGGCGATCCAGTTCAGGGACATCGGTCCGGCGATCCGGCGCGACGCGCTCCACGTCGCCCCGCCGTCCGTCGAGAAGACGAAGCCGGCGTCGAGCGCGCAGGTCAAGAACGTGCAGGCCGCGTTGGGATAGTAATAATAGGCGAGTCCAAGGCGCGCGCGCGGTCCCGATGTCGTCGGGTCGCCCCCCAGGCCTGGGATGAAGTGGTCGACGCCGCTCCCGATCGGATCGATGGGGACGCGCGCGACGGGCGACCAGGTGAGACCGTCATCGGACACGCTCATCAGGATATCGTTGGCCGCGCAACGCGGCTCGAACCGGCAATCCTGCCAGGCGACATAGACCCGTCCGCCACCGTCGACCGCGACCGACGGCAGCGGCTCGGTCCGCAGGCCGCCCGCCGCGACGTGGAAACGGATCCGGCTGACGACCGTCACGCCGCCCCACGTCGCGCCCCCGTTGGTGGAGCGGAAGGAGACGATCGCGTTCTGGGCGTCGTCGACGGCGGGCACGACGACCGTGCCGTCGCCCCGGACGACGGGTTCACCGCCGAGCCCGGTCGGGCCGCCGGCCGGGGCGACGGGCGCGCTCCATGTCTGGCCGCCGTCACGCGACGCGCTCATTAGAAAGTGGTCCCTGCGCGCCGCGCGATCCCACGTCGCGTAGCAACGCCCATAGTACGGACTCGTCACCGTGTTGTCGCAGGCGATCCACTCCTTGTCGTAGAACGCGCGGCCGGCGTCCGCGACGACCGCGTAGGGGTGGGCGAAGCGCCGCCAGTGCACGCCGTCGGGAGAACGGCTGACGACGATGCTGACGTGCGCCCGGTCGACGGGACCATGGCTCACGAGGGGGCTCACGAGGGCCAGTGAGGCCACGAGCCAGACGCGGTGGGCGGCGTCGTAGGCGACGCTGGCGTCGCTCACGCGGTCGAAAGGGCCGGGCGGGATGGACGACCGCGTGAGCCCCGGCAGGAGGCCATGCCGCCACACGCCGTCGCTCCGGGTAGCCCAGCCGGTCGCCAGACTCCCGCCGCCGCGCAGCCGGCCCACTTGAAAGGCTGTCACGATCGTCCCGCCGTGCGCGTACGCCGCGGGCTCGACCTCGCTGCGCGGTTGAGCCGCGGGCGCCGCGATGAGCGGATCGTCGCTCACGCGCGTCAACGGTACGGCCCGCGTCGGCGTTACAGTCCCCGCGCCGGCCGCTGTCGCCAACGGCGTTACGGTCCCCGCGACGGCCGCTGTCGCTGGCGCCGCCAGCGCGCACACGAGCAGGATACGCTTGAGTCGAGTGAGCATGCCTTCTTTCCAGATCATAGGCGCGATCGCGCTCATTGAATAGGTTCAGGAGCACATTCCGGAAGAGCGCCGGATCCTGCATGATATCTAGCGTACCAGCATGACCCGTAGATCGTTGACGTTCGTGCCGGTCGGCCCGGTCATGAGCAGCGCGCCGCCCGCTCGCAGCGCCGGGTACGCGTCGTTGGCCGCCAGTGCCGTGGCGGGATCGACGCCGGCCGCGCGGATAGCGCCGGCCGTGGACCCGGTCACGAGACCGCCTGCCGCGTCCGTCGGTCCGTCGGTCCCGTCGGTGTCGACGGCGAGCGCCGCCCAGCCAGCCATCCCCTCTAATGCGAGCGCGAGCGCCAGGGCGAACTCCTGGTTCGGGCCGCCCCTACCCTCACCGCGCACCACGACCGTGGCCTCACCCCCGCTGATGAGAGCGCAAGGGGCGGCTAGAGGATGCCCGGACCGCACGACCTCGCGCGCGATGGCGGCGTGGACATTGGCCAGATCACGGGCCGCGCCGGTCATCAGGGTCGAGAGGATGAGGGGAGCGTATCCCAACGCGCGCGCCCTGGACGCAGCGGCCTCGCATGAGAGGCGTCCACTCCCTATCAAAAGGGTGGCGACACGCGCGAAAAGCGGATCGCCCGGCTTGGGCGTCTCGGCGGCTGTCTCTAGATACGTCGCTATCGAGCGCGGAACCATTATATCGTAGCGCCGCAGGATATCCGCCACGTCCTCCAGGGTCGTGGGGTCGGGGACGGTCAACCCGCTGCCAATGGCCGATACGTCGTCCCCGACGACATCTGAGAGCACGAGGGCCGCGACCGTGGCGGGCCGCGCCATGTGCGCCAGGCGGCCGCCCTTCAACGTCGAGATATGCTTGCGCACGGCGTTGATCCGGTCGATCGGGGCGCCGCTACGCAGCAGGTCCGCCGTGAGACGCGTCAAGTCCTCCAGGTCCACACCCGGCGCCACGTCGGCCAACAGCGCCGAGGCGCCGCCCGAGAGGAGCACGAGCAGCAGGTCGTCCTTATGGAGCGCCGACACGAGCGCCGCGACGTCTCGGGCCGCCGCGACGCTGCCCGCGTCCGGCGTGGGATGGCCGGCAATAGTCGTCTTGAGGCGGCGCAGCGGCGCCTCGTAGCCGCGTTTCGTGACGACGAGGCCACCGGCGATGCGCCCGTCCAGAATATCCTCGGCGGCGCGCGCCATCGCCGCGGCCGCCTTGCCCACGGCCAGCACGGCGACGCGCGCGGGCGCGAAGACCCCCGCGCCGACACGGATACAATCGCCCTCGACGGCCAGGTACCGCCGCACCGCCGCGTCGGGGTCGGCCGCCGCCAGCCCCGCGGTTAAGATCTCCCGCAGGTCATGTTCCATCGACTATCGGAGCAGCGACTCGGCGGACGCGCCGCGGATCGAGGCGTCGAGCACCTCTATCGGGTGCGCCAGGGGCATGTCGTGGCCCAGGCGCGCGAGACTGGCGTGGATCTGCAGCAGGCAGCCAGGGTTGGCGGCGACCAGGAGTTGCGCCCCCGCGTCGAGCACGTTGCGCGCCTTGCGCTCGCCCAGTTCCATGGCCGGCCCCGGCTCGACCATGTTGTAGATACCGGCCGAGCCGCAACACAGTTCCTTCTCGCGCGGAACCTCCTTGACGACCAGGTCCGGGATCCCCTTGAGTACCGCGCGCGGTTGCATCCGGATCCCCTGGGCGTGGCGCAGGTGGCAAGCGTCGTGGTAGACGGCCGTGATCGGCAGGGGGCGCCGCGCCGCGACCGCGCCGAGCGCGTCGAGGTATTCCGAGACGTCCTTGACCCGCGCCGAAAAGCGGCGCGCGCGCGCGGCGTAGACGGGGTCGTCGCGCAGGAGATAACCGTACTCTTTCATTGCCGAGCCGCAACCGGCCGCGTTGACGATCACCGCGTCGACCCGTGCGCCCTCGAATCGCTCGATGATGCGGCGCGCGAACGCCTGCGCCTCCTCCTCCCGACCCGCGTGCAGCGAGAGAGCGCCGCAGCAGCCCTGCCCCCGCGGGGCCACGACGTCGCAGCCGTCCGCGGCGAGGACGCGCGCGGTGGCGGCGTTGACCCCCGGAAAAAAGACGCTCTGCACGCAGCCCGTCAGCATGCCCACGCGCGCCCGTCGCGTCCCTTGCGCCCGCGTCAGCGCCGGGACCCGCTCGCGCCCTCTGGGCAGAACGGGCATCAGCGACTCCATGGCTTGCAGGCGCACGGGCAGCCGGCGCAAGACCCCCGTCCGCGTCAGAACGCGCCGCACGTTAAGACGCTGGTAGAGTCCGAGCGGAGCCGCCAGCGCGCGTAGACGTTGCGGATAGGGGAAGACGCCGAAGATGAGGCGCCGGAAAAGCCTGTCCTCGGGCGCGCGCTCGTAGCGGCGCTCGACCTGTTGGCGCGTCGCCTCGATGAGCTTATCGTACTGTACCCCCGAGGGACAGGCCGTGACACAGGCCATGCAGCCCAGGCACAGGTCGAAGTGGCGCACCATCGTGTCGCCCATCGCCTCGCCCTCGAGTCCCTCCTTCATCAGGTAGATGCGGCCGCGCGGCGAGTCCATCTCCTCGCCGAAGAGCACGTAGGTCGGACAGGTCGGCAGGCAGAAGCCACAGTGAACGCAGTCGTCGACGAGCTTCGGGTCGGGCGCGTGATGTGCGTCGAAAGCGGGACTGATGACCTGGCCGCTCTCGGCGCGCAGCCTGCCGACTGTCTCGTCGATCGTCTTCGCTCCGCCGAAGCTCTGCCCCAGGTCGAAAGGGCTATCCGCCCCGACAGTCTCGGCGGTCGCCACGTCCTGAGCGGGCTCAGAGCGTCTATCTGTCCCATCCGTATCCTGGGCCGGTTCAGAGCGTCTGTCTGTTCCATCCGTCATGCTAGAGACCTCCCACGAAGCGGCCGGGGTTCATGATACCGGTTGGGTCGAAGCGCTCCTTGACCCGGCGCATCAGCGGGAGGGCGTCCCCGATCGGCCCCCACACGTCTATCATACCCTTCACCTCTCGCGGCGCCTGGAGCGCGACAAGGCTCCCGCCACGCCGCCCGACTCCCGCCCGCAACGCGTCGATCGTCGACGCGATCGTCACGGCGTCCCCGGCGCCTAGTCCAACGAAGGTTATCCCGTTACCGGCATGCCCTCCGATCCGCGCCGTCAGACCTCGCTCGCGCGACAGGCGCAGCGCGTCGCTCAGAACGTGGGGCAGGTCTGAGGGCAGGTGCGCGATCTTGAGCCCCGTCTCGCCGTCCCACCAGGGATACGCGAACCGCGTCAGCGCGCGCTCCTCTGTAGCGGGATCGAGGACGCGTACCACGCCGTGTGCCCCCAGGAGACGTGTCGCCGTCGCCGCCTGCGCCTCGACACCGGGCTCGATGCCCCCGAAGACGGCGGCGATCCGCCCCCCATCGCCCTCCCACGTCAGTTCCAGCGCGTCGA
>JAABUO010010330.1_pt1 | contig 10347 bp, 16 predicted proteins | sample 5559291 | NCBI WGS metagenome assembly JAABUO01 (sample SAMN10711878, study PRJNA513372) | rock metagenome | isolation source: Antarctica rocks | place: Antarctica: Victoria Land, Finger Mt sud
AGCCCAAGTGCCCATGTGTTGTCCTTGGTGATTTTGTTTTCAGATGCTAGCTTGAGCGTGTTGCGGTACAACTCAACAACTTGCTGTAGGCCAAAGGTTGGTGCAGCCTGAATCATTGAATGGGCTGTTGTGTGTGTTTGATCTGTATGGAAACTGGTGCCGGAGGGCAGTTGTGGGATAACTGCTGACTGGTCAGGCCTGCACAGAAAATGCTCAAGCTTTACCTGCTGCTCATTTTCCAGGCATCATCACTCATGACAAAAAGCACATGGCTGCACTTGCAATGCAGACACAGCGAAGCATTCAGCACACAGTAGTATGGCCATAGCTATGACAGCAGATTCTGACAATCGTTCAACCTGCTGGCAGAGAGGCTTAAGGCAGGAGAGTCCTGATTGACCTGCAAACAAAAGGGGTTGTCGGGCTGCCTGTCTTGTGAGACCTCAGCTGACGCAAGCTGTGCCTACCTGGTCTTCTGCGCCTGCTATGCTGGGAGCGTTGGACTTGGAAGCAGTGCTGCGCGGTGTAGGTCCAGCCAGAGCATTATTTGCCGAGTTTCTTTCCTGCAGAACCCGCATCGCTGCAATTGGCAGAGGTTCGGCGAGTTCTTGCACAGCGGAGTCCTGTGATCAAGTCTTTCTCGCGGAATGCACCTCGATCGAGTGTTCGAACTGCACATGTAATGTACCGACCAACTGACACAAACACTCGCAGAGGATCATATTTGACGGATTGGGTGCCAAAGCTTGACAATGGCGATGAGTTTTGCGTAGCAATTCTTGACGACGTTCGAAATCTGGAGACTGCTTCAAGCTGAACTGGGACTGCTAAACACGGAGGCGTGTGCGTTGAGCAACGAAAAGTGTACGGAGACACGGAAGGCCAGAAGTGATCTTGTTCGCCGCATGTGGTTACCACTTGGTTTGAGTCACGTCGACAGGACGGCTGCTGAGCAAACACAGATCGAGGAAACTCTTGCCATGCTGGCATCAGCGTTTGCAAGCTCGGGCTTGCACAGCAGCGCTCAGGGAAGCTTTGCTTGTGGACACAAATTGCAACAGAGGAAACCTCTGCGCGTTGTATCGCCTGTGCCTTTTATAGTTGAAGCGGCCCACAAAAAGGGAGGTGGATCTACAAAGAACGGCAGAGACTCAAATTCAAAAAGGAGAGGGGTCAAGGTGTATGGTGGACAGCCTATTAGAGCAGGAGGCATCATAGTCAGACAGCTCGGTACCAAGGTGTGTAGCAGTTTGCCTGGGCGCTAACTGCAGCTTTGGGATATTGTACAGAAGCTCTATCACAAGTCACTTGCCAGTCACCAACTGACTGCTTTCCTCTTTTGCAGTTTCACCCTGGTGTTGGAGTTGGCCTTGGCCATGATTACACACTGTATGCATTGAAGGAGGGTATAGTCTCATTCAAGCAGTCAAAGTACATCAACTCGGTAAGCTCCGCCATCTTACCTATAGTTCACCCAAGCAATGTGTGCAACTACAAAGCTGGTCTTCTGGTGTTTCCTAGTGCATACTCATTCCAGGAAGCTTGTTGTTCTTGTTGCTCACTTTGTTATTGTGCAAGCTTGTGCATGCTTCTGCACAAATCTACCATTGCATTTGCAGGTGTCTGTCTTGGATGTGGAGGCGTATCAGGTGCCTGAGGGAAACCAGCTGAAGGAAGGCAGCCGCAAGTCACGCCATAGGGAAATGTACACCCCTCGCGCACAGCAGCGGCGGCAGCAGAACAAGGCAGCTGCACCTGTGCCAGTATGAGGCTCATTGTCAGCTGTGTGGAGTATATGTGGCAACAGAACGCACGCGCTGTTGCCACATGCCGTTGCCTAAATTTTGACTTCAGCAACTGCTGCTGCTGTATTGTTTTGAGGTTTTGACTTGCTTTGATCTGTGCTGCCGTTTTGTGGAGTGTCCAGTGCAATTGCCTGCTAAAGCTCATTGTGTCCATGCCCAGGACAGTACTGCCTGGTGTACCCTGAGCCTGTCACTTGCCACAAGCTTTAAGATGGAGTCTATCTGCGCAACAGTGATTCGTGATCATGCTTTAGGATGCTCATCAGTTGTCAACGTGGCAACGAATTCTTGACGTTGAAGCTGATCCTCTGCATCCATGCCAGCAGAACAAAGTCACTGTGATACAGCATGTTCATCCCTGTGACACAGTGTGTGTGTGCCTGCATGCCTAGTACTACCATGCAGTCAGAAATCTGCACAGCCCAGTTTTTGGTCCAAGCAGGGAGTTGCTGTACAAGCTGAACTGTGTCTCAGAATGCTCTCAACAGCAGCTTCACAATGGCATGTCTGTTGTGAAAACCTGCTCAGCTAAACAGAAGCTATGCTGCAAAGTGTGTGTGTGCCTGCATGCCTAGCACTACCATGCAGCCAGAAATCTGCACAGCCCAGTTTTTGGTCCAAGCAGGGAGTTGCTGTACAAGCTGAACTGTGTCTCAGAAAGCTCTCACTAGCAGCTTCACAAAGGCATGTCTGTTGTGAGCAGATGCAATTTTTAGCGATAGCCATCCTTGAAGTATATATGACCATGTTGAGTGTTGACTTGACTCTCCAAATCACTGCATCACCCTGCAGATCTTCCTTGCAATCACCACGCGCAAATGCTGATGATGTGAGTTTTGCATCAGACTGATGTAGACTATTATGCATGCATACTACTCGATGGCCGAAATGCCCTTGTCTTTGTCCTTCTGGTAAGCTGCGCGGTTCTTCCATCAAGTGGATTTAGCTTCCATCAAGTGCATTTGACTTGGTGACATGTGCCCCTGCAGCTGCAAATCCCTGTTCACACAAGGCTCTGCTTCTTGTATTGTGAGATAAAGAAGACGACTCTTGAAAACCTAAAGTAAGACAACTGCTTGCTGGAGTCATGTCATGTACATGTGTGCAACCAGGAGGGCATTTACAGCCTTTGACGTACAAGGGCCGCATGTATGGAGTCCAGACTTGTGACGCTAGCAGCATATGTCTCTGCTCATGCAGTGGCCTCAATAACATGTCATGACAACCTACAACAGCTGAGGTGTTTGTCAGGGCCACTATAGTGACATGCCCATCTGTGCTTTTGTCCTCAACATATTGTTTTCAAGTTTGACAGTCATTGATAATGGAAAGACATTACAGTCCATGCTGTGCGGGTTTAAAATACCTGGACATATGGTCATTAAGGCTCATTCATCTTCTGTCTGGTCAATGACATTGATTATAGCTGTATCGGGGGCCACAACTGGCTGTTATACTGCATGCATGTGTTTACTGAGCTGATGTGCAAGCAGAGATGGCACTGTGACTTACTGACATCAGAAAGCATGGAGATGGTGAGCAGGATGAGCTGACCGTGATGCTCTGCACAGTTGCTTCCTTATTCCAGCTTCAGGCAACACATCATTATGGACACCGGTGAAATGGTGGAGACCTGCTTGACCTTGATACATGTCTTGAACACACCAAGACAAGTTACTGTTAATGAGGCATTCGAGCAGCAAGATCCGGTTATGCTGGGTCCCCAAATCAGCACGTAAAAGCCAGATTCTGAAAGCTTGACCACTGTGTTGCATCGCTAGTGTGCATAGCAGCAATGGAATCCTTGTATTGCTCTCTTCGGGCTGATGGCAACACAAGCTGACGGCAACACAAGCTGACGGCAACAGTCTGGGGTTGTGTCTCATGTAAAGCATGAATTGGCTCTGCTTTGTACATGTGGAGAAGGTGACAGGCTGACATCATTGAACTACTTAGAACAAGGTGCAAGCGATTCGTATTTGCTGGTGGAGTGCTCCGACCGCGCTCAGCTGTTGCCAAATGGAGCCATGGCAAGTGTACGATGCCTCCACACCTGAGCTCCTGTCAGAGTTGAGCAGAATACGTTCCGAGGACCTCCGTCAGGTGTCAAGGTATGGCCTATCGCTGTTGTTGCTTGTGAAAACGGAAGCAACCGATATGGCTGACGGTCTATCGCAGCTTTCTTGGCGCTTGCAGTGCGCAAGCGTAAAAGCTGTTGCTCAGCTTGAAAGTTCAGCAGACTTTGTGTGTTGACAACAGGCTTGCAAGGCTTTCGACCCTGATTGAGCAAGAGTTGGCTGAAAGAGGTCACCTGGATTTGCTTTTGGACAGCCTTACAGTGGAAGTTCCACCCTCCAAAGCTGTGTTGCTAGCTGCCGTCACGGAAGACAAAGCTGCACACACAGACCTTGCTTCTCCTGAAACAGCGCAAACTGCTGATCCTTTAAGCTGTTTCAGCAGCAGCTACCTCCGACCTTCACATGGTCTGCTGGATGACAGCTTTCAGCACCTCAGCAAATGCACAGACCTGGCCGTTGCTTCGTCTGTGTCAACTGACACAGCATATAAGGCCCCTTTAGCGTCAACTGCAGCTCCAGCTACTGCTCCCTGTTTGTCAAAACATGACCAGCCCGACATCAGCAGCTTTGCTGACCACAGTTCTCAGGCTGCTGGTCCCTCAGTGCTGGAGGCAGCCATAGCAGCTTACAAGCAGGAAAAGAGGAAGCTCTGGAAGGTATGAATGGCTCAAAATGGACAACTGTGTCCATGCTGCCAGTCATGCACGCCCACGGCATCATTTGTATACTTGAGTGGTGAAATAACTGCAAACAATCTTGCTGCAACATCAGTTTGAAGCACTTGGGCATTGTGCAGCATATACACCTCCAACATGTCTGTGAGCAAGCACATGCTTTGCTGCAGGCCAGGGAAGCTGGAGCACAAGCAGGCTGGGGCTTTGCAAAGGCACATACATCGTGGCCAAAGCCAGACATAAAAGCCAGCTCAACATTGGGTCCTTTGCGCATGGTGAGATCTGCTTGCAAACTATCTTTGCTTTTGTTTGTGCTTGGCAACACTTGGCAAGTCACGCACAAATGCTGCTGCATGTTGTCTGCCACAGTTATAGCTGCACTGCTATGTGCACAGTTTGGATGCTGACTGGTCACAGGGCCATTGCTTTGCCTCATTTCAGAAACTGCTATTCTGGTCGTCCCTGTGCAACAGTGAGTGCATTACGTTACATTCCTTTGACACATTTTGCACACCCATGGCAGAAAGGTTTTCCCATCTCTGCAAGACAAGGTTGCAAGGGCTTCATTATGGGTTGCTTCTGTGCAGTCAGCAAAGAACTCAAGCCCAGCCCAGCCACAAACCAATTCAGCATCACTTGAGGGCGCTACTGCTCAGCCTGCACAGCGCCAGCAGCAGGGCAGTCAGAAGGCTGATGTGCTGCAGCAGCCCTGGCCGCAAGCAGACACCCCCCATGCAGCACCATGCATAAGGCATGACCAGGCTGCAGCTTTGCTGCAGCATATGCATCCAACTGCAGCATCACAAGGAGACACAGTGCCAGAACAGGCATGTGCAGCTGCAGCTGCCGACCTGTTCTCAAGGGCTGAAGTTGCCACGGCACAGACTGTGGAGGACAGGGAATGTTCGATCACTGATCACAGTGGCATTGGCACAGTGCATTCCAGCAATCAGGCTGGTGCTCAATATGATGCTGTGGACTCTTTGCTGCCGTCTTCGGCACAGCACAGTCTGAACATTGTCAGTAGCTTACCTGCTGCAGCATCTCTGTCAGCACATCCTGCTGCAGCATCAGTTGCTCAGCTTGCACACTTACAGAGTCACTTATAAATGGCCGCCAGGATGCAGATGAGGACTGGGGTAAGCCACAGTGCCAGTGTGATTCAGAGTTACAAGCAGACGAGGCTGTGCAGCTGTCTGTAGCAGCTCATAATGCTGAAGACATCCAGTCAACATCTTCAAGTCATGAGCAGCTGACACACCCACAGACAGCATGGTCAGGCAGCGTTTCAGCAGCCGATTCTCACACCAATCCTGGGAGTTGCTCAGAAAGTGACTCAGAAGGTGAGTCACATGCACCAGCAGGGGTGAGTGTGGAGCAGACTCATTGGCTGCCACCACAATTTTTCCGCTGGCAAGACGCCACTGGCCGACATAACGACCTAGGGCTGAGTTTTGATTACCCATCACAACAAGATTCAGAAGGTGGTCCAGGTACATGATCGTTGGCCAAAATGCCGTGACTTGATGCATCCTTGTACTCGTGTAGAGCCACACCGCTATTTAGTAAGTTGTGCCAAGCTACGCTCTTCACAGCGTTCAGTGTGACATGTATGGGCCACATTCATTTCAGGCCTTGGCATTGTGTTGTGAAGCTTGCTATCTGCCCACATGGGACTGATGCCCCTTCTGCATGGTGCAGAGTCCAGCAGCCGTGTAGCGGAGGAACAAGCGACTACTGGGCCTGATCAGAAGGGCACAGCAGCTGCAGCAGCTTCACCTGACCAGCAAGTGATGTCTCACAGGTGTCTCTTACTAACCCACACCATGCTTCTCAGCTGTTGACAGTATCAGAGAGTATTGCCAAACACCGACTTGAGAGAGCACATGATACTGACTGCTGCTTTGAGTCACTTCAAAAAGGTCAGCAACAACCAGACATGAACCCATGTCAGGCAAATACAATGTCATCACCTGTGTTTTGATGTTGGCTGGGTAATGCTGCTCATTCATGCCCAGCATGTCAAGCCATCACCAATGAATTGTCATGACATATTGTGTTGCAGCTTTGCAGCAGACAGTTCTGTCATTGCAGGTTGAGTGACTGGAGCATGCACAGCGAGGATGGACTTTGCAGCTGGCCAAGCACACCACTGCATGATCCCCTCAGCCGTGAAAGCTCCACCAGGCGCGTCCCGATGATGAATAGCAAGCAGGCAAGCAAGGGTGCCAGCAATCCGCAAACAGTGCGCAAGTCCTGGGGCAGTGATGATGCAATCATTAGAGATAGATTTACTTTACTCCCGCAGGGAGAACGGTTGATGTTAGCGTAAGCTTTCGTTTTGAATTGGTGTACCAGATGCATCTGAACATATGCGCATTTCTGTCGGTATGGGCTATGCAGCCCACTGCACGCTGCTCCATGCTGCCAGCAGTAAAATGCACAATGTCTCATGGCAATCTTGAGACAGGCACCTTCTTCATCCAATTCACACCTGTCATCAAGTCACATCTACTAGCCTCGCTAGCACAAAAACTGCGCCACAACCAGCCACCTTGACGACTCGCATGTTGCTGGCAATGAATCAAAAGCTATCTTCGGATTTCAATCTTGCGATATCAGCGTCAGCTGACTCACGGTCAAACATGCGATTAGCTGCAGCGACATAAACGCATCCTTACACTGGACTGGCAAGTGCGCTTTGCTTACATCAGCAAGTCCTGGTTATGTAGCATCCGCTGCGTTTCGGATGCTCACTTGTATAAGTTGCCGCCCTTAAGTCAGGTGATCGCATGCAATATACAGCGCCTCCGTGTTGTAGCGATCGATGCATCCCCATTGTCTTTGAGCATTCAATTTGTCGCCATGTGTAATGCAATCCTCCTTCACGTTCCACGTCACAACCTGAGCAGCAGTGCCAGACACACAGCTGATCCGCTTGATATAACTCTGGGATTTACTGCAGGGCCTTTGAGTCTAAGAGCCTTCCATTGACTGCCACATACTACACTGAACCATGTCTGAATTCCACGGATCAGGATCCTTTACACTATCACGACCAAGTGTGGGATCGTGGCATCACAAAAAGAGCAACCTCTATAAGGAAACCTTGTTAGAGGTTGCCAGCTCTCTTCAGATCAGCGCTGATGACTTCAATGCAGCCGCTGATGCAGTTGTAGAGAAGCATCAAGCAGAGGTAACATATATGCAAGTCCCAAGCAATCTGTTAATGGTCTTGCCATAATCAAACCGAGACATAGCAATTGCTTGGCACAGGAGCAAAAAGATGTTCTCCTGACAGCTGACATTGGTGGCACAAACTGCCGTTTCTCTCTATGGCAAGCAAACATCAAGGTTGATGTGGTGTACGATGAAATATTCACCAAGGTACATGCTGATGAAGCACTCATGGTCTTACCATTCAATCACTCTATGGTGGGCTTGTTTCAGCATTGCATTCCCATTGTGATGCAAGGAAGTAAATGGAGCTTGCAGCAGCAGCTGCATAACAATCTTCTTTCCCTGTATGTGTCCATTGAACTGCAATTCGTGTTTAGCACAACCTGAGGCAGCCGTGTCTTAGCGCAATATATGCTCAAGAAAATTATATGTTTGTGGCAGACATACCCAACTAGCGACTACAAAACCTTTGAAGATGCTTTTGAGGCTCTGATGGCTGAGCCCGTCTATAGGGAGAGCCCACCTGAAAGTGCAGCTCTTGCCTGTGCTGGTGAGCCCTTGCTCACAACTATGTCTATTCGTACAGACGCAGATGTATGTACAGACACACCTACATTTATCTTCAAAGGAAGCCTGTTGTGTAAACCATGGGAAAACAGTAGTATGTCATTGTTGCATGGCACTACTTAGAAAACTACTTAGAAATGCCATACCTGCCTGTAGTATAGACTTGATGCCTTTGTGACCCTCCGCATGGACTTCCATTTGCAATTTGTTGCAGATTTGTTGCTGCAAGGTCTGTCAAATGCCTTGACTAACCTACTGGACATTTCTGGACAGTTGCTGTGCATGCATTTTGAGCTTCTGTGCTCGCCCTGTTTGGAGTGATGCAAATTGCTCACTGTCTCTTCTGCATCAGTGTCATGGCTTCTCAGGAAAATGAAGGATGACTCACTTTTTGCTGTAGGCTTTGTGCAGGATAACACATGTGACATGACCAACCTGAGCTGGAAGATTGACGGAGATGCCCTCACTGAGTAAGCCACCCTGGCAGAGCTTATAAAAAGGATGTTTGCATACTGTGCTCAATGGACACTTTTGCCGTGTCTTTAACACTTCAGGAGATCATTTCCATACTTGTCTAGAAGCTTTTTTGCTGCCATTTGTGCTGCTGCATCACTGGGTCTTGGTGGCACATCCAGCATTGAGATTGGCTGCTCACAGATGCATAAACAAATCTGTCACAATCAATTTGAGACAGTCCTTCTCACTGTGGCTGCAGCGATCTTTACAGCTGTGGCTTGTGCATCAACATACATGACCTCATGTCAAGTAGCATGCCGTACACATGTCGCCTCTGCTGCTCAAGGCCGTCTGGCACATGCAGGAAGTATGGGTTGCGTGTCGCAGTTCTGAATGACTTTGAGGCTGCGGGGTATGGCATCACTATCATCTCTGAGAAGGACTATGTTGTCTTGAATAATGTGCCAGCAGCTCCACAGGCAAGCTCTTCTCCTTGACCCACATTGGCACCCCAGATCTCAACCCCCAAAGGTCATTTATTCCATGCCTTCACACCATGTTTTGGGCCAGCAACTAGGGGACCTGCACCTGCAGTCCTTGGCTCAACTATTGACGAAATGCTTGGGCCTTACCTTACTTGACCTATCATAAGTTGATGACCTAGTGGGTCTGCAGGCATATGCGAGCCTGGTCACACACCACAATGCCTGGCTTGTTGTGAGTGATCATGTTCTGCAAATATGCTGATATCGTGAATGTGGCAAGTTTGACAGAACACACAGCAGGGCTGAATCACCTTCTTTTAACCCTCACCGGTCAATGATACCTTGCAGACACCCTGAACTGGCTTACCAGGGTGCTGGCAGACATGTCTACTTTGCCACAATCTGTGGTATCCTCTACTTTGACACTGCTTGAAGCACTGTTTAATCTGGATGCAAGCAAGTGGGTGGTGGTGCAGGGGCCAAGAGCAGTTCTGGGGCCGGGCACAGGACTGGGAGAAGCCCAGCTTATATGGGATGACCGCTTTGAAGGTACACATCCTCCGCACCTGTCCTGCTCCTGCCCTAGCTCTGTCTGTTTGAGGGCTGCTGGGAACCTTACCATTCTGAAGCCTTCCACAGAGCACACATAGGAGTCTGCCCTATGGACATCTGACTTGTGCATGCAGCCAGATGCATTCTGTGCACTCTGCTGCTGAAGTGAGCCAGCACAGCATGTCTTGATGAACTGCTACACCACACAATGTCGTGCATCACATAACAATACATAATGGTATTGTTAGCCATATGACATGGATACACTGGCTGAATGCGGTTGCAGGTTACAAGGTGTATGCCAGTGAAGGAGCACACTCATCCTTTGCCCCAAGGGGCGACCTGCAAAGGCAGATTCAAGCCTACATCGAGGACAAGTTTGGCTACTGTGAAGGTGCATCTTCTGAGCTCGCACCAGTGTCGACAGAAGCGGGAAGCCTCTTTGCTTTGCAATTGCCAAGCACGCTTTGCCTGATTGGTCAACAAATGGCAGTGACTGGGTATGAACAGCGTTTATTCAATCAATCAATGACAGGTTCATTCACTCATT
>JAABUO010010331.1_pt1 | contig 10345 bp, 13 predicted proteins | sample 5559291 | NCBI WGS metagenome assembly JAABUO01 (sample SAMN10711878, study PRJNA513372) | rock metagenome | isolation source: Antarctica rocks | place: Antarctica: Victoria Land, Finger Mt sud
CTGCAGGTCGGGCGCGCCGCAGGCCGCGCGCTCGCCCAGGCGCCGCAGCAGCGCCACGCCCGCCAGGCCCCCCGCGCGCGCCTCGTGCGCGACCGCGTGCACCTCCGGCAGCAGCACCTGGCGCGGGACGCGGCGGTCGCGCGCGCCGCGCTCGCATGTGCTGCATGGCCTGGCTGCTTTGCCAGGCTGAATATCCGCGCGCCCACGCAACCACCTGGCGCAGCTGTCCCGCTACGCTGTGCTGCGCAGCCTGTTGCACGCCTATGGGTAGTGCGCAGGCGGTGCATGCTTGAAAACCTTCAGGGCGAGTGTGTAAACTGCCGCACAGGACGCATGCAGATGCTGTCCATCCAGCGCAGTGCTCGCCCGCTAAAGTGCACTCATTAAGCCCACTGGGCTGCAGGTGGGTGCTCATGCAAAGGAAGGCATCCCAGTCTGATGCCAGCGCGCCTGGAAATCCGCCAGGAAGCAGCGCAGCGCGGCGAGCGAGGGCGCAGGCGCGCGCCGCAGGGCCTGCTGCGCGGCCAGCACGGCGGCCCGGTACACATCCAGCAGCTCTGCACAGGCCCGCAGTGCTGCTCAGCGCAGCCACCGTGTGCCTGGCTGCCTCCCGGCGACCAACTGGTGCGGCCGAGGCAGCGCCTACTCGTCTCAGGGGCAAGCAAGCAGGCCAGGTGGCCAGTGATAGCGCCACGAGAGCTTTTGCAATGGAAGGAGCGTCTGGCGCGGCCAGCGACCTGTGCAGCAGCAGGACACCACGACCCCGCAGCAGCGCTCGCGCCGTTTATGCCGGACGCGAGCGCGGAGCAGAAGATGCTGCGCTCGAGCCCTGGCACGCGGCAGGCCTCGACGAAGGCCTCCAGCTCCCGGCAGTGGAAGCCCAGCGGGATCAGGGCCTTGAGCTTCTCCCTGCGTGCAGCGCCTCTCTTGCTGCTTTTGCCATACCACAGTGAGGTAAAGTACAATTGTTTTGCGCTCTAGGAGCAGCTTGGCAGGGCACCTGTCGGGCGGGTCTAGCCAGTCAACATCGTCAGCGAGCTCGATGTTGCTCTGCCACGGCGCGAGCGGCTCGTGCGAGCTGCCGCTCTCCACAAACACGTCACCAGTGTAACCAATCAGCGCCAGCAGGAGCTCCTCTATCACGACCGCATGCCGCGACGGGGCTGCGGCGGCCACTGCAGGTGCAGCTTCCTGCACTGCCGCCATCGTGTTATGTAGAAAGATGTGCGCGCCAGGGATGTGTTGCGCGCCAGGGATGTGTTCACTGCGTCACCGGCTGTGGCCCCCACAGACACCAGAGTGCTGTGGTTTCGGCATCGTGATGGTTAACTGGCTATGGCTAACTGGCTAGAAAAGTTCTGTGATGATCTCTGATGAATGTAGGGTTGAAAGGAGTGGTTACATCCATGTTGGCCAGTCAGCGGACAACTCGGTGCTGCCAAGCGGCAGGCCAAGCAGGCAGGCCAAGCGCAAGCGTCTTGCTTGAGCTGAGCTCAGGCTGCTGACCCTACACTGAGCACAAGGTGACAGCAGAGTGACCGAGGCAGGCACAGCCGCGAGCGGCATTGCACCTCGGCAGTGAGGCAGCGCCCCGTGCCGGCAATACACCGCCCTCTACCACTAGGCTGCACACGCCGGGCCGTGCGGCGGGCGCCAGCGCCGCTCGGGCACAACGCAGCGGGGCCATCGTGCGTGGGACGCACCATCCCCTCATGCGCGTGCTCCATACAGAAGTTGCCTTCGACCTCGCCCAGGTGGTTGAGCGCCGTCTGCGTATAGCACCCATTTTCTGCGGAGCGCTGGCGGGTGACGTTGATCATTCCCTCACGCACGTGCTCCCCAGAGTACAGGGCTTACGTCTCGCCTGGAGCGGCGTAGGCCAAGTACAACGCCCCAGACGAGACACAGAGCCCTGAATTCGGTCAGGGCGTGTGCGTGTGGGGTTGCTTAGTTACACCCGCAGGCGCTGCGCGGAATTCGCCGCCACATGCCGCCGGTGTTCAACGACTGGGCAAGGTCGGCGGCAAGGTCTATACGGAGCAAACGCTGCATTACTGCGTGAATGCACTTACAGTACAATTGTTCACTCCTGCACACGCCATGCAGCAGCACTATGCGCGGCTGAAGCGCAGCAAAGGCATACACACAGGACTTGTTGAACCAACCCTCCATCAGGAATACAAGCTGAACTGGCATGCTGAGCACCTATGGCACCACAGCGACCTCTCTGCTTGATTGACGCGCCAGTCTGGCCTGCCTTGCTGCTGTGCTTTGCGGGCCATCCTGCTCAGCAGGCTGCCTATCAACCGTGCCCGTGATCCACGCCTGCTGAGTAGTTGCACAGGCCGCACCACAGCCACTGACCGCGCCCCAAGAGCAGGTAAAGCATAGATAAAGTCCTACAGACTTGGAACCTAACACGCATGCGCAAAGGTGCCAATATGGCACGAAAATGAAGTGCGCAAGTGCTGCGAAGCTGCTCACTGCCGCCGGGCGCACCGTGCAGCCTGCCTGCCCGCCCGGGCAGCAGGCACAGCAGCCAGGCCACCTGCCTCGCGGACAGCAAGCCTGCTGCCAACATGTGCACCAAAAAAGGCGCTGCTGCACGCCTACGCAGCAGCCAGGGCGCACTCAGAGCCGCGCCGCGCGCCTGGCGCGCCATGCAGCCTGCATCTCGACCCACGCCGCGCCCGCCGACAGCGTGCCGTCGCCGGCGCGCTCCCAGGCGGTGCCGGCTCCCCCGGACGGCCCGGCCCCGGCGCGCGCTGCGCGCGCCGCGGGGCCCCTAGGCGCCGCCGCGCCCGGCGCTGCCGAGGCCACGGGCACAGCCGTGGCCCCTGGCGGCCCATATGCGGCATCGGCAGCGCCGGCCGCGGCGGCTGCGCCCACTCGAGCTTCCGCTGGCCCAGGTGGCGACCGCGCGCAGGGTACCGCGCCTGCATGTGCACGCGCGCTGAGACCAGGGTCACGTTCAAGCCCAGGCAGGTGGCATGCGCTGTATCATGACCTGCATGCTGGTACGCCGTTGCGAGCCAAAGCGTGCGACTGCCACGGCACAGGCTGTGCACTGCACTGGACCTGCGCTCAAGCAGGGGAGCCGCCCGTGCATGCACATAGTGCAGGATGACGCGCTGCAGCCATGCTGCGCGCGCAGCCGGGCGGCCGGGCGCACCGGGCGCGACGCGCGCGCGCTCCAGCAGCGGCAGGCGGCACAGCGGGCAGCACGCGGTGCGCGCGCACAGCAGCCGCGCAAAGCACTCCGCGCACGTCATGTGCCCGCACGGGAACACGCGCCAGTCCGCATTCGCGCGCACCTGCAGGGGGGACACCGAGTCGGTGCCTGACAGGCTGCGCGCCGTCCCAAGCCACAGACTGTGCTGCTAAACTTGCGCTTCACAACACACACAAGAAACAGATAGAGTGGAACAGCTGCCGCTACAGTGTGGGCTCATAACGCCTGCTGGCTCCTCTTTGGCGAGGTCCCTGGCTTGCCGCTCGTATGCGGCTTGCGCAGACGTGCCATGCACCTGTGCTCATTCATTGGATGCGCATCCACACTTCCATTGTTGCAGGTCTGTAAGACTCAAAAGCAGGGCACCACGCCGGGTCCGCCATCTCGCACCGCCTCGGCCCCGCGCAGGCAGTGACCTTTGGCCGGAATTGTTTGAACCTGCACTGCACGGGGCAAGGCCTCGCGCCTCGTTGAGGCAGACGAGGCACTCGCGCGCGACGCCCTCCTGCTCCACGGGCGGGCTGCCGACCGGGACGGCCTTCAGCACCTCGCCCGGCGCGCAGGGCGCGCCCGCCGGCCCCCAGGGCGCAGCGCCCGACGGCCCCTCTGCGGCACCCAGGAGCCCGCGCTCAGGACACGCGCAGCGAGCAGCCACCACGCGCAGCGAGCAGCCACCGCGCGAGCCCAGCCTCACGTGCGACCCTGACCTTGGTGCTGCAGTGGGGCACAGTGATGTGTGGCCGAACGGGCACAGATGCAAGCCCTGTCTGCACGCCCGAGAGATTGGGCTTGCTTTGTCTCACACCGCACTGAGCTGGCACAGCAGTCGTCGCCGCCAGTGCCAGCAGAGGCCGCCTGCAGGTGAGACCCGCCCCGACCTACAAGCTGAGCCAGGCAGAGGTGCTCGTAGGGCCCAGCTGCAAGCCCAGCAGGCCGCGTGCGCAGGCTGCGGACGGCTCAAGAGGAGCGCGCACCCGCAGCATAGGCGCGCGCATCAATCTGGCGCTGCCTCAGCCGCACCACCCGCCGCGCCCTGCCGCCAGCAAGACTGTCTGTTGCACGGGCTGCAGCAGGCACAAATCGACCAACACCAATGAGATGCAGTGCTAAGCAGGCAGCTGGCGCTCGATTGCGCGCAGGCCCTTGCACACCACGGTCGTACGTTCCTGCGGATACAGCGTGCGTACAGCCCGACGCTCAAGCTTTACACGGCAGGCAGCTGGCACAGCCGGCCAAGCATGCAGGAGGGAAGCGGCGCCTTGAAGGCCGGGCAGCCGTGCAAGCGACAGGATGCATGCAGGACGCCCGGCGAGACGGCGCCGCAAGGCCGGCAAGGCCGGCCAGGCCGTTATGGGGCGGGCGCGGCGCCGCGCCCGACGACTAGGCAGCAGGACGCGAGTAGGACGCCTGGCAAGGCGGGGCCGCAGGCAAGGCCCGGCAGTTCTGTCACGGGGCGGGAGGCGCGCCTGACGACCAGGCAGCCGCCCAGGCAGCAGGACGCGAGCAGGATGAGCAGGAAGATGGTGCCGATGGCGAGCGCGGAGCAGGACGCGCGCGCGCACAGGCTGGAGCCCAGGTTGGGGCAGCAGCTGGGCAGGTTGAGCGCGTCGCCGCAGCAGCAGTTGGCCGCCGCGCCCGCCGCGTCCGCCGTCACCCAGGAGCCGTCGGTGCAGCAGCAGCGCGGCTGCGCGCGCGCGCGCGCATGTGTTGTGCCTGCCAACGGTGTGAGCCGGGCGGCTGCCACGGGGCATGCACGCCGGCCGCCCGAGCAGCCGTGGCCGATCAACACACTGCCGCCACGGAGACGGCGGCACCTGGAACGGCCCTGGCAGTATTGCAGGGAAGGTTATTGATGATGGTACGTGGCACATTCCCGGCAGCCAAGCTCATCAGCACTCCGCCGGCTCACATCCGGGCATTAACAAGCTCGCTTGCGCAAACGTAAGGCCCAGGAAGGCGCCTCTGCAACCCTGCCCACGCAGCAGACACAGAGGCGACCCAGCGACATGACCACTGGGCGGGGCATAGCCAGGCGGCATGAGCCGCAGGAGCGCTGCAGGGGCCAGGGCTCACGGTGGCGGTAACATTGTACAGGTTGTACCACTGCGACCCGTGGCCTGCCATGTGGTTGTTCGGGTCCTGCCCCTGGCTCACCCCGCCGTAGGTGAACCCGCCGTCGTGCTTATTGGTGATCGCCGACGGCGGCAGCACGCCGGGCGGCGGCCCCGGCGCGTTCGCGGGCGCGCTCGCGGGCGCGCTCGCGGGCGCGCCCGGCCCCGCGGCCGCCGCAGCTGCCGCCGCGGCGGAGGAGTTCGCGGCGCCGCTCGGCGCGACGGGCGGCGACCCCCGCGCCCCGCCCGCGCCTGCCGGGCCGGCTGCCGGCGCCGGCGCCGGTGTGGCGCCGCTCGCGCTGCTCGCGGCGGCGAGCCTCCGCCTGGCGGCGGAGCGGCGCGAGAGCGATGCCAGGCCCAGCCGCAGCGCCGGCTCGCTCGGCGCGCGCCGCAACAGGCGCAGGCTGCCGCCGCTCCATGGCGGCGGCGCCGCTCGCGAGGTGACCTGCCGCGTCACCGTCTCCCTGAGACTTGCTGTGGCTGCTGCGCGTTGCAGGCCGAGCAGCGCTTCAGGCTGCGCGACACGACGCCACGCGGCCATGGCAGCAGCCCAGCTGGTCGGGTTGACAGCATACCGCCCGCCGTGCACGGGCAGGCGCGGGCGCTCGCCTGCACGCGAAGCACGGCGTCGCTGCTGCACTCGCTCTGCACCGCCAGCATGGCCTGGCGCGCGGGCGCGGCGGGCGCGCCCGCGCCCGGCTCGGGCGCGCCCGGGGCGTGCGAGGCGGCCCAGCTCAGCTCGCCCGCGCGCACATGGCAGCCGGCGGTACGTGACGCATCCGCCGCCGCGGGCGTGAGCTCCTCCAGTGATAACCTAGGCAGCGCGCGCAGCCACAGCGGTGACCAATCCCGCCATGGACAGAGAGCCCCAGAGCTGGGTGCTGATGAGACGGTGCCGTGCCTGAAGTCGCCCGCTGCTGTGGAGCAGTTGGCAGAGGCGCCCAGCGGCCTAACTACATCCATGTCCACGACAAAGTAGTTGCTGCCGCCATCGAGCCAGTTCAGCGGCAGCAGCAGCGTGGCGCAGCTCCCGGACGCCACGACAACATCGTGAGTGTGCCTGCGCGGTGCCCTTGCCCGCTTCAGCGCGGGTTCAGGATGCATCAACTCTAGCACACTCATCACCTCCTCTGTGCAGACGTACTGAGCTGTGCCTAGAAAGCAAGCAGCTGTAGCCTGAGGTACTTAATCCGTGACACACCGCATGGTGACGACCGCATGGGACCTGACGCAGACGAGGAGGGTCGCCAACAGGGCGCCCGAGACCCGCAGCCTCCCCATTGCGGCAAGGGCCCGCGGTGCACCTGCGCGAGCAAGCTCATTCCTCACAGGGACTTGCTGGCAAACCCTTCTGAAAAACCAGCCATTGACTAGGCAAGACTAGGCAAGATAAAAAAACAATCGAGGGACTTGAAGGCGCTCTCCTCTCACTGCCTCTGGGCTTGCGCAGCCCCCGTGTGTAATCGCAGTCATGGCATCACTGCTTCGTCAGCCGGACCTGAGTCACAGGCGTGCCAAGCCAGGCGTCTCTCCTTTCGCGTCGCCGTTTGCAGCTGCGCTGGGGCAAAGCAGCGCGTGCAGGCGGGAAGCACTCTGATTCCTCAGAGGCCAGAGCGTTCTTGCCAGCATTCTTTGCTCGGAACCAGCTCGACGGGCTGGCCCGCCTGTGTTGGCCACTTGGCTTTGCGGAAGAGGGAGGGGGTTGGCTTGAGCTTTAGGAGGACGCGCCAAGGTTGTCTATCACACCACCAGGCCGCTGGGTTCCAGCTGAGGCCAGCGCAGCCTGTCGGGGACCAGGTGTCGGCGGTGATGGAGAGCGTCCCGAGCGCGGTGTTGCGCGCGTACGTGCTGCCGCACCTCGGCCTCGCAGACCTGTGCAGGCTCGGCTCCGTCAGCCGGCAGCTACGCGCGCTGCTGGCCCTCGCCGACGAGGCCTGGGAGCGCATGTACTTTGACGCGTGCCCCATCTTCTTCCAGGCCATCCTGCTTGAGGGAAAGCAGAGCGATGCCGTGTGCTTCAGGACTCTCATGGCGCAGCGGTGCGTCTCGCCTACCCCTCTGCTGTCCACACTCACTGTCTCGGCAGGAGGCACATGGTCCCAGCATGTCAGAGCAGTCCTGCTCGCTGTAGGTACCAGCACTTCAAGCAGCTTGAGCAGCTGGACTACTTGCAAATCTGAGGACAAGAGGAGGAAGCTCACTATGAGCCCTGCCCAGCACATTGGTTTATGCCCAGCACCTTGTACATGTAAAGCTTTACCACGCTTACAACTGCAGTGAAACCACCAAAGTCACTGACCAAACAACCTTTCAAGTCCCCGTGGGCGGCCTGCATAGCTAGGTAACTGCAACAGCACGACAGGCCAGCCGTGCTGGAGCCGCTGTGCCCCTGCGACAGCAAGGAAGTGCCACCAGTGCCCCGCCGCTCAGACTGGAGTGCGGACGCCGCGCTGCGCTAATGGGGCCATGCCCCTCTCGAGTCGCCAAAATGCTGCCTCCATGCACAGCTTCTGCAGGCCACAGAAGTGATGCATCTGATGCAAAGTCAGTCCTCATGCGGTCATGCATGCAGCAGCTGTCGTTCAGATCTGCCCCAACAGCCTGCGCCTGTCGAACAACCCCCCGCCCCGCGTTTCAGAAGCCAAGACCCTCGCGCTCGTCCTTCAGGGAGCTCCTACAGCACTAACAGAAGCGGTAGCTAGGTGGCCAATACCACCGACATACAGTCTGAGACTCTGCCATTTGGCGCGCCCTGTGCTCCACATGGTCCCCGAGCTGGGGTGGAGCATCAGAGGACAGCCAGGCAGCAGAGAACTGTCGCTTGCACATGCGTCAGTTTGTCCATGGCGCGCCAGGAGGGCCTCTGCGCAGCTAGGGTACAACCAGGGCGATCTCCCTGACAGTAAACTCAGATCGCCACATGCTGGCATGGTGCTGGTTTGCACACCGACTCAGCGCCTCGATGAGCTGCACTGGCCAGCTCTGCATGCGGTCACAGAAGCAGCTGAGGTTGGGACGCCTGGGGCCCGCCTCACACACGATGCGACTACGCTCGTGCCGGCGCCCCGCGGCACAGCTGCAGGGCTGGCAGGCCGCGTCGTCACACAGCGGGCATGTCGGGCGCGCACCAGCCAAGCCCCGCAGCGAAAGGTTTCAGCGTTGCCTGAGGCTGCATCACCTCGGGCCGACACATAGGGCCGCTCGCTGCTACCGCTGGACGCCCCCGGCGCTGTCTAGAACCAAGAAACTGGGAGCAGGTAGCCGTGAAGCCTTGGTCAGCAGCACAGGCCTCAAGCCGCGACGCGCGGCCGCTTGCTGGTGCGCGCCCCGGCCTGCGGGTCGATGGCCGTGACGGCCAGCGCCTCGCCACAGAGCTGCGTGCCGTTGAGCGCGGCGGCCGCGGCGCGCGCCGCGTCCGCGCTGGCGAACGTGATCACGCCGAAGCGCTCGTCGGCGCGCAGCCGCGCGGCCTCCACCTGCGCCATGGCTCCAGTGATATCGCAGTACTGCACCCCTAGCGCAGTGTCATAGCCCAGGTCGTCAGGACGCACGTGAGCATGAAGGGGCAGGACACATGCGCCCATTTGATGCGTCTCGGCCCGCTGCAGCACGGCGTTGCGGCACGCTGCCTCCGTCTCGGGCGGCGCATGCGCAGGCCAGCACTCAGCAGACTCCTCCAGGCGGACAGCCAATCGCTCATCGTTTGCGACTCGGGCTCCCCCGCACTGCCCACCGGCACTCCCAGACGGGCTTAAAGCAGCGCACACCTTCCCGTGGCGCAAGAAGAGGTGCTCCAGCGCGTACGCGGCCACCCTAACCCTACCTGACCTAGACAGACCTGGCCGGTCCGCACCTTCCCGTGGCGCGAGAAAAAGTGTTCCAGCGCATACGGCGGCAGCGGCCGCGAGAGCATGGTGAAGACGGTGCGCCCGTCGTCGGCCGGCCCCGACTCGGCCTCCCAGTCCACCTCCGAGTCTGCGCCCGGCAGGCCGCCCTCGCGCCGGGCCGTCTGGGCTTACTCAACGCCTACCGGAGGTATGCGTGCGGTGCACGGCATGTGCTCGCAGCAGGCAGCAGCCCGCCGTCATTACGTGCCACCATTCCGTGCCCACGCCTGCCCGGCGAAAGGGCATGCTCCCGCTGCAGCCGCACACGTGCTCGACTGGGCACCGGCGGGGATTAGTGCAAGCAACACACATGTTCACGGCCTCTTGCGTTACACCAGCGCGCCGCGCCCGCAGCACACCCTGGACGAAGCAGAGCGACGCGGGAGTCGGGCGCGGGCGCGCGCCCTCGGCGGACGCGGGCGGCTGCCGCCGGCCGGCCTTGAGCGGCGGGCCGGGCTCGGGCGGCGGCGCGGCGGCCGGCGGCTCGCGCTCGCGGCGCGGCATGGACATGTGCGCCAGGCTGTTTTGCACAGCGGCGACCTCCACACGGTGCTCGCGCGACTCTATTGCGCTCTCCTCGCTCGCGTGCAGGCCGCCCGCCGCCGCGGGCGACGTCGCCTCCTCGCCTGCGCTCGCGAGCCCTCTGTGAGTTGCAGCCGAGTTCTGGACACCTGAATCACCCAAAACCTACAGACAAAACCCAGTGCTTGCTTGCAGCAGTGAACTTGGGGTACCGCTCCTGAGCGCGCCTACAATCACGCAGCTCGAAGCATTACGTGTCTGCTGACGTGCAAGTCTGCAAGTCTGCACTGTGCAAATTTGATTAGACGCTGCCTCCCCTGCTGCTAAAACCATTTCAAATGGCCATTGCCCGGGCTACGCCCCCGCAACACTGCCGTGCCCGCGCCTGCGTCGCGCAGCGCCGCGCGGCACTGCAGCACGGAGTCGTTGCTGTCCGAGCGCACCGAGGCGCTGCCGGCCTCCGCCAGCGGCGGCGCGCCGCGCGGCCCGCCGCGCAGCGCCTGCGGGTCTGCGTACTTCACCTGCGTCCCATCACAGGGCGCACTCCGCGTGTGGCCGGAGCGCGTACGATCGACCCAGTGGCTGAAGCGCGT
>JAABUO010010332.1_pt1 | contig 10345 bp, 12 predicted proteins | sample 5559291 | NCBI WGS metagenome assembly JAABUO01 (sample SAMN10711878, study PRJNA513372) | rock metagenome | isolation source: Antarctica rocks | place: Antarctica: Victoria Land, Finger Mt sud
GAAGCAGGCGCGGCGGCGGCGGTACGCGTACAGCTCCGAGTCCAGCGACGACGAGGACGAGGCGGAGTCGGAGGAGGAGAACGACGCCGTGCGCGCCCGCGCCGCTCGGCGCCCCGGCGTGGCTGGTAGCTAATATGCGTGACATTGGTACTTATTGAGGTGCAGTCAGCGGCTGCGTGGCGCCGTCCGGGAATGCGTTGTGTCGTAATACAGCGCGCATTGAAAGAGTGTCGCCTGCCTTGTCTTCACTCGTGTGCGGACCCGGTGGAGGCAGGCGGTGCCTAGCACGTGCCAGATCGGGCCTGTGGAGTCGCAGCATGCCCATCTGCATGCGAGTGAGGGCAAGCTGGTCACGGCGGCTGCGTCGCCCAGCACGAGCGCGCCACCCGCGCAGGACTGGGCGCGCAACACGATGGCCGGCAAGCTGAGCAAGGGCGACAAGCTGGGCGTCGTGGACCACTCCAAGATCAACTACGCGCCCTTCCGCCGCTCGTTCTACATCGAGGTGCCCGAGCTCGCGCGCATGAGCGCCGCCGACGTGGCCGCCTACCGCCGGCAGCTGGACGACATCAAGGCGCGCGCGGCGCCCGCGCGCACGCCTGTCCCTCCAGCGGCTGCCTGCGGAAGCGCATCGTGCAGTGCGATAAGGGGCGGCCTCGCGCCTTGGTGCACTGGCGGCGCAAGGGGGCTCGCTAGCCGCGGCGTCCGGGGAGTTTGACGTAATGCAGTGCTCATCACGCAGACCGGCATGCTTGCAGTCGCGTGTCAGCGGCATGGAGCGCCCGGCGCCCAGCGTCTCCACGACGGCGACCGCGCGGGGCGGGCTGCAGAGAGGCGCGGTCCACGAACGCAAGGCGCCGGTGACTGACCGGCAGCGCCGCGCGCGGCGCGCAGGTGCGCGGCAAGGACATCCCAAAGCCCGTGCGCACCTGGAACCAGTGCGGCCTGGCGACGCGCGTGCTGGAGATCCTGCGCAAGGCCGGCTACGACAAGCCGCTGCCCATCCAGGCGCAGGCGCTGCCGGTCATCATGTCCGGCCGCGACTGCATCGGCATTGCCAAGACCGGCTCCGGCAAGACGCTGGCGTTTGTGCTGCCCATGCTGCGCCACATCAAGGACCAGGCGCGCGCCCCGGGCGCCGCGCGCAAGGCCGTACAGCCCTGGGTGGCTCTGCTGCCCCGCCATATGGGGCTACGAGCGTGCATGCTTGCTGGGCAACGAGCGTGCGTGTTTCTTGGCTCCAAGCTGCATGCAGCGGCAGCTTAGACTGAGCGCGAGCACTGTCACTTATGGCGAGGCACTGCAGAGTTTGCCCACAGCATGCATAGCTTGCTCAAAGCTTTGATCAACTCGCCCAAAGCACGAGGCGTCGCGCGGTGACTGAAACCCTGTGGCGCAAAGTGCGGACCTGCTACCGGCGTTTAAGGTTCAGACATAGATCACACAGGGGTGCAAAGCTGTGGCAGCTGATGCTGAGCGTCACGTGATGAGCGTCGTCTGATGGTCGCGGCGCCGCGCGCGCAGCCGCCGCTGGGGCAGGGCGACGGGCCGATCGCGCTAATCATGGCACCCACGCGCGAGCTGGTCGTCCAGATCGGCAAGGACGTCAAGCGCTTTGCGCGGCAGCTCGGCCTGACGTGCGTATGCGCGTACGGCGGCGCCGCGCTCGGCAGCCAGATCTCCGAGCTCAAGCGCGGCGCGGAGGTGTGGCCCCGGCCGGCCCCGGCCCTGGCGCCGCTGCCGCGCATGCCTGAGTGGTGCTCATGCACCTAACTGAGGCAGTATGACGAGTCGCGTTTGCTGTCACGCATGTGTTTGTTTGTCGAAGCACGGCATCTGCGCTGGCATTGGTACAAGCGCATGTTGTGAAAATTTTCACGTCACTGCCGCCCGTGCGTAGCAACTCCCTCCTTGCCCGCTACGCTGCGGACCGACGCGCATTTACAGAGCCGCGTGCTCGCCGGCGGCGAAGGCCCGCGCCGCGCGGCGCGCCGCCCGCTCACGCGCCCGGGCCGGGCCGCCGCAGGTGGTGGTGTGCACGCCGGGGCGCCTGATCGACGTCATGGCAACCAGCAACGGCAAGATCACCAACTGCCGGCGCGTGACGTACCTGGTCATGGACGAGGCGGACCGCATGTTCGACATGGGCTTCGAGCCGCAGATCGCGCGCATCATCTCGCTCACGCGCCCCGACCGCCAGACCGTTATGTTCTCGGCCACGTTCCCGCGCTCGGCGCGCGCCCGGGGCCGCGCGCTCGCCCGATGGCGTGAGAGCTGCTGCGCACGTGTCCTGGGGGCGACCAGGCTTACGCTTTGGGTTGGCTTGCCCTTGTGCTCTGTTCACAGACTTTCGGATGAGCCACGGCGCGTCGTGAGCCGCTCGTCACAGTGAGTTTCAGGCAGGGTCTCGGCAGCCCAGCATGACCAAAGATTGCTGTTACCCTCTGCATGGGCGGGCGCCGTGGCAGACTGCGCACAGCGTGGCTGTCCTCCCAGCAAGCAATGGCGTCTCGAGAGGGGGTTGATGAGCGTGCTTGCCAGCAAGTCTCCACTGAGTTTAAAAGACGTCCTCTGTGAGACGCCTCAAGGTCTTTCTGAGGCACATGCCGCCTGTGTGGTGGGCTCAATGGGCGCGCGCGGGCGGGCGCAGGTGGAGCTGCTGGCCAAGAGTGTGCTGGACGCGCCGGTGGAGATCCAGGTCGGCGGGCGCTCCGTCGTCAACGCCGACATCACGCAGGTCCGCCCGCCGGCGCCCGGCATGCCCACGCTCCGCAGTGCTCGAGCGCAGCAGTGGCTGCATCAGGCCTGGCTTCACGCGCAAGCCTGTCGTGCATGCAGAGAATCACAGGTCTGCGCATGCGCTGCTGCGGCACCAGCTGGTCTGTGGGGCGCGCCGAGAGGGGTGAGGCCATGGGCCTGTCGGTGACGCGTTACCATGCAGCCGCGATGCCGCACATGGCCGGCATGTGCGCTGGAGCTTAGCGCCGCGCCGGACACCCCGAGGGAGAGAGGTAACATATGGTGGGTTTAGGGCCGCACCCGGGGCGTCCGCCGCCCGAGGCGCCCGCGTGGGTGCAGGTCATCGAGCTGCGGCCGGTCGCGGACCGCGAAAAAGCCTCAGCCTCCTGCGGCTGCTGGAGATCCTGGGCCAGTGGTACGAGAAGGGCAAGGTGCTCATCTTCGTCAAGGGCCAGGGCGAGTGCGACGACCTCTTCCGCGACCTGCTCAAGGCGCGGCGCCCGCACGGCCGCGCGGCGCCACATTAGAGCTGACTGTGCAATTTATCGGGCGAATGTGTGATTTGCCTGACGACCGAGAAGCAAGCTGCTCGTGTGCCAAAGCGTGCGCGCGCGCTCTGCCCAGGCGTAGCGATGACGCTGCTGTGCAGCCCTCCCTGGCAGGAGGGCCTGAGTGTGTGGGTGCTGCACTCGGGGTTTGGCCTGTGCTAGCACTGCCGCGGCTTGCCCCACACTGGTTCACCATCAGGCTCCCCTGCAGGTGCCTGGTGCCGCCGGCCAGAGCCGCGCGGCGGCGCTGCAGCCCGCGCAGGGTGGGCACGGCGGGCCAGCCCTGACCCTGCCCCGACGCGCGCAGGTGGGCTACCCGTGCCTGTCGCTGCACGGCGGCAAGGACCAGAGCGACCGCGAGTCCACCATCAGCGACTTCAAGTCCGACGTGTGCAACGTGCTGGTCGCGACCGGCGTGGCCGCGCGCGGCCTGGACGTCAAGGAGCTCGTGCTCGTCGTCAACTTCGACCCGCCCAACCACCACGAGGAGTACGTGCACCGCGTCGGCCGCACCGGTGCGCGCACGCGCCGCAGCGCCGCACCCCCAGGGGCCCTGGCTTTGTGTGAGCTGCGTGCTGCCTGGGGTGTAGCATCCGCAACTGCGCCGGAAGCAAGGCCGGGTGTCGCCCTGCGCCGTCCATAGTCTGACACGCGCCTGAGCTGGCGCGCGCGCGCCGCGCAGGGCGCGCCGGCAACAAGGGCACCGCCATCACGTTCATCGACGCGAGCGAGGAGGAGGAGCGCTACGCGCCGGACCTGGTCAAGGCGCTCAAGGAGTCGGCCGCGGCCGTGCCTAAGGACCTGCAGGCGCTCGCCGACGGCTACATGGCCAAGCGCAAGGCCGGCACGGTGCAGGTGCGCCGCGGCCGCGCGGCCTGGCGCGACCTGTGCGGATCATTGTCTGGGACAAACAGCGGCTGCCCTGCGGAAGCACGTCCGGCACAAGCTCTTCGGGATTGGTGGTTATGCGCGTGTGGCAACAAGCCGCTTCTCGCTGTTGCCCCGGAACGCCGCTGCCTTGCTGGCCGTAAACAGGACTACCTGTTGTCTGAGATGCAAGCCGTATGTCTAGCGCGGGTGCTTGCGGGCGTCTGCAGTGCCTGTGATATGGCCCGGAGGACATGGGTAGGGGGTTGAGTAACAGGATAGGGGGTGGGTAACGAGGCGCGCATGCTGATGTCTTGTGGCATGAGCAGCACCGCCATGTTTACGCGCTCGCCACACGTGCGCCGCGCTGCGGCCGTCACACGGCTACGCCCGCGCGTGGCAGGCGCATGGGACGGGCTACGGCGGCACCGGCTTCAAGTTCGACACGGAGGAGGACGCGCAGCGCAAGGCCTCGCGCAAGGTGCTGGTCCCCAATCATCTCCTGGCTGTGCATGCGGGCGGGCAGGCAGATGCTGTGCGCTGGATTGACCATGCCGCCAAAGTCATGCAGTGAGGAGAGTGTGCGAACAGATGGCCCGCAGATGTCGTAAAGGAATTGCTATGGATGCTGGATGCTATGGATGCCCCGCAGTATCAGCATGTATGCAGGGCTAGCGGGCTGTCCGATGGCTGCCTGCTTGCCAGGGCGGAGCTGCAGCTGTGCTGGGAGCAAAGATGCTTGCAGACATGTGCAGCCGCTCGCTGTGCACGATTACTCAGTCAATGCCCGGGGCGCGCTGGCACGCCTGCACGCCGCTCGCCCCCAAGCAAGCAGCATGGGCACCAGCCCGGCGCTGCACTGAGGCTGGCGGGCCGGCGCGCGCAGCAAACGGCCAAGGATGCGCGCAAGGACGCGGGGCACTCGGAGAGCGAGGACGAGGGTGGCGACGAGGGCATCCGCCGCGTGGAGCCCGGCGCGGCCGCCGCCGCGGCTGCCAGCGCCGCCAACGCTGCCACCGCGGCCGCCAACCTGGCGGTGCGCTGCTGTGGTTGAAACCAAGTCTAAACCAGCTGCTGAGGCCAAATTCAAAAGGTGACTGCAGTGCGCATAGACAGCCTTGTCAGAGTGCGCGGCCTGCCCAGCCGTGCCCGCACTGTACAATTGGCTGCTTGCAGGAGCGCGGCGCCCGGCACACTGTTATCCCAAGGCTGGCGGTGCAAGGCTTACAACACGTGCAAGCGCCTGTGTGGTCGCATGGTTCCGCGCGTGCGGACCTGCAAGCAGACGTGCAGGAGCGCGCGCGCGCTCGCTCCTGACCCTGGACCCTGACCCCGGCCCCTCGCGCGCAGAACCTGCCGGTGGAGGTGCAGGAGCGCGTGCGCGCCGCGCAGGAGCTGGCCGCCAAGCTCAGCCTGGCGGCTGCGTCGCGCCCGGCGGCGTCCGTCACGTCGGGCGGCATCACGTTTGTGCCGGGCGCCGCGCCGCCGGGCGGCATCCCGTCCATGGGCGCGCCCACCATCGGCGGCGAGGTCAATCCGCTCGTGGCCGCCGCGCAGGCTGTGGCCAACCGCTTCAGCGCCGCGGTGCGCACAGCCTTCCACCCTAATCCTAACCCCACCATGTATCCTATACTCTAGACCTGTATGCACTGGTGGGCTGCTGTCCATGGGCCGCATGTTTTTGGCGCAGCAGATGGAGACCAACGGTGCACACTTACAATGGTCCTTTGCCTATACATGCAGAGAAGCCCTTCCGACCACCCTATACCTAGCAGCTGGCTTGTGCCAGCTGCACAATACTGTTCACACAATACCTGTTCCCAAACACGTTGGCAGCCTGCCATACAGGTAGGACCTGTAAGTTTAAGATGCGATGTGCGACACAGGGGTGAGCCAAGTGCAGGAGAAGGCTGCACGCTGTGCACGTGCAAACTGGCGAGCGGCGGCGCGCGCAGGCGGGCATGGTGCCGGGGGCGACGACGGCTGCGGCGGGCGCCGCGCGCGCGGCGGCGCTGGCGGCGCAGTGGGGCGTGCCGGGCGTGGGCCCCGCGCCCGACGCCAAGGAGGCGCACTTCGAGGCGGAGCTGGAGATCAACGACTTCCCGCAGCACGCGCGCTGGAAGGCGCGCCCCCACGCCCGCGGCCATGCTGGCTCCCTGGCATCAGGCGGCGGCCGCGCGCGCACCCAGGAGCGTGTGCAGGCAAGCTCTCCCGGCATGCGGCCTGGGGGCCGTGATTCGCAAGAGCGGGGGGTCGCCTAGCAGCCACCTTGCGGCCGACCCGCCGCACACCCGGCTGGCATGCTGCCGCCGGGGCGTGCCATATCAGGGGGCAGCGTGGCACGCCTGACCCGCCTGCCTGGGGGCCGCGCCGCCGTCTCAGGCCATGGGACGCTGGGAGGGTTGGGCGCACGGCGGCTGATGGGTGGGTCATGGCCGCTTGCGCGCAGGTCACGCACAAGGACTCAATGGCTATGATCAACGAGATGACGGGCGCGGCGGTCACGACCAAGGGCTACTACGTGCCGCCGGGGAAGCCGCCGCCGGAGGGCGAGCGCCGGCTGTACCTGCTCATCGAGGGGCCGACCGAGAACTCCGTGCGCAAGGCCAAGATGGAGATCAAGAACATCCTGGAGGAGTACACCGAGAAGGCCATGCGCCGCGACGCGCCCTCCAGCGTCGTGGGCAGCAGCGGCGGCGGCGGCGGCGGCGGCGGCGCGCTCGGCGGCCCAAGCCGCCCGCTGATGCTCATGGGGCCGACGTAGCGGGGCGGGAGCGCCGCCTGCTGGTCCCTCGCTGCAGCCGCCGGCCGCGAGGCAGCGTGCAGCTGGCGCGTAGAAAGCGGAGCTGCGGCCGCCCAGTCGGGCTGCTCCTGCCCCGCCGCCCCGCCCAGCTGCAGCGGCCGCTGGCCTGCGGGCGCTGCCAGCCACAGCGAGCCTGCACGCCCTGCAGCGGTGCAGCTCGTCTCTGCAGAGACCCTGGTCAACTCGCCCCGGCGGCACGGCAACCCTGGTACCGGGCGGCCACCCTACCCTGGGCGCCGCGCAGCCCTACGTCTTGGGCGCCGACGCGGCGGAGCGCGAGGGCTGCGGCCCACGCGCCGCACCGCCCCCCCCTCGCACTGCCCCACGCGGCTGAAGGCGGGGGCGTGTGCGCGCACAGGGCTGCGCCGCCCCGCCCCCGGCCCAGGCGGCCGGGCGGTGCCCGGCCGCGCTGCATGCTGCGCGCTGCATGCGCCGGCGCGCGCCATGGCTGCGGCGCTGATGGTCAGGCCCCCATGGCCGCGCGCGCCGGTGCGGGTGGGGCGCCCAGTGCCTCTGCCGCTTGGCTTTGCCGCCTGGCTGTGCGCAGCAGTGTGCTCCCAGAGGCGTGATGAGGTCGGGGCAGGCGCTGGCAGCAGGGACCCCTGGTTGCACGCACGCGCGGGCGCACCATGCGCGCGCCGCCCGCCGCCGCAGCCGCGCCGCCGCGCCGGACGGCCCGCATCCCCGACGTGAGTCCCTGCGGGCCTGGCGCGTGCCCTGGGATGCGTGCTGCTGGGACCGTGTGCGCCTGGGGTGACGCGGTGCATACCCTAGGGCTATGTGCAGGGTGCTGCGGGTGCCCCGCAGTCGTGCGCGCGGAGCGGCTTGACCTAGCGCCGCGCCGCGCTTGGCAGGTGGGCGCAGCGCCTCTCTGGCCTGCCGCTGCACCCGGTGGCACCCCGTGCAGTGCCCACCGCGGCGCGCGCGCCGCCCAGGTGGGGCGGCCCCAGCCCCGCGCCTCTCAGCCTGCTGCCGTGCCGCCGCTGCCAGCCCTGTCAGGCCCCAGCTGCGCGGCCTGCCAGGCGGCTGCCCGCTGTGCCCTGCAGCGTAAGACCTGGCCGGCCTGTCCCTGTATGCAACGCGGTGTATGGGCGTGCCCTGCCTGCGCTGGAGCTGTATGTGGCAAGCAGCCGCTCCTGGCATGCTCTCTGCCCAAGTTGGCTTTGAACGTCTGACTGCACCGCGGGCAGCGCCACAGCGCCAAGCCGCAGGCGGCCGCAGGACAGTTTGAATAGTTTTGGGTTTGCCCGTCACCAGCTCGCCAACCACTCTGTTTTTGGGTACGCTTTAGCGTGGCGCTAGGCAGCATGTACTTGGCAAAAGTTGCCAGAGTAGCCTGCGGCCAGTGTTAGAGCAGCTTCCACGACTTGGAACCTTGGACGTGCAGCGGGTGCGGCGTAAGAGGTCTGCGCGCTGTGTCGTGTGTTGCTGCATTTATGTTCATGCAAGTCAGCTGTAGTGTATGAAAGTAACGCCATTTGCACAGATACCTGCTTCTGAGTCCCTGCAAAGTGATTGCAGTCTCTTGCACAAGACTGCCTTCCTGTGACGCGACATTGCTCGGGTGCGATGCTCGAGCACCCAGGTGTCTACTCTTGACTGTGGGCCTTTGGGACCGCGCTGAGCGGGCGGCTGTGCAGCGGCGCTTCACATCAAGTTCGTCGCCACAGAATTGCATCCAGATCAACAGCGGCATCCAGATCAACAGCGCCGGCACGGCAATTGTGTTCAAGGTAACAAAAGGTAACAAAAGCCCAGGCAACTTGCCGAGGTGAAATAAATTGCATAACAATGTCCTGCAGTTGAGCTATGCAATTCACCACCGCACATGGGCGCGCCTGCACAACCAGCAGCTCTAGAGCAGCAGGCCGCACAGCTTGCAGAGCCCCGCCGCCACCCCTAGCTAGAACTGTCACGCCCTGGGCTGGACACGGCTTGAACAACAAGGCCTGCGCGACTGCATGTGCACATGCCAGCTCTTTCCTCCGAGGTCGAGAATGAGCTAAAGAATGGGGCAATCATGCTGACATTCAACGTGACGCCTGCCTTGCACCACCCAACGCCCACAAATGCAAACGGCAGCCCACACAGAGCTCAGCCGCCCGCACAGCCTCTGCACCATTGGACAGGGTCGGCCATGCAATGCGAAATAGCCCAATAAGGGTGCACCCGGTCCTTAGGAACTGCTGTGCACCCTGACCTTCTTAACGGGCAGCAGCTGTGGGTGCGGTCCGCCCAGCAGGCAGACAAGTGCAGCCCCGCCCAAGCCCGCTCGCAAGCGCTCCAGGGCCGGCCCGCGCTCCGCGCAGCCGCTCACTGCTGGGCGCCCGCGCAGGTGAGGCAGTCCTCGAATGTGAACGGCTCCGTCTCCCACTCCACGCCCAGCTCGGAGAGCTTCAGGTGCGCGGCCGTGTACTCCTTGAAGAACAGGTCCTGGTCGGCCGCGTACTTCTCCGCGTACGGCCTGCGCGCGGGGCGCGGGCCCGGGTCAGCGGCAGCCTCCCCGCGCACTGCATACAGCCTGCAGGTACGATTACATATTAAGCAGGTGCCGGGGTGGTTCGAGACCCTGAAGTCGTTGCATTGCTTTACATGAGCAGGTTGCATGCTCCTCCGCAAGCGGCCGGCGCGCAGCGCGCGGGCAGCCCGAGGGGCGCCGCGCCGGCAGCCCAACATGGGGCCTGCTCAATCCACCTCTGACGAGTGCACCAAGTGCAGCAGCAAGTCTGTGTGCGGCCGCAGCTGTCTTGATCCTCTTCTGGGGTGTGCGTTTCCTATGTGTTTGTAAAGGAACTTGTGCACGTCACACAAGGCTGTGCAATACACTGGTGGCACCCAATGCGCCACCAAATCACCACTGGGCGCCTCGGTGATGTAAGCAGGGTTGCAGAGGCTGCTGCTGATGACATCTATGCCCATGAAGCTGCGTCAGGGCGCACCGGAAGCCCTCATCAGCGTACAACACATTGTCGGTCTCCAGCACAACCAGCTCGTCGTCCTTCTGCTCCTTCACATCCTGCCGCGGGCGCCAGACCGTGTGAACACCCATGCTCGCCATGCAACCAGCCATGCAACGCCATGCTCATCACGCTCATGCCACCCGCATGCCAACCACACCAGCGCGGGCCCCTTGCACCCGAAGAGCCCAGCGCCCAGCCTCTTCACGCGCGGCGCCAAAGCCCACCCCCGGAAAAGCCGCGCGCGGGCAAAGGGGGCGCGCCTTGAAGTACGAGTTGTCGAACTTCAGCCACTCCACGGTCCAGGAGGAGCCGCCAGGCGTGCCCGGGCCCTTCTCGGTGTACTTGGTCTTCTCCTTGCCGTAGCCGCTGCGCGAGGGCTTTACCCGGCCCAGCGTGTGCGCGCCTGCCGCGCCGCAACCCCCTCCCGT
>JAABUO010010334.1_pt1 | contig 10343 bp, 10 predicted proteins | sample 5559291 | NCBI WGS metagenome assembly JAABUO01 (sample SAMN10711878, study PRJNA513372) | rock metagenome | isolation source: Antarctica rocks | place: Antarctica: Victoria Land, Finger Mt sud
CATTGCTGGGCAAATGACACACCAACCTGACAGCACTCAGCACTACCCCACGTGCACACTCTCTGCAGAACTCATGGGAGCATCCAGAGGGTACAAAAATCTCCTGCCTGGGGCATTCATCCAAGCAGATGGGACATGTGAACAATTGTGGCCCTTCAGACTGGTTGGCCAGCGTCGGCAGGTCTGTCATGGTGTCTGCCTTGACTGTCAGCTTTCCGCTGAAGATCTGCAGTTCAAGTGAGGGGTGGAACTCGTGTGTGCAAGGGAGTGCTCACACTGCTGATTGTTCAAGCATGTTACTGCCTTGCTGAGAATGTTTGCTGAGCGTACTGCTGAGTCAGGATAGTCAAGCCTGAGTCCTACTGACTTCGGCGAGGCAGCCGAACACTTACCGTCTGCTCGCTGCTAGGCGACCGGCCTGATGAGCAGGTTGCTCGACGCTTTGTTGACTGCGGGTCACTGGTCCAAATGACCAGCGCTGTGTAAGCGCAGCGTTTTGGTCAGAGCTGAAGGAGGATTGATGACCTAAATTCTTCCGCTACTCGTGTTTGCACCTAGGACTATTGCTACTATGCCAAGCTGAACATACTGCCAAAAGCACGTCATCAGCAGCGGATCGTACGTTGACCACTGCTGAGATGGTGACCTCGAACGGAAGGAAGAGCCAACCGGTCAAGTTCGCGTTGACTTTGGCGAACGCAAATCTGCAGCGAGAATGTGATCCCTGGGACGCTCTAGCTCCTGGTCAGCAAATGCATCATGAGTGTTGTTTAATTCTGCGAACAGCACATGCTAGCGGGAATGGCAGCCACAAACTTGTCACTTTGTTCCGTTGTACTTGACGGGGATGTAGTCTAGTTTTGTGACATTTGCAACAGCTACTGGTAATTGTTGGACATGTCTGACCCTTGCCCTCAGCCTATCGCTGACCCTCTTCTAGTGCATGCAGAGCTGCTGACCTGGTCAAAACTGTTTTATCTTGCGGAAAGCAAATTCTGCATGCATGCATGCATCAGACACAGGTGCATTTATTAATGCGTATGTGCGTGCGTCTGTGCTGGGTGTTCCCTGCTGAACGCATCGACAATCTGCGCAGCACTGTCGACAAAGCAAAGCACTCGATCTGCCCTGCTATCTTGAGACATGCAGAACTAACTTCGGCTGCCACCTTGAACAGAGCACCGAATTGGTGCTGTTTCTGAGATCAGCAACCATGCAGCGCGTTGCGCGAGGCACAGTACGCGACTGTGTAGTGCAAATCCGCCATCAAACCACAAGACTGAATCACGACATAATATCGTCGAATTCCAGCACTATTGAAGCTGCCTGCAGCACTAGTGGCAGAAACACTGCAACCTCAAATCCACCGTCATGGAGGTGCCTGCACACCGGCTGCTTTTCTAGTTCAACAGTGGTTCCCAAATCTGCAGGCAAGGTGAATTGCTGCCAACGAAGTATTTGGTCCAACTGAACTTGCTGGACTATGAGTATACCCTATGTTTGACTCTTAAATATACTGCTGCAGAACCAGAGAAGCAGCAGTAGCTCAGCAGCATTCGTTTTTGCTCTGCCTTGCTTGTTCACAGCCTTCCTTGGCACCTGGCAGATTGTGAGGCGGCAATCAAAGGTCGAGCTGGTAGAGGCAAGAACAACAGCATTACAGGTATCTGCTGGTCGCTCAACTCCTTTCAAGGTCACCTTGACTCTGCCACGGGCAAACACTGAGACTGACCATCAGTCTGATACTATGGAGTGAAGCACCATGCTGAGCACTGCAGCATGTCACCTGCATCACTGTACCAAGCACATCATTATTTTCTTAACAAGGTATCATTACTGTTGCTTGGTCGCGACTCAGGGCGCTGGAGTTGAGCTAAACGAGCTTTCAGTCAAGCCAGCTGAATTCACACGAGTGCACATCCAAGGCGAGTTTGACCATGAAAGCTCAATATATGTTGGGCCCCGGCCACGCAGCAGCATGGGATCAGCTACAAATGGGTAATGCAACAGAGCTACTGTTCATGCAGATGTTATAGCTGGTTGGCATTGCATCGCAATCTGTATTGCTAAGCAAGGCAGACTCTAAAGCAGTGACCATGTGCAATGCTTCTGCCTACATTCAGGTTGTTGCACATGCTTCCCTGATTGCGGCCTTGGTAAGCTTTTGGTTCTTGCACCATCCAGTCTCTCACGTTGCAAGTCATCAAAAGAACACCTCGTGTTGTTGATCAAGCACTCATGTGTTGTCAAAATGTTACTGCAAATCCAACATCAGTATAGGCAGATATTGATGTGTGTGCCTACTGCAGCACAGCCCATGACTGCGACTTCACTTCCTGTGTATCAGCAACAGTAGCTAGAACTGTAAACACGTTGTGATCATGGTATTGCACCACAATGATCATGACACACAGTCCTCAGCAACAAGCAGCTGAGTAGCTGCAGGGCAAGCACAGCAAAGCTGATGATGACAGGCTGTCTGTGATGCTGGTGCAAAGTGGCATCAATCTATCCAGCGCATATGTCATACTCATGCATGTTGCATGGCATGCATTCATGATGAATTGTGCACCCATTTTGCATTTAGACTGCATGTTGCACCCATGCGGCATCCAGCACTCATGTAACAATGATACTCCAGCTATTGGCATCATCATCACATTGCCTACGCTGCAGATTCATGCTTGTCACACCTCTACATTCTGACGAGTGGAACAGGCCCGTGTTAGTCAACAGAGGTTGGGTCCCCTCTACATGGCGATCAGACCCTCAATTTCGGCAGCAATGGGAAACTTCAGGGGCTGTCAGCTTGGAAGCTGTTACAAGAGTCAGCGAGGATCCCAGCTCGTTTGTGCCTCAGAACAATCCCAACACTGGGGAATGGTTCTGGATTGATATTCCTGCCATGGCTACAGCTCTGGGTCTGCCCATGGACACCCCACTTGTAGAGGTGGAATGCAACTTTTATCTGTGTGTCATTGCCGAGAATGCACGCGTTTTGATATGGATGTCTCGACAAGGGCTGCATTGGTGGCTGTCCTGTCAGATACATTGTTGTTGTGAGTTGAGAGGTGTCAGTGCGGTTGCCGTTCAGATCAACTCCCTTGCGTAACTATGTCAAAAGACTGTCACAATGTTGCTGCTGCATGATGCTCAGACTCAAGCCTGTGTACTGTCATGCAGGCAGTCTCAGTTGCTGATCAGCAGCCAGCAAGCAGTGGCAGCCCGACAACAATGGATGTACTGGGGCTGCGCACAAACAGGCCACTGAATGAGGAGTCTTATCCAATCACCAGAAGTGTGTCAGAGCTTATGACCTTCAAGGTTACCCCCAATGATCACAGGAACTATGCACTGACTTGGTATACTTTGTCAGCAGCAACTGGTACCATGGCCTATGGGATTTTGAACAAGACAAAAGGCCGATGATGAAGATGTGTGCTTGAAATACGTGTATGTGGTCGTGCATTTCTTGAGAGGCAATATCCTATAGCAGATGTGTATCATTGTGAATGCTCACTGGTTTGCGGGTAGCTTTTCTTGACAAGGTCATTGAAGAATTCAAAGCTTCATGATCATGATGGGTCACAGCACATCCAAAAAGCTCTCAAGTTTGCTGCTCAAAAACCTGGCATGCGATTTGCAGCTATCTGTTGGTCTTTAAGGAGCATCATAGATGCGTCAACTTTTGTTTGTTTTTCATTCAGTCACTCACTCACCTTGGCAGCTTTATGATAAATGAGTAATTTGATGGCATTCCTCTGATGGTATGCTGACTCTTGTTATGGTACCGGTATAATGAGCACTCTGCACACTGATGCGTATGCAGCACAAAAGCACTCAGACACCAGATTTAATTTGGCTGGTCATATCAGTCATGCAAACAGCGCTTTTCCTTGGATCTCAGATACACGTTCCCAAGGATACACTGGTTTGCAGAGCTTGGTAAAATGCCTGGATCGTAGAGATAATGTGTCAGAGACATGCAAACAGCGCTTTTAGCTGCCTTGAAGAGGACTTGCTTACCTGCAAGGCCTTGAATTCAGCTGTTCAGAGCCTGTGACATGCGCATGTAGTGCATCCACTACAGCTTTAAGAGTCAGTCCCCGGTTCGCAGGATTGTGATGTTTGCATATGCTGTGACCCACAGCCGGTCAAACGACAGCGCTGCTAGCAGTTAACAGCCAATTTCAGCATTGATCTTCTTCACTCACTTGTACATCAGAACACTTGTACATCAGTGCGAACCTTCTTCGTGAATTCGTATACGTAATGAGGATTATGCAGCGATGTCGACAGCCATCAGAATATTTTGATACGTCAACTTTTACTCCGTTACTTTCTCTTTGCCTGAGATCGTGTGAAGCGCAGCGAGCACACTTCCCGTAGGTTGTCAGGTTCACAGACCAACACGGACGACCGCTGTGTGCCCTTGTTGTGCAAAAGTTCAACCAAGGACACGCGCGGCTTGCCCGTGTTGATCGCCCTTTCACCTCGCGAAGTGCAGGAGAGCTGTCCGTAACACTTTAATCACAAGCAACGTAAGCGGTTGCAGCCAAAGCGTTCATAAGGTCTACGCTGGATACCTCTTTTCATAGTTAGTGAACTGCCTGTTTTGCTTTTCAGGTTTCAAGAATGTCAGCTTTCTCTGTTCCAGCCTGTGATGCTCCTGTGTCCAAGAGCAGCAGCTCAACAAAACAGGGAAAGGAGAGTCAGTTGCACCAGCTGCAGTACCAGCTGAAGTTGCAGCATTTGTACCAAGTAAGAGCACTGGAATCAAGGCTTGTGCACCCCACCAGCAGCAATGCTCAATATGCTGAATGATAGATTTCAAACACTGAGCATTTCTTTTCATCTGTAGGATGCCACTCATGTCATTGTGCAAAGGTCATTCCAGATGGAAATTGATCTGGACCAGACGGCACTCTTGCTGTGCCAAGAGATGCAGGCAGGAGCAGACCGCGATAAGACTATATGCCAGCTACAAGCTCACCTTGCATGGGAACAGGAGCATCGCATTTTAGCAATGGCAGCCATGTCCACTCTCACTGCTCAACTGCGGCTCAAAGATCAGGAGCTCTTAGCACAGGCTGATGAGCGTAGCAACACCAAGGTGCAGATTCTCGATTTTGCATGCTCCTGCAATGCAAACAAGGTCAATTGCTGTTCCGCGCCTCTTGCTCAATCTCCCATGAGCTTCAGCAGCTGCTCGGATGGCCATTGACTCATCAGATAGACTGTATGATGCGCTGCTGCTGCTGCTGCTTTGTAGGCTCACTGCTGGCACATGTAATAACAGCTGATCATCTCATTCTGTTGCAGGCACAGCTAGAGCGTGCAAACTTGCTTCTGGCTAACATGGGGGCAATCACACCAGAAACTGACCAGCGAAATGAAGCCATTGGGACAGCTGTGCTGGCTGATATGAGGCCTGCAGATACTCCTTGCTGTTGCCATTCAGAGCACTTCTGGGGGCTGCATGGACAACAAGTGAGGTGAGGCATCATACCACAGGGGCAAGACATGTGTTCTGATCCTAAGCGTTTTGTCAATATCTTAAATACTCTGACAAGAGTCAGGGTCCCAAAGTCTCATTGCATCCTGTTTTCATTGTTGTCAAATGCCAGCTCTTCAGGCCTGGTAATCTTGTTGGGAGCAGTAAGCTGGAAACGTTGGCAGCTCAACTCATTGCTGTCAAGTTGACAACACATCTGTGTATTGAATGCATTCTTTTGATGATCACCAGCTGTGCTCTTTTGCAGGGCCTGACTCAGCGCTGTTCAAGTTGAGTCAATGTACAACAGCAACAATGGGTCTGGTGTCTTGCTTGCTGCATGGCTAATCCTTGTCAAAAATATATATCAAGATCAAAATTGCTCAGCACTGTTTGTTGTGTGGTGACGCATTGACCTAGAGGTCATGACAGATTGTTGTAGGTATGTTTTGTGCAATCAACTGGACACTTATGGTCAGTTCTAGCACAGTGACTGCTTTGATGGACAAGCTCTTGCCGTGTTTGCTGTTGATGTTATGAGCAAGTAGAGTTTCTACTTTTTGGTGTCTACTTTTATGCTGGGTGGGCTATCATGCGGATGCCTGTTTTGTGAGTCACAGTAATGTTGCTGTTCTCATTTCATTGACTGCCTGCCTTTTTTTGTGCTATGCCATGATCAATGAGGAGTTGCTTGCAGCGCTCTTGATCATGACCGGCTATGGCACCTTTGTAAGCAACAGTATATTTTTGCTTGACAAAGCTTTTCTGAACTTGCATATACTTCATATCTTCATGGCGGCCTGATGCTGCATTTGTGGTGAGGGCAGAACCACCCCGATTGGCTGTAAGACTTGCAATGCTAACCGTCAAGTGTGCATCCATCGTAACGCTTGAGCTGTGGTCGACGTTACGACCGTACTAGCTCGAACCGGCATCTGTTGCCTGAAAATCGGCCTGTCTGCGAGCGTTCGTCACAAGTTGGAAGGCAAGAGAATTCGCGGGCCTGACCCGCGATTTCCCTGCGTGTGTCCGAGAGCTTGTTTGTCACCTTTGTCGACGCTGTACCAATACAGCTGCATCTCATGTGACACAAGCTGGCTACTGCTACTGTTTGTGACTACAGTTTTCCTGTCTGGAGAAAGCTGCAGCAGGCAGGCACTTGCCCATACGAGAGGCATTTAGCCTAAGTATTGCCTGCTGACCAAGGTATTCGCGGCAGAAACGCATGGCGGATGTGACCATCAAAATCTTGTCCAATATCAACACGATTGCTGTTAGATCGATCGCCAGTCCTCTGAGTGCTGCTGAAGCTAAGGGTGGCTTGTTCGATGAGAACGCGATGTGGACTGGAACGCTTACTGCTGAAAACAGCTTGACTGTGTTAGTAGGCCAGCAGCAGCTAGTCGCGGGGAATGTATATAACCTCATTCTGCAGGAGCAGGCTGGTAAACAAAAGCTTCTTGGCATGTGTTGTGCAGTAGAGGTCTTGCCGCTACTCCTTGGTCGTCTGCACTCCACATGCATGGGCAGCTGAGGCCAAAGCCTGGTTGCCACCATAGGTGATCCACAACCTTTTAAGAGCTTTGAAGAGTTTGAGATGTTCCTAAAAATGGATGGGCGCAAGACAGTGCAGCAGTTTGCCAGTGCTGTATGGCAGGCAGGTCATCGGTCATGTGCTTCCATTGCTCGTGCGGGAGATGACTTAGCCACGCAATTTGGATCAGCCATAAGAAAAATGGTTGATTTTTGCAGGCTTCGCTCAGGTATGTTTTGCAAACTACACTTGATCTCAAGACATGGTAGCTCCGGGCTGCCGCCTTAGGAGGCTTCCGTTATGATCGCTGAATAGTGTACTTTTCTTTTTTCTTTTCTCAGCAAATGGTGTCAATGATGTATGAAAGTCTTTCTGTGGCCATGTGACTCAACAGCTTGTGTTCATGTGTCTGTGGGTAGTGCAAACAAGTGCATGGTGTTTGTAGAGATGATCACACGCTCCCAACTATTGGACGCTACCCTGCCCGCTCCTGACATGTCGACAAGCCCAACTGCCTCCAACAAAGATGAAGAGCCTAGGCAAAGTCACCAAAAAACAGTCCGAGCCTTCAATGTGGCGCCAGACGTTTTGGCGTACATCAATGGTCTGCCTGCCACAAAAAGGCGCTTCAAGCCTGTAGATGATGACCAATTCAGTGTATACAGGCTTGTGTTTTGTCAATATCATGTGTTGTAGTTGATGTAGTGCATGTATTGGCATGCAGCAGATGATGTCTTGCATTGTCCATTTTTTCCGCTCATGGTGATATATTGCCCTTCATCATGCTGGATTTCAACAAATTGCAGACATTTCTTTTGATGTGCATGACTTCTCAGGTCATATGCAGTTGACACCGCGCTCATTGCTTGATGTGTATACACACTTTGATAACTTCTAGACCTGGCTGATCTGCCTGTTACACCTGACTTCTCTCGTTTGCCCGCTGCATACATCCATGGCTTACTTGCCAGGAGTCTGTCGCTGTGCCAGTTAGCCACTGAATTGTTGTGCCTCTGCATGTACCTAGCTCATCATGAGCAGGGAAGCGTTTCAATTTATTATAGTGATGACTATCTGTTACTATTATTATTACTATTTATTTGTTTATTATTATTATCATTCTTATTCTAGTTATTGTTATTATTGTTGTGCCCATGCATGCAGATGGCAGCAAGGGAGGTTGCTGTGGAGAGAATTTGGGACATGACCGTTGTTGCTCCAACAAACAGTTTGATCAAATTTGCACATCATTGTGAGAAAGGAGGTGAGCAGACTGGGGTTAGTGCTCAGTGGCAAGCTCAAGGCAACACAGCACAGACCCATTCAGAGTTGGTGATGCCACATGCAAAACTGTTTCTGCATGTTGTGTGCTTGTAACATTTGTGCTGAGAATATGAACGTGTGGTTCCTATGTGGCTCAAGCTTCAGATTGACTGATGACGCAGAAAGCAATAGTATGTTGACTCATTATACAATATTGTCTTTGCATTCAACGTAGTGTCGGGGGACAGTGGTTGTTTTTGATGTCTGTCTTGTGTCCATTTGCGTGCTTGAAAGTCTCGCCACAGGTATTGATGCTGCGTGAAGTCAAAGGGTTGCCAGTTCCTTCTGCAGGCACATGGCTACCCTAATCCCCAAGCACCCAGTATAGCAAGAGGTATTGCTCAATGGCAGAGCGGGAAGCTCGACCTAAACATTCTTGGACCGTTGACTATTTGCTGAAGGCTGATGCGTCCAATATTGCCCGATGCCTCAGCATTACAGTGGTCAAGTGCTTGTAAGACTCTCTACCTTCACCTTTGCCACACTTTTCATGTTTCATAGCACAAGTTTGCAGCAATATGCGTAGGCAAGCTTTCCATTGATGCTTGCAGCCTTGCCAAGCACAGTTTTATATATTGTTCCTCATTCTAATGTTCCTCATCCTCAACCAGAGTAAAATTGAAATGCATGAATCCTTGTGTTATCATTTAGTAGTTTTAACGGCCCTAAGATAACAGTGGCAATGCCCTTCATGACTCAACAAACCTCAGATGTCAAAAATTGCGCCAAGTCTGCAGCGTTTAACATTTAGACACAACAATTGGAAAGTCCCGTGCGGACTGCAAGCTTACCAGCAGGTTTGAGGACAGTTTTGAGGCATTTCTTTCTGTTGATTTTGGAGGCCTTTTGCATCCAGAAATGTGCCACAGGATGTTGTGTTCATGTTTATGTCATCCTACGTCACATCCAAGTATTGTTGATGAAGCTCAGAGGAGGTTCACAGTCAACTGATTGCTCATAGTTTGCCTTCTCACAAAAAGCTATCAATGGTCTAACGAGAAATGTTAATGTTGCTATGTTATGTCGATTTTAACGTGGGAATGGTCAAGGCTTATGGAAACTGTCGTATGCAGGTCCATGCATGGGTTACTGCTATGTCCATGACATGAGAGAAACTACAGCCATGGGAGACTCTCAAACGCCACCCATGTGTTCAAGTTATGGCCAAGACAGCCAAGCGTCCTTCAACAACAAGCCAAGGAGACTCAATCAAACGGCTGAGTTTGACACCAGTTGTTGGCAAGCCCACTCAATCAGAAGCTTCCAATAAGTCCATTGCTGGGACATGCACCCAAGGCAGACAGTCCTTGAGTCCAACTCTGCATGCACATGCATCATCCTCAGGGCATGACATGGCGTCTCTCGTTCAATATGGGCTGAGTCTTGAAAGTTTTGCTCAGCAAGCGGCTTCAGAGTTCTTAATTGGAAGCATACAATCTGTACGTGCAGTGGGGACTAGCAGGCCAGTGTTCAATGCCAGGTAGAGTCCCCTCACATCTGCAATGCTAACATAAGTTATCAAACACCGTGGGTCGGCACAAATGCTTGTAGGGCTTGAGCTTTTGCATACATGCAAAGTCTTGATTGAGCAAGCATAGCGAACAAGCTATGCTGGCCAGAATCCACTTTGTGATGTTGCTGTCCAACAAGACGTGTACACAGTCAGATGCAATGCTCGCTAGCTGCGACAGTACCTGTTTGCCAGGGTAAACTGGCTACATTGCAGCTCGATTACAGCAAGATTACAGCAAGATTTCACTATATGGCACTCGTATTGATATGTGTTCCTTGTTCCAGGACCTCTTCTGGGCAGCAGATGGCCTTGAAGATAGCTAGTCTTGATTCTAGCAAGCACCATAATCTGAAGCACCAGAAAAGCTGCTTGATGGCTTTGCACAGCTTGTGGGGTCAGTGTGTGCCCCATGTCTTGCTTGCTGGAGTATTGAGCAGTCATGGGCACGGATATGGGCTGGGTACTACCCTACTGCAAGG
>JAABUO010010335.1_pt1 | contig 10342 bp, 15 predicted proteins | sample 5559291 | NCBI WGS metagenome assembly JAABUO01 (sample SAMN10711878, study PRJNA513372) | rock metagenome | isolation source: Antarctica rocks | place: Antarctica: Victoria Land, Finger Mt sud
CGTCGCTGGAGATGGAGGGCGAGAGGGAGGGCTGAGGAGGGGTAGTAGGTGGGTGTTTTGAGTTGATGTGGCAGAAGTTGAAGAGGCTGTAAGGATTCTTAGTAGGGGATTCGAAATAATGGTACGACTTACTCCAGATCTTCGTGATCGTTATTCTGGTCTACCGCTCTGTCTACGTCTTGATGGGCGAAGAGCTTGAGGATTAGAGGCAAATAGTTTGCGTCAAGGAGTAGCTGAGTTAGGTATTCGAATTTGAGAATGTCTGGTCGTCGAATTAGCTGTTGCACTTGTGCAATTGCCCGTGAAAGTGGACGCATAATGAGTACACCAGAGATGGCTTTCGAAGTGATCTCTCTAAAGCGTGTGGCATTGAGCTCTCCTACTGCCGGATCGGTGCCATCATCGTTGTCTGCAAGTTGTCCATTTGCCAATCCGTTTAGATGGATTGCTGAAGCCCCATTGACCTTCCGATTCCCCTGAGCTGCTTCGCCGTTATCTTCGGCAAACGATAAATTGTTGGGAATCCCGTTCTGTCCGTTACTCTGTGCCACAAGCGCGGAAACATTGGCAAAGACCGCTTTCCACAGGACAATAACTACGGACTGGAGGTGAGGTAGAGAGTTTCGCTTGTTAAGTGTCAGCCGATGTTTTCCATTCGTAAGATTTGGTATACTTACGTAAAAGCTTTCGACCGCATCCAGTCGTCTCTGGACAGCTTCGTTGTCTGTCTCCTTCTCAAGCTCGTGTTCTTTGGATCCACATTCATTCAGATTTGACGGCTCATCTTCTTTAGCGCTTGGAACTTTATCGTCCTTGCCTGCCTCATTCCATCCTCTTTCGTATGTGATGAATTTCTCGCGTACATCCCAAAGCTGCCGTATCGACCTTGACATTCGCATTCTACTAGCAAAGAGCTGTCCTGCTTCCAAGATGGAAGCCGGAACATCGTTACCGTTCCATCTTTTTTCGGTCAACTGGTCCTGCAAGGTGGCATTACCTTTACCACCAACAACCTTCGTTGTGTCATCTAGAGGGGGATATAGGAAGGGAAAGTTTTGATCAGTCTGGTAATTCTGCTTTTTGCCACCTTTTCCGCCCGGCCCTGCGGGTGAAGGCGGTGGAGAGGGTGCAGGCGTCGCAATATGTACAGGTTGGTTGAATATCGATCCTGCGGTACCGTTGACATTGGCACCTGCTCTCAGTTGCAAGCTCTCTTGACTAACACGGCGGCTGGGATGATTGGAAAGGGGAGGTAGTATCGAGTTGTTTTCGAGTTCAATGGGCACCAGTGGTGGTGGGGGGGTGTACGCAGGATACTTCGAAGTGATTTCTTGGCGGAATAAATGGTAATCTAATGGTGATGCTGTAATGAAGCCCTCCCCGTGTTCATCGTCAGCCTCATCAGACGCCTCGCGAAGCATGGCCTTAGATTCCTCCAGTTCCTCTGTACTACCGAACACTAATAAAACGGTTTTCCAGAACAATAGGAGAAGCTTTTAGTAAATCGTCAGCGACAAAGATCGGCTTAGCAATTAACGCAATGCTTACTCTTGAGATAGGCAGTGGGGAAGATTCTTCCCACCTCAGCCTCGCAATCGTTCGAGTTAGAAAGGCCAAAAAGTCTGGCTTTAGGTCGGCTGTCATGCATGTGTATTAGTATGGATATTAAGTTGGGACTCTCTGGTCATACTGATAGCTTGCCGTATAGAAAGTTCTTTTTTCTCAGTAATCTGCCATCGCCCAACTTCGATTATGCAGTAGAGCGCAGTGAGCGCTTGATTGATTTCAATTTGTTTGAGAAATCTCATAGAAGCTATCTCTTCATCCTTCATTAGAGATGTGTCGTTCAACATATCTGAATCTCTAGTTTTCAAGTCAATAGGGAAATTCATGCGTAACGGAACGTGGGCAAAGCAAGATGGCTGCGAAATGACTGACTTTTCATTATCACATGATCTCGTCAAAACATCAAAGAGCTTCTCTAAAGCACCAATCCTACAGAGAAGCTCTGCTCCGTTCACCATCCACCTTAACTGAAGCCTAGATTTACTATAACGAGAATCGCCTACATCGAAATCGTCTTTCTCTTGTTTGTCAACCTCAACTTCTATCCCAGCAGTATCACCCCAGACTCCCAGAGCAATGTATGAAATGCATTCCAGGCTTTTGACTCGCGTTGAAAGCTCCGAGCTGGCCATAGCTTGAAGGGCTCCAATAAGAAAGTTCTCCCGGTCCACCACCTCGACATCTGTCCATTGTAGGGTTGTCTCTGACGGCACAATACGTGTAGCTTGCGCCTGCTCCCACTTGTCATCAAAAGTCTGCTTTGCCCGTAGCAACATATATCTTTCTTCTTCAGTGTATTGAAACCACTCCTCCAGCTCTTCTGGAAACTCCCTTGTGTCGGTATACTCGTATGCGTAAGCAGTTGGGTCAAGTTTTGGCAGATCCGTCACTAGTCTCCTAAGTTGTTGCAAACTTAGAGAATCCGTTGGGTTTCCTGCCTCCTCCCGCAGCTGAGGTGGTGCAGGCGGGGGGGGTTGTTGAGGTGGAAGAGGGGCAGAGCCATCACGGCGAAGGGCAGGACGGCTGATAGGTCTTGGTGGACTAGGTACAGCATTGGCCAGGATCTTTGGGCTTCCTCCTGCTTTGGCATCTTGGGCTCTTCGTGATTCAATGCGTTCATTGAATTCGGAATCGGTGGTGTCCGTTGGGGAGATCGTCGAAATATCGGCTCCAGACTCGTCCACTTCGTCCGCCTTTACGATGATAGCATTGGCGTCACTCCCTTCTCCTTCACCGGCTGGCTCAGTGTACTGCATAACTCAGGAGCAAACGATGTGTTCTTGATACACCTTGGCGAGGGTTTCTGTCGAGGTTGTTCATGATGTTACTCTCATTTCGTGACTAAACCCTCCTGCCATTTTCATTTCGAATTCTGAGCGAATCAGAATACACTTCACTCTTCATCTCGATCTCATCACCATGTCTGAAGGTAAGGAAGGATACCTGCAATTGAACATCACGTATCAGACGCGGATACTTTGTGTGCAGGTACTGATTTGAGATGGTCTCGACGCCGCTTTAGGCGGCCTTCTCACTTGCTATTCTTAGCGGTCTAGAATGTGAAATCGATCTAACGGTACTGAACGGTAATTTTCAAACCCTTCGAGACTATAGCAGTCGTCCAAACCTAGCAGTCGTCCATTCTACTCTAACTCCACAACCGTACATTTTGATGCTAAGATCTTAGCTATCATACTGCTATAGTTCGCTATTTGTGGTGGTTTGACTGTTTACCGCCTCTCGCCCCTGAGAGTTCCCTAAAGCCAGGCCCCCGGACCAAAAGGGCAGAATTCGAAGCAGAGCAAGAACAAGAATAGAGGGAGTCCGACACCAAAAATGACATAGAGAGTCTTGTTCACAGCATCGCTGCGCTGATCCAAGGCTATGAAGCCTTGTTGGCGATCCTAAAAACAATGGACGAGGGGTTGAGAGGCTGATGATGATACATCCCACTACCTTGATATTCCAACATGATCAGAGTACGAATATTCCCGTCCCAATAGAGCGCCATTTTCAACGCAGTACTTAGTCCTCCTAACACATAGGAATTTAGGATTCAATCTTATGGAGCGAGTTGTTTCAGTGATATGGTGCAGACTTCAACACAACTTTGCTCTCGCGGACCGCTGTCCTCGAGTTCCTTGAGCTGGAGAATGAGTTCCAGAATTTTATTTCCTAATGTAATAAGCGCATGATCATTGCGCTAGCACAAGGTTCGGTGCTGTCATCGCAATGAAAAGATTACAGTACAATTTTTGCACATGGAGTGCCGTTTCATGTCTTAAGATCCAACTTTGTAACGAGCCAGGTCGCCATGCTTTACGGTTGCGTTTCCACACAATTTCTCTATCTTTGCCGTACGTACACTAGCATCTCTAAGTTGCAGCTGTGTGTTCTTGGTGCTTCCTCGCCCTGCACGTTTCTGTCTCGTTTCTCATATCTATCAAATCCGTTTTCAAGTGATCAATCGCCCTCGGCTGACTGTCAAATTTGGGATTATCAATCTCGTTCTAGCTATTCCTTGAAGTACTAGGCATTTCTATCGTGAGCGACAGGTTATACGTTCGACCATCAGGAGCCTTAGCCTTCAGCCCAAGTTTCGGCCTCACTGGGTTTTCAGCCGCCCGGTACAATCCCTAGGGTACCTGGTTTACCAATAGCGGGCATTCGGGACATCGGCATCATGGGATTCGATTGACATGGCGGAAGCTTATAGCTGCTCGATTCCGAATTTTGATTCGAGGTTCTGAGAGGAAAGTAGCTCGGCTAAAGTATATCTTCCACGTTGTAGCAAGGTGTCAACTTTGCGAAACTGCCAAGGGGCTCGCAAAGCAGGGGGCCTACGCGTCAGCGTATTAGAAGCCGCTAAGGAATGGGCGGCATCTTGAGATGTACCAAGGAAGATATAGAGTGGAAGATACATAGAAGATGATGGATGGCTGAGGGGAGAAGGATTATTATCGAAGAAACGCACACTCTGCCAAGTCCGAGGTCTGGGCTAACAAGGATCACACCGAATGCACGGTTTGCATTGACCACCAAATGGAAGCACTGAAGGTAATACCTTCTACCACTCGACTAGTCGAGCTACAAGGCAACGGCCTATCCTTGAGCATACTAGTACTCTGCCAACAGCATCCCCGACCCAGCCTAGAATTATATCCCATCATTTACGAAGCACCTGCAATGCATGAAGCCGCTGTTCTTGCGGTGCTTGCACACCAACTCCTTTTTCTTTGAGCTAGGGCACGATGGCTCTAGCCGCTGCACATGCGCCTTCACCATGTCCGAAACTTTTTGTTCCCGCTGCTAAGCTTAGAACAGATCATTTCCAGAAACATGCTTGCTTGCAGCCTCGTTTCCAAGTCTGTCCCTTTGCTGCTTTCAACCGGTTTTTTACGTGAACATTCACCCATGGTTCTTTGGCAGTAATACTGTAAACTTGTGGAAATATTTCCGAATCTAACAGCGCCGAAATGAATGTTGTCACAGAAGTCAATGCCGCATCGGAACCGGTCTTGCCTCCCTCAAGGCACAAATTCCTAATCATAGGTTGTGGGCTTGCGGGACTGGCTGTCGCCATAGGTATCAGAAGAGCTGGCCACGAGGTGAAAATCCTCGAGAAGGCGGCCGAAATAACAGAGGTGGGTTCGAAAGCACGCTCTGCGCCAACCTTGCGCCATTGCGTTCTAACTCGTATTCGATGCATTAGCTGGGTGCTGGTATTACACTCTCCCCCATCGCTACAGTCGTTTTGAAGCAGTGGGGTATCTTTGAAGCGGTCAAAAAGAAAGCCACCGTTCCCCATTATGCTTTCATGCGCTCTTACCGCGACAGCGCCGAGCTTTCCAAGCAGGAGCTGGACCATTCTATGGAGAAGACATGGGGAGCTCCCTACATGGTCATACATCGAGCAGATCTACAAGGCGTCCTTCTGAAGGAAGTCAGCATGCTGGGGGTTACTGTACGATTGGATAGCCACGTCGCCAAGTTAAACTTCTCCGAGCCATTAGTAGAACTGCAAAACGGCGAAAAGCATGCCACCGACATCATCCTCGGAGCAGACGGGGAGAGATCAGCCTGTCGAGACGGCCTCCTCAAGTCCAGTTTGCTCTCGCGGGATGCCGGCGACCACGTCTTCCGAATCACCGCCAGGATCAACGACGTCCTCCAGCACGCCGACCTAGCGGATCTCGTGGACCCGCCTTGCGTCAACCTCTGGGTCGGCCCTGGATCGTTCGTCGTGACTTATGCCTTGAAACGGGACAACCTCCTCAACATCGTTATGACCCGCGCCCACGACCCGGCCCAAACCGTCACGCACGGCCCGCAGCGAGCGGACGTCAGTGAGGTGCGAGAGGCGTTTGCCGCGTGGGACGGCCGGTTCCAGAAACTTCTCGGTCTCGCGCAAGGGTGCAGCAAATGGACCCTCCTCGAGACGCGCGCGTCCGCGTCTTGGACCCACGCTGACGGCAATTTTGCGCTCTTGGGAGATGCGGCGCATGCGATGCTACCGTGGCTGTGAGATATGATCCTTTGCACTCAGGGCTGCGGTTCTATTACGATACTAATGCTCGGTGCGTAGCGGCCAAGGAGCAGCCATGGCCTTTGAGGATGCCGCGATCCTCGGCACGCTCTTCGCCAAAGTCCAACACGCATCGCAGCTCCCCGATATCCTATTCATCTACGAACGGCTCCGCAAGCCCCGCAATATGGCCGTGCGTGTCCGGAACAGTGCCATGCGGGAGCCATTCGAATTCGTCGATGGCCCTCTGCAGCAAGAGCGCGATCGCCAGTTGCGGCATCAGACGCCTTTTGACGGGTTTCCGAATTTCCTTGCAGATCCGATTCTGCAGGAGTTCCTGTTCGGTTACGATGCCTTTGCAAAAGCAGAGAACGCGTGGGAGACTTACTTGAGAGGAGAATGGCCTTCTACGAGGGGGAAGTGGAACGCTGCGTCTCAAGCGGTGTGACTAATATCATGTAATTAAGGAATATGACACTATAATCTTGCAACGTACTCAGCCGAGAGACCAACTGTTATGCTCGCTCCTACAAGCAAAGATCCTGTCTGGAACCAATACAGGCATTCTTGGGGATCGCTGAGGTCGACTTGTGATATCATACTCACCAAAACCAAAACGTTTCCGCCCACAGCCCCAAGATAATACCACATACTAGCCTCCATGCGGGCCCCAACCTAACCAAGAAGTCCTACTTGTAGAACTGCCAGCACCCAAAGCAGCGCCTTTGGACGACGCAACAAGCGAACCGCCATAGACTTAATCCCGGCCTTAAGATCGTCCCGCAGATCTTGGTGGGCGTACGCAGTGTCGTGGATGACGGCCCAAGTCACATAGACGAGGTACAAACCCATCAGGCCCTCCCACTCGACGCCACTGCCCTGGTGCAAAGCATCAATGCCGACCACTGCCGCACCGATGGGAACAACCCAACCAAGCGTGACCCCCAACATCACTTGGGCGTAGTCGGTGATACGCTTGGTGAAAGGGTATAGCCAGACGAGGAAAAGCAGTGGGGCTGCATTAGACGGCCAGCTGTCTGGTAATAGCTGCGAGAGAACGATCAGCCAGATGCCAGCCTGCGCGGCCGTGAACAGGTACGCAGCACGCAGGGAAACGGCACCCCTAGCCATGGACCGCGAGCGAGTCCGCTCTACAAGACGATCGAGATCGCGGTCCACGACGTCGTTCCAAGTACATCCAGCGCTTCTGAGGATAAAAGCAGCGACGATAAGAGCAGTACTCTGCGTGAGGAGCCGGTCGGGGCTGACGGTCGAATCAGCAACGCAAACAGCATAAAGGGGCGCCGAACATGTAGGGGAAGAATATGTTCATGGTTCCGACAGGCTTGTTCAGACGCATGAGTTCGGCGAAGGGGACCCAGGATGATGGAAGGTAACTGAATATGCCGATTTTGGGATCAGAGTAGCCATGTTGTGGTGAGAAATCGGGAATACGCATGATGCTGTCTTTGAGCGGCGCGAATTCGAGTGAGGGGGCTGGGGCTATTAATTATGCACTATATTTATACCCTTTATCGCTGATATTTCAAAAACATAGGCTTGGATAACTATACCATATTCCTTGCCTCGGTAAGGGCCATGGACCAAAGGCTAGTTTCAGTGGCTTATTTCATGCCAGGTGCTTTTAGCAATTACCAATGCACTCGCCAGTGTCTCCATGCTCAATGGAGGCGCGAGACATTCCTTCTATCTACAGCCAGAGGAACGATCGTACGCCCTCAAATATAACGTGCTCAGTCAGCCATTTGGCGCCTTGATTCCTGTGGCCGGCAAAACGAGTATTGCTTTTTTCATGTTAAGAATCCTGGGACCTCGCAACTTTTAGCAAAGATGGTTCATATACGCCAACCTGGCAATATACTGGGTGATTACCATCGTTTCAATCGTCATCACTCTTGTCCAATGCACACCAATAAGAGCAATGTGGGAGATGGTTCTTGGCTCAAAGTGCTGGAGTCCCAACATAGGTGTCAATATCAACCTATCTCAATCTTTTAAGTATTGGAGCGTCAGGTTTGGGTAGCCCTGACGGTGGAGAGTCCACAAGTTTTGTTGATCTCCAATGTTGCGAAGCGCTTAGGTTGACTGTAAATGCAGCATATGGTACGTATACGGATTTTGCGCTTGCACTTTTACCCATTACTATCATCAAGGGGTTGAATATGAGCTTCAAGAACAAATTTGCTCTTTGTACTCTTTTAGGCCTTGGCGTCGTGTAAGTTGCGAGTCCACTGGTCGTTCGAGAGGGGCTTACAGGTCTTAGGGCTGGAATATTCGATGCTATCAAAACTGCATACTTACACTACCTCGGGTCCCGTGGGGATGTAACTTGTAAGTCGACACAAGCTCTCTAATCCGGAGGCTAATGTTTCGCAGGGGACGTGTACCCGGTCTACGGTTGGGCAGAGTAAGTTCAGATGTCCAAAATGTTTTCACCCTCGTGCAACGTGCTTCTAGCTTCCTTTCTTGACAGGGCAGAGTCATGTCTAGTCATTGTCTGCGGCTGCATCCCCCTATCAAACCTTTTTTCGAGCGGCTGGTGAGTGGAAAACCTTCAAGGCAGTCTAGATCTGCCTATCCCAGCAAGCGTTCCTATCAGATGCACTCGAGCTCCAATGGTTCTGCAAAAAAGAGCTTCGTTGGCCAGTCTGAAAATATAACTAATATCACAAGCACCGTTGACTCGGGTATCTGCTCCACTCGCGCAACTATCAACCCGAAAGGTATACAAGTGGAACGAGGCGTGGAGATTGTTTCATCTGATACTGAGTATGGAAAGGGGATATCGGGGAACGATGATAAAGTCTGAGCTAGAAGGGTCATTCGTTGAATAAAGAACTTGGGAAGCCGCGATACTTCATGTTGGGGTTAAGACATACTGCAGATTAAAATATTGCTCGGTAGAGTGCCGGGTCCCTGTACTTCATGAAGTCGAAGAGAGATGTTCAGGACAGCGTTCTTTTCCTTCAGGGATCAATGCAATGCTCTACCTCACCCCTATTTTGACTTGAAAACATTTCTTTTGAACATCGGATCAGTATTTTCCTTGTGGAATTGCAGTATTCGAACAATCCGAACTGGCCCAACTCTAATTGATCGCACCAAATTAAAAGCAGAGCAGTTCAGCCACTCCAGAGATTAAAATATGCAGTTCAAACTAAGAGTTTAGGCTGTCGCATGTCATGGCGCAGAGTCAACCGCTACACCGCAAGACTGCCTGCACGGTTTTTCCGAATAGAAGTACGAAGGATTCAATGTATGCACGAAGGATCAGAGATACTCGCCAGGCAGTAGGGTATAGTAGCTCCAAGAACATTGGCCATTCAGAAAGCAAGAACTCCACACATTGGTTCTACCTTGCAAAAGCCTATTTGGAAAGCGAAAAGCTAAATCCGGGGGACAAATTCGTTGATCATGGATTATGGGGTTATACTTCAGACGCCGCAAGATATTCTCGCGGCGAGGTTGAAGACCCAGGCTCGCTCTCGCATGAGGCTAGGTGGGTGGTGAGCGTGGTGTGCAACGAACCAGCATCTATTGCAACTGTAGCCGCCCATCACATTCCGGCTGGGTGCATCCAACGAGCATAGCGTTCTGGTAGTAGTTTTTGCCTTGTTTAAAACGCACGAATAGTGCTTTTACAGCTGCAGCGGTGATACGGCTACAGGCCAAGCCAGGCATTTCCGGAGCTTTTTCCGTTTGCGAAACAGCCCCAGCCTGCTCAAAAGTGTGAGTATGCCTGCAATGCCCTAAAGCCAGTATTTCGTGGCCGCGAGGTCTGGATCAATATCTTTGAAAGTACCACCCTGCCTTGTTCGAGATCTGTGCACTTTATCACTCTATGAACCCTAAGTTACAATAATAGTCACTAAACTCTACTTCACCGAGCTTCACCATCATCTCAATTTTTCGAACAAGACCAATCACGCAAAGATCATGGACGTCAAAGAATTCATCAAGAACGTTGAGGCTGCAGACAGCGCTCCACCTGGTCAGGTCAAAGAAGAGGAGCGAGTGGAGCTGCTCGTTGCGTGTAACAAATTGAGGGAAGTCTTGGAGACTCCCCTCAATCTTACTACGCGAGTCATATTTGGAGTAGAATCTCTTGAACGATCAAACAATCAGCAAGATTAATTGCTAACTTGCGATATCACAAGGAGCCTCACAACGCTGCTGCACTTCGGTTGGCAATAGAGATGAAAGTTTTCGACGTTGCAGCAAAAGCCTCGG
>JAABUO010010340.1_pt1 | contig 10340 bp, 13 predicted proteins | sample 5559291 | NCBI WGS metagenome assembly JAABUO01 (sample SAMN10711878, study PRJNA513372) | rock metagenome | isolation source: Antarctica rocks | place: Antarctica: Victoria Land, Finger Mt sud
CTGCCCTGCCCTGCCCTGCCCTGCCCTGCCCTGCTTGGTATGTACCATGCCCTGCCCTGCATTGTCCTGCCCTACCACATGCCCTGACTGATACATGTAGCATCATTCACATGCATGACACGAGTCTCAGCAAAGAGTGTAGAGAATGCTGTTGTATAATGGACAATGACAGTTGTCTCTCGTGGGGCCAGCAATGGCAAGGCATGGTGCTTGTGTCTGATGAAGAGACTTAGTACAGCCATGTGGCGCTGCTGTACTACCACCTGTCAATGCACCCCTGCCCAGACCCCAAATGATGCCTCGCCCTGCCCATGTGGCACAGACTGTGGGGTGCCATGCTGTGTTGTTCTTATCAGCAGCATGTGCCAATCTGCCTCCAACAGCAATCATTGGCTTTAACAGCATGTTCTGTGCACCAAGCAGCACCCTCTTGAGAAACAGCCTCTCAAGTCTGGTTGCTGTGCTTGTTGCAGTGCAGACAGTTGGGTGTGGTGCAGTGATGAGAAAGAGGACTTCCCACCAGCCAGTGAAGCCGTCTCTGCCTTGACTCGCACTGGCTCTGGGGCAAGCCGTGCCAGGTCAGCCTTATGTCCCTGCCCATTCATTCAATGCTTCACGTGTTGGTTCACCCATCCATTCATTCACTCGTTCACTTCATTCATCAACCCATTCATTCATATGTTATTCGTTTGTTCGTTTGCTCGTTCGTTCGTTCACTTGCTCGCGCGTTCGTTTGTTCGTGTGTCTTCAAAGGGTCAGATGCACCCAGTCAGGCTGCTTTGGGCTACTACTGGAAAGATGTTGATGACAACCCACACATGCTCAAATCTGTAGAGTTGGCTTGTTATGAGACCGTACTCGTGTGACAACGCATTTGGCATCTAAAAGTTCACGAATGTTTTGGCACTGTGCTTGAGTGGTGTTCACTTTGTGAGCAGCCACACAATCTGTGCAATGTGTTGCAGCCTGACTGCCGTCCGCTGCAGTCACTCCCCTGCTAGGGTAGAGTTGTGCAGTCATTCATTCGGTCGGTCAGTCAGTCAGTCAGTCAGTCAGTCAGTCAGTCAGTCAGTCAGTCAGCCAGGAATTTTACAGTCATGCACCCGGCTGCTTTGTTTCTGCTGCATACTACTGGCTGATTGCTTGTCAGGAGCAGTGAGCCATGACTAAGATGTCGTCCCCTGCCTCTCTACCTGCCACGTCATCCCAAAGGTCATGCACACATGCAGGACAGACAGTGACGCTTCACATCACAGCTTCAGCTTCACAGCACGAGCCAGGCCGCCTGATTCAGATTCCCAAAGGGGGTCAACACTGAGCCCCAGGGGTAGTCAAGGGGGTATACCCCTTTCCCCGAGACTATCCCAGCCTACTAGTGCAAGGGAGGTTCACAGCAGCGCAAAGCCTCGGCCAGAAAGCTCTTTTGCTGTCAAGGTACTGGATTTCTACCAATGGAGTTCTAATCCGTTTTATCCAATCTGCAACACAAAACATATGTTTCTTGATGCCTACTTGTGTACAGGACATGCACACTAGGGCTGAGTCTTACACAAAATAGCTCATCTGCTATAAGCAAGACTTCACACCGGAAGCTACTCAGGAGTGTACATACCTGACCTTAAGGGAAGACACATGCTTCACAAAGAATGAATGGATGTGTGAAGCAGTAAGTTTGCTGTAAGGTGCCTCATTTGCAATGCTTCCACTTCCTTTCCACTGCTGAAAGCCAGGCAGAATACTGCTAGAGCCAAGTGTGCAAAGCAGCCTTGTGGATATGCCGTATAAGGTGATGTGTCATACAAAGCAGTCTGCTAAACAATGCACACGCTGTTTCTGCAGACCAGTATAGGGTACAGGGCTGCCAGATTTTGCTGTGTCATTGGCCCTCGCTATGTGTGAGCGTGTGCATCTGAAACGGGCTGTCTGTCCAGTTGACAATCCCTTCCTTCCTGAATTGAGTGTCTTCCTCTAAGGTCAGGCATGTACACAACACGAGTAGCTCCCCGTATGTATAGCCCGCCCAATCTTGAGCCATCTTGGTGCTGTGTCTAGGAGCTCATGCAACTGCTATGTATACATGCAGCTATGCCTGCAGTGTGTAGCAGACAGGATACAATCGTTCGACCTGAACCACTCAGTGTACACATGTGTGTACTTTGCAGGAGCAGTACATAACGGCTAAGTACGTAGAGCGCAGGTATTCTGCCAGCACTGTGCCTGCAGTCAGGGGCAACGTCCAGACTGCCCTCTGGGAGGCTGTGGAAGGCGGCTCGATCAAGTATGACGCCCACCCTGGGCAGTGCACATGCTTCCCTGCATGGCACTGACTGCATTCATGTGTCGTCATCCCACCTTGCCCTGCACATACCTACTTCATCATGAGCCGAAAAGCGCAAACCTTATTTCAATATTGTTACTGTTACTACTGTTGTTGTGGTGATGATTTATTTGATTAATTAAATAGTTATTATTATGCTTATTTGGCGCCAGGTCAGCTATCAGGCTGCACCTTGACCTGCTCTTCATAAGGCTACAGAAACAGAAACAAGGTTTCAGTAGGCGGGTCACCTGACTGACATTGCAGTTTGCAGAAGCTGTCCATGCAGTTGTACACATAGCTGACATCCACAGACAAGAACCTATCAGTGTTGAAAGCAACCTGCAAAGGTGTGATCTTGCCCATGCGTGTCTGTGAGTGTGTGCATGGCATGCAGGGAGGCTGTGCAGGCTGTGGTGAATGGTGCTGACATGAATGCATGCTGCATGGGTCAGCCAGCCATAGAGCTCATCAGGGATACAAACAGTCTGGCAGGAGGTGAAAACTTAGAGGCACCCACATCCACAGCCAATTTGACAGCCCTGCATTTTGCTTGTCAGGTATGCTGCTGCTGCTGCTGCTGCTGCTGCTGCTGCTCTTGCTCTTGCTGCTGCTATTGTCACACAGTTTTCGTGGCAGTGTTGGACTGTGCACATTCTGATGCCATGAAAACTTTTTACTTTGCCTGTCAAGACACAACATGTGAATGACACCTGTTACTAAGCAAGGGCAGGCTAGTCCATGATGCATCATTCATCCTTCAAAGGAGCTCAATGCGGCTATTTGCAGACTGGAGATGTGTCCTTGATTGAGTATCTCCTTCAAAATGGGGCCAGGGTCGACAAGGCTGACCCCTATGGCAGAACGCCGCTCCACTACTGTATACTTCATGAGCACCCACAAGCTGCCAAACAGCTGCTGAAAAGGTGAGAGGCATGAGTGGTGCTCAGTTTGCCCTGCAGGCATCTGTGTAGACTTGCGTTGAGTATGATGCTGACTTGATTGCCGTCGCATGCTTTGCATTGACTCCAACAACCATATGGCAGACAGCCAATCGTTCAAATTGCCCTGCATCAGCTATAGCTTGACTTGCTCAATGCTCAGCACGCTAGGTGACTCAAGCAGATTGAGGTGAGTATTCTGAGTTGCATGCATCTGCTTTGTGCGCATTTCATACATGTGCATTCAGCATAGCAGAAGACCTGTCTATGTGTCAGTGTCTGTGTTGTTAGACAAGCAGGGCAGAAAGTGATACATTGGGATGTTGACAGTGCACAATGGTCATTGCAGAGGTGCTGACAAGGCGGCGCGGGATGTTTTGGGCCAAAATGCACTGGCTATTGCAGTCCGAAAAGGCAGTGTGGCAGATGAGGATTTATTCTTGATGCTGTCATGATTGCAGTCCCACAAGCAGAGCAGCATGTGGTTTGCATTTAAATGCTGCAACTTCTACACCTGTACAGCAAACAAATGATGTTCGATTTTGCTCAGGCATTTCATTTTTTTGCATTTTGCAACTTTGTACTGGCAAATGAGGCCTATTAGTAAGCGTGTGTTGAGTCATCAGTGTGTTGGTGTATTGAAATTTGCACAGGTCAGTGCTGAGCATTTGGCTGGCTGTCTGACGTACAGTACTTAGGTATCAACCTGCTACTTTTTTACAAGACATTTTAAGCATACGCAGTCTGTGCTTTGCACTTGTCATGTCAGGATCGATCATAAGGAATACAGATGTCACAGCAGTCTGGACAAGAAACGCAAGTAATTTATGCTGCGCTATGTCAATGTGTCCGGCACAAACGCACAATAGTGGTCAGCGTTGCAGCTGTGAGGTCATGGTCTATGAGTTGAACATGAAAATTTGATTGCATTCAACGTGGCATGGCTCAACATACATACCATGCAGCCATTCCACCTGGTGTATACACAACGGCAACTGGCAAACAGCCTAGCTGTACACTCAACCAAAAAATTCATCACTCAAAATCACTCAACTGCTAACAATGTCCTGCAGCTTCTTGCAGCAGAAGCACATATCAGAAGGCTCTGCAGGAATGCCACTGCAGAATGATGACCTGACTCCACCCTCAACACCTATATACATGTATGGCTGGACCCGCTGTACAAATGCTAGCTTGTCATCAGCTTTGACAAACATGTCTGAAAATGCGGGACGTGTCTTGATGCTGTCCCCCAGCTTGTTCAACACCTCCAGAGCATCTGCTGGTTCATGCTCAGATGGTCTGCCCGGTCGCAAGGCTGGCAGATGATCACCAGCAAGGCCTTTGCACAGCTTTCTACCAGCTGTGTGAAAGGGCTGCGGCAGTGCAAACAGTAGGCACTCTGCCTCAAAGGAGTAGGTCCACTTGAGCTGTCCTGTCTTCTGTACAGCGGCTCTGCAGATCTTTCCAGCACATGTTCCCAACTTTGTGTCTGGCAAGAAGGCAGACTCCCTCTCTGTAGTGGCCTTTCCACAGCAGCAGAGGTTCAATGGGTGGTGACCCCAACACACACCACATTTTGGCTGAGGTACCTGTATTTGGCAGAAACAACATTCAGTCAAGTCTAGAAACTCACAATGTCTGCATGCAACATGCATCACACGCCATTCAAAGCAGGTCGCACATGCGTACACAATGTCCTAATCAAGATGCTTGCTGACAGGCAGCATGCATAGTCTGTAGCAAAGACAAACGTGTCAAAACGACATAAAAGCAGGTATTGCACAATCAGGAAACCAACAACCTGACGGCTACCTTTCTGGCAGCTCTTTGAAATGGGTACCACTCCTCATGCTTGGCAATGTCTGGGTAGTCACTGTCAGAGTTGTACGGTTCAGAGGCATAACCATTCTTTTCTCGTCTCTTCCCTTTGGCTTCATACCTAGCTATAATTTGAGCTACGCCGGCGTTCCCCACTTGGAAGGATTGCAGCAGATCAACGACCTGATCAAACCCAAGCTCACTGCCCATCCAGTTGCAGCTTTCGATACAGTTTTGATAGGTTTTGCTCATGAATGACAAGGAGATGCGGGTCATGTCAATCTTGCAGTTTTTGCAAGCTTGGCGATGGAACTGCAGGTCAATGCGTCACATGTAAGGAACATTTGATAGAGAAATTTCCATGTGGGCAGCTTTAACACAACTACAGCCTGCAAGCATAATCAAACATGATACTTTCTGGCACATAGCAATGCAGCAGAAAGACAGTGGCCACATGCAAGGCAAGGATGAGGCAATCATATTGAAGTTATGAGGAATTGGTTCAGCCCTTAAGGCTGGCAACTCCCATTGAGTGTGAACATTGACAGATAAACAACAGATGATCACAGAACTGATCCCTATTGAGTTGCAAAGCTTTGGAAGCAGAGGCTCAAATAACAAGCAAGCAAGCCAAAGCCAGAAGGCAAGCAACCTGCATGTTCAGTATGTGCTGCCTGGTGGCTGCATGCTGTCGCAGGTGATGCACATCTGCAACTCCTTCCCAGTCTTCAAACTTTTCTTCTTCTTGTTCTTCTTCTTCTTCCTCATCGTTGTAATCACCGTCATCATCTTCCACATCATCGCCTTCTTCTTTATCTTCCTCTTCCCCATCTTCGTCCCACACTCCTTCTGCTTCAAGTCGCTCTGCTTCTGCGTCCTGCCTCCGGTGATATTCCTCACAAGGATCCCAGTCTCGTTCTGCAGCTGCGTAACACGCTTCACATTTGAATTTGCCCTTCGGATGGTCTGCGCTAGGGTCTTCAAACTTGAGCTGCCAGGCCCCGTGCTGACCTATTCTGCAGGCACTTAACATAGCTGTCTGCATTGTGGTTCAGGTGTTGTGCCTTTGGCTTTATTGTCCTGTGCATAAGAAGGTGGACAGCTGCAGCCATACTTCTGAGCAGAAGTCTTTGTAAGCTCTCAAGTTGAGAGCGTACACTTGACAACTTTCCGGAACTGACTAACACACACAGTATGCAGGTAGTGAGGCCGCACTCACCTGTACTGAGAAGACAAGGCCATGCCGTGTGCCAGCCAGAAAGCAGTGTACTTGCTGTCGCGATCCACGCATTGTCGGTCATTATCCAGCAAAGTGCAGAGTTGCTTGGCAAAGGCTGTTGGCGGTTTGTTCTCGTCTTCGCTGCTGCTGCAACTCATCTGTAGCTTTGCACTGACACAGCAAGAGATCACTAGACCTCTACGTCAGACCTCTAAGGCTGAATGACGTCAGTGGGCATACATCAGCATGTCTTTCAAGCAGGACGTAGCCGCACAGCTAACGCCACGGCACAGCTTTTTGCCTAGCCAGTGACAAAAACAAAGCTGATCAGGCTATACGGTGTTCTAGCAGTTTGGACTCAACACCTTGACGCAGACACAGGCCGCAGGCTGCTTGAAACCCAAGGCGTAAATCCTGATTTGTCCCGCCGATCACCTGAGCAAAAGCGGGCTCTTCAAGGATGACTCGGCCGTCTGTGAAGTCTTGCTGTGAAGATTTGCATTTGCCTTGAGCAATTGCAATGACCCCTTTCTGTACTATAGAGCGCTCAGCAAAGAGCGCCTGGCCGATCTCAGCTGCTGTGTAAAATAAAGGCACTCAACGCACTGCCTAGCATCGCAGCTATCTTGACACTGAAATTGCCAGAATTACTGCACTGGCTAGCACTGGATCTGCAAGGTGAGATAACTTGAACAGATTGGCTGCTGCAATGGATTTGCAAGATGAGGTAAAGTAGATAGATTGGCTGTGAAGCAACCCGCAGCTATCTTGGCACGCCCACTAGCGATGCTGAACTTAGTCATGCACGTACAGCAGTGCATGTCACGCTGACTTATTCAGAGCACTTGGTCATTGCATATTTCCCTTTGACTTGAGTGATAGCCATTGTAGGTTCTGCAAATTGTTACCACATATCACAAAACGGTTTTTGCATACATGTTCAATTTTGCTGGCAAACCTGACTCGTGCCTTTCCTATTGCTTGGAGTCCTTTCAGGGATCAGTGCCTTGAATATTGTTACAGTGGATATGGCAGAGGATAATGCCTTGCAGGTACAGAAAGCTGAACTCATACCAGCGTTCGTGCTGAGATATGTATATGGTCTGACAAGATCCAGTAAAATAAGCTTGTCAGCAGCTCTGCTGAATTGGGTGTACACTCTCTTAGCATTTCCAGGCTTGCACACACCACCTCTGATGTTTGGATAGTCACCAGCAGACACTGTAGGACCTACCTGGTAGACCTTCATCTGCAACTTGTGGCTGGTTTATGGGAGTGATTGGACTATCTTCAGCAGTGAGCAGAGCAAACAGGACATCATTGGGGTACGAGACATCAACGGAGTACAACATGCAGCATACCATGGCAAGCATTCACTGCGGTCAATATAGCCATGATGAGACAAAAAGTCTTATGGTGCACAGGATAAAGGCTGTGGAACGTCTTCATTAACCCTGCTGCCCCCGCTGCCTCCTGCACAAAATGGACGCCATAAAGACATTGCATGGCTGTTATGCTCGTTTTCTTACAACTCTCCAGCCAAGCAGCAACATGGATGCTTCTCAAACAATTCTGTCCTCTTGTCAAACAGCGCCTACACTGTCAGTTGCTGGACAGGCGTTAGTGTAGGGATTGGCGGCATTGACTTTCAGAGTGGTGCAAATGCATCTGAGGTTTGCATCAGCACTTGACAGGCAGGCACAATGCTGCATCTGGGTAGTAATGTGTGCAAAGTTTATACTAAATCGGCCGCTGCGCGGTGAGCTTCGAGAGCACGGTACTGTAGACCTCACTTGTTTTACAGAAAGACAGATGAGGGGATTACACGTGCCAAACCCAGAGTTTGTCAACAAGACACCTAGGTCGTCCATGCACTTCAGCTGTGCTATCAAAAGCAAACACTGACTGTGACTGCTCTGAGGCAACATCCTTAGTTCACACATCCTCAGTTCACACAACACTGTGCTCTGCAGTTTGCCCTGCCAGATTAATTTTTGGCACATTGCCAAAAAGTCTATGCAGCAACTGGCTGTCTATGCAGCAACTGGCTGCCTTTGCTCTTCTTGCTCTGACTCCTCTGTTTCTGGCTCCACCCACCGGTCATGCTCCTGCAAACATGAAATTGCAAGTCGTATTTGCAGAAATCAGCGCAGAATGCACACCTTGACACATTGCGTGGTCACAGTCTGCTGACTGCAATTTGCATACCATGAACGGTTAGGCATGGGCAATTACACCACCAGAATGTTACTTACTGTTTGCATGTACACATGGGGTTGAAACGGATCAGACCATAATACACGTGACAAAGAGATATCACCTTGATCAGCTCTATGAGCTCATCTGTGGCTCCAGACATTGGGATGGCTCTCCTGACAACCTCCTTGCCCACATACAGGTCAATCTTGCCTGGAGCGCCTCCAACGTACCCAAAGTCTGCATCTGCCATTTCTCCTGGACCATTTACAATGCAGCCCATGACAGCAATTGACACACCTGCAGGCAAATCACAGTAATGTAACACCACAAGAATGTCTACCTTTTACTGTGTAGGTCAGTTAACAAACACGATGTCTGCATTCCTAGAAGTTTTGGTTCATGTCACATGCTCACTTGTGCTCATCTGCGTGCTGAGATGTCACATCAATAGTTGATGCACAAAACTCTGGGGAAGCTTGTGGCACCAGGGTGCAAGAAATGGCAAGGCGCAAAGCATGACAAGCTAGAGTTATTGCAGTTAAGATAGCTGACGTGCCTCCATCGAAACAGATTTGATGGAATACATGATCACAGAATGAGTGTGGTCAATGATGACACACGCAGCAGCTGACCTGGCAGGTGGCCTGTTCTGGTCCTGATCTGGTCAGTCACCTCTTGCAGGTCAAACAGTGTGCGCCCGCATGAGGGACAGGACACAAATTCTGCAGCAGCCAACAACCACAGTCAGATGTTAATGCATTGTGCAGCTCAATACAGCAATGCTCGAGTGCAAGAAGTATCTGGCTCTGAGTCTCATTGTTGCAAGCATTGAGTCAGACTCTGCAGATCAATGCAACCTTAGGGACATGTTCAGGTACCACAGCCAAGCTTGGCCAGGGCGGCTTGACATGTCTACAGAGAAGATGTAGCATGAACGACAGCCATCTGCAAGATCGAGTAGTCTGGATTTGGATGGGGCTAAGCTATGCCAAGCAATGCAAGCACATGCTGTACCAGGTCCTGACAGGAAGCTGCAACTCATGCTTGGTGTCACACATGTAAATGTGGCTTCATGAAGCATGTTTGACAACACAATCTTGCACAACACGTACAATGCTAATCTTGGACAGGGGAGGGCATGCATCTGAGTATTGTGATGTTAAACACCTTGCACACAAGACATGTGTTTGTGCCAGCCTAAATGCAAGTGTGCTTGGCAGGACTAATGCAGCTGACGAGGCGTACGGCGTATCTGAAAACAGTAACAAATGCAAAATGAGGTCACCTGTCTTGGTGTTGCGCATGCGGGAGCCTTGCAGAACACCAAAGCTCATGTTGCGCAGGAAGTTGAGGTCCTGTGACGGGCAGGCGACTGCAATGCCATCGCCGAGACCATCTACCAGCAGAGCACCAACCTCGCTGCCGGTCTGCATGATGATGTCATCCCCTGATGTACCCTCTGGGAAACTGCACAGCACGCAAGAGGTATGGGAAGTGAACTTGGGGCAGCAATGGGTAAGCATTTGCAGCCTGAGCGTCTGACAACATTCCTCTCAGGTGTTTGAGGACAGACAGTCTGCCCAGTTCAAATCAATGTGAAATGATGAAAGCCATCATCATGAGCCTGTTTGACCAAAAATCAGGGACATGCAGAATTTGAGCAAGTGCCGTCAGCTGCTGGAGAGCTGCAAAGTGGATGAGCCACTGTCAAAAACGATGCACATAATTTCCTTGCACAGTCGTACATCAATTCACAAAATGATGCAGACGAGGTTGTGATGCAGTGCAAAAGAACCAACGTCAATTGCATGCTGCTACAACAGTTCAAAGATCCTGAAACCGT
>JAABUO010010341.1_pt1 | contig 10340 bp, 12 predicted proteins | sample 5559291 | NCBI WGS metagenome assembly JAABUO01 (sample SAMN10711878, study PRJNA513372) | rock metagenome | isolation source: Antarctica rocks | place: Antarctica: Victoria Land, Finger Mt sud
GAGCGAGTATGTGAACGGCGAAATCCTGGCAATGGCTGGGGCGAGCCGGGAACACAACTTAATCGTGACAAACCTTGTGCGTGAGGTCAGTCTTGCTTTGCGCGGACAGCCCTGCGAGACCTATTCTAATGACATGCGGGTTACGGTCAGCGCTGCCCGTTATGCCTACCCGGACGTCGTGGTCGCCTGCGGTCAGCCGCAGTTCATAGACGGACAGCTCGACACGCTGACGAACCCGACAGTCATCATGGAAGTGCTGTCGCCGACGACGGCGGCGGATGACCGAAGCTGGAAGTTTGCTCATTACAGGCGATTGGATACGCTGATGGATTATGTCATGCTGTCTCAGTTTCAGCCATTTGTAGAACATTACACACGCCGCGATAATCAGTGGGTGCTGACGGAAATTGCCGGCTTAGAGGCTATGCTGCGGCTGCCGTCCATCAGTTGCGACCTGCCGCTGACGGCGGTTTATGAGCGTGTGGAGTTTGCGCCGGACCCGGAGATGCCGATGCTGGAGTTCCGGCAGACACAGACAGAAGAGACAGAATGACAGTGACATTGACGCCCGAACTGGAACAGGCGGTTGAAGAAGCGGCGCGAGGGCGCGGCTTGTCGGCGGAAACGGTTGTTTTGGAGACGCTGCGGGAGAAGTTCCTGCCGGCGGCGCAGGCTATGGACACCGGGGATGCAATGGGGGAGTGGGAGCAGATGATGCAGGAAGCGGCGGCGCAGATTGCGGCGGTCTCGGACGGCGAACATGCCGGGCTGGCGGCTTTGGAAAAGGAACGGCGATGACACAGATGTCTGCGCTGCCGGACCTGCTTGGACGCCTCTCTGCGCTGCCGGGCGTGACTGAGGAATACCCATTCACGCCCACGGCCTGCGTCTTCAAGGTTGGCGGGAAAATGTTTGCCGTCACCAATACGGACGACGATCCCGTCCGCGTCACGCTCAAAGGCACTCCCGAAGACAATGAGATTGACCGGGCGGAGTACCCCGCCGTCCGCCCCGGCCACCACATGAACAAGCGGCATTGGAACACTATTACTCTGGACGGCTCGGTTCCCGACGACGTGCTGACCGAGATGATCCGGGCGTCCTATGCCCTGGTCGTGCAGAGCCTGCCCCGTGCGGCCCGCCCGGCTTTGCAGGAGGAGCCTCATGCCTGAAATTACGGCGATGGAGCCGCAAAAACGCAAAGGACGCCTGAACATCTTTGTGGACGGGCAGTTCGTGATTGGGGTAGGGGAAGCCGTTGCCGCCGACCTCAGCCTGCGGGTCGGGCGGGAGATCACGCCGGAGAAGCTGCGGGAAATCGCAAGCACGGAAGAAGTGCAAAAAGCGCTGGACTCGGCGCTTGGCCTCCTGGAGGTCCGGGCAAGAGCAAAGCGGGAAATCGAGACGCGGCTGGCGCAAAAAGGCATTGAAGAAGACATCATCGCCCAGGTAATCGCCAAGCTGGTCAGGCTTGAGCTAATTGACGACGCGCAGTTTGCCGCGCAATGGGTGGAAGCCAAGACCCGTGTCGGCGGGAACCGGCCGGTCGGGCGACGGCGGCTGTCGTCGGAGTTGTACGCCAAAGGCGTGGCGAAAGAGCAGATTGCAAGCGCGGTAGAAGTCGTCACGAACGATGCCGAGATGGCACTGGCCCGCGCGGCGGCGGCGAAGAAAGTGCGCGGCGTGCCGACGGACCGCGACGCCCTTCAAAAAGAGCGCCAAAAGCTGATGGGGTTTTTGCAGCGGCGCGGCTTCGGCTGGGAAGTCGTCAAGCAAGTCACTCGCGAAAGCCTGCCGGCAGCCGGAGACGCCGACGACGACTTTGATGCAGAAGAAGCGCAGGAAGAGTAATGGCTGAATACGACGGCATTTCTGAGTTTCTCAAAGTCGCCCCGCAAAGACTTGGAGATGCCAAGAAGTTACTGGAACCAGCGGTCAACCTACAACAGCAGGGAGGAGACACACGGCATCTGCGAGCCGCAGTTTATTTGGCGGGTTATGGGCTGGAGTGCGTTCTCAAAGCTTATGTCATCAGCCGCCAGCCGCCGACAAAAACACTCACTGAGGCGATGAACAGGCGGCGCAGCAGTGGAGAACAACTCAAAGGAGAAGCTCTCCCAGATATTCAAGGCGCTAAAGGACACAATTTGCCGCTTTTGCTGCTGCTGACGGATTTAGAAGCAGCGTTGGACAATGCACGTGATCGAAAGAAGGACTGGGCCATTTGCCTGGTGTGGAAATCAACTTGGCGCTATGACCCATATCCGCCTGCCCGGCTGTTTGCTAAGGATTTTGTCGCCGCCGCCGAGCGCCTTTACAGGTGGATAGAGCGGCAGCTTTAACGAGATGCTTTAAATGAACGGAAAAACAATGGTAATTTATGATTTTCAGCAGGAGGCTCCCAAAGTCGAACAAGCGCTGCGGCGTGCGTTTCCGACAAACTCCGTCGTCGAAGTGGAAGAAGGCTACCAGGGCCGGGTGCGTGCCAAAGTCGTTTCCGCTCTGTTAAATGGGATGCGGGAGCAGGAAAAGCAAAACTTTCTTTGGGATATTTTACGCAGCGAGCTTGGCGAAGATTCCCAGAACATTTCATTTGTTCTTGCTTACGGCACGGATGAGCTATGAAGGTTCTACTGTAGATTTTCTTCCCTGCTTTTTCTAAAACCGTGCAGGAAAATCTACTCAAACTGCCGAATAAGCTAAGTTTAACGCCAATGACTTGACGGAAAGCGTCGCAAAGACATCTACTATTTTGACTACTTACTGTCTTGAAGGACCCGCCCGCTCAACCTCAAACAGAATCTTATTTTGGGGGTGAGGGAACGATGATTTATATTTTAGCGCTTCTCGGAGTCGCGGCCCTGGCCGCGCTGGTGGGAGTGGTGTTTTTCTACTCAAAACCACAGCAAGAACGCCTGGACAAACAGATTGCAGAACTCGAAACCGAGAGAAGAGGACTTCAGGGGCAGGCCGAGACTCGGCAAAAAGAATTGCTGATTGAAGCCCGCGAAGAAGCGCTTCGGCTGAGAGCCGAAGTGGAGGCAGACAACAAGGACAAACGCGCGGAACTATCACGGGTTGAGCGGAAGCTGGCGCAAAAAGAAGAAACGCTCGATGACAAGCTGTCCATGTTGGAAGATCAGCGCGAAGCGCTGGCCTTGCAGGAGCGGGCGGCCCAGCAGCACATGCAGGAAGCATGGCAGCTCAAAGAGCAGCAGCGGATCGAGCTTGCCCGCATCGCCGGCCTCAGCGCCGAAGAAGCGCGGGCGGTGCTGATGAAAGAAACCGAAGATCAGGCCCGGCATGACCTGGCGCGTCTGGTGATGCAAATCGAAAACGAGGCCCGCGCCGAGGGCGAAAAGCGGGCACGCTCGATTATCGCGACCGCCATTCAGCGGATCGCCGCCGACCATGTCTCGGAAACGACCGTGTCGGTCGTGCCGCTGCCGTCGGAGGATGTCAAAGGCCGGATTATCGGCCGCGAAGGCCGCAACATCCGGGCGTTTGAGACGCTGACGGGCGTAGACGTGATTATTGACGACACGCCGGAAGCGGTCGTGCTGTCGTCGTTTGACCCGGTCCGGCGCGAGGTGGCCCGGCTGGCCCTGACCGCGCTAATTCTGGACGGGCGCATTCATCCGGGGCGCATTGAGGAAACGGTCGCCAAAGCCCAGGAAGAAGTCGAGCAAAGCCTGCGCCTCGCCGGCGAGCGTGCGGTCATGGAGTCCGGCGTCACCGGCCTGCACCCGGAGATCGTGAGGCTGCTCGGGCGGATGCGCTACCGGACGTCTTACGGGCAAAACCTGCTGGACCATTCGATTGAAGTCTGCCACATTGGCTCCAGCATTGCCGCCGAGCTGGGGGCGAACGTGACAATCGCCAAGCGGGCTTCGCTGCTGCATGATTTGGGTAAAGTCGTTCCTGACTCGGAAGTGCCGCACGCGCTGCTGTCCCAAGAATTGATGCTGCGGTATGGCGAAAGTCCGGCTGCCGCCCATGCCGCCGGGGCGCATCACGAAGAAATTCCGATGGATACGGTGGAAGACGTCATTGTTCAGCTTGCCGACGCGATTTCCGCCGCCCGGCCCGGCGCACGCCGCGAGATGCTGGAAAGCTATGTCAAGCGCCTGCAAAAGCTCGAAGCGCTGGCAGACTCGTTTCCCGGCGTCGAGAAAACCTATGCCGTGCAGGCAGGCCGCGAAATCCGCCTGATGGTGCGCCCGGAGATCGTAGACGATGCTTCCGCGCACAAGCTGGCGTATGACGCGGCAAAGAAGATTGAAGAAGAGATGGATTATCCGGGCCAGATCAAAGTGACCGTGATCCGGGAAACCCGCGCCATCAACTATGCGAAGTAGGAACATTGCGAAGTAGGAACATTGCGAAACAAGCGCAGTCCAAAGTAGGAACTTTCTTCGCGCTTGTCCCGTCTGCGGTTTGGGGCAATGCCTTATGTTTCCTTTCCGAGATACCGATAGGGAAAGGGCGCTTGCCTTATCCTACGACTCTTATGTTTTTGACGGCAGCCTGTTGGAGTGATAGTCACCCGATGCTTGTTCTTAGAAAAAATAGCTGAATATCGTGCGAATACTGATGCTCGGAGACATTGTAGGGAAAGCCGGCAGAGCCGCCGTCCAAACTATGATGCCGACGCTGAACGAACTGTACCTGCCGCACTTCATCATCGTCAACGGTGAAAACTCGGCGGCGGGCCTCGGCATCACGCCGGACATCGCGCGAAGATTTTTCGGCTGCGGCGTGGATGTGGTCACTCTCGGCAACCATACCTGGAGCAAGCGCGACATCATGGACTATCTGGACCACGAGCCGCGCCTGCTGCGCCCCGCGAACTACCCCGCCGGAACACCCGGCACGGGGTCCGGCATTTTTCTCTGCCGCAGCGGCGGCGGACGAGTCGGAGTCGCGAACTTGATGGGCCGGGCGTTCATGGAGCCGCTCGACGATCCTTTCCGGCTGGCCGATACGATTTTGGAGTCGTTTCGCGGCAAGACCCCTGTGTCGTTCTTTGATTTCCATGCCGAAGCGACTTCCGAAAAGAACGCACTGGGCTGGTATCTGGATGGCCGGGCAAGCGTGGTGGTCGGAACGCACACCCATATTCAGACCGCCGACGAGCGAATCCTGCCGCGCGGCACGGCCTTTATTACCGATGTCGGCATGGTAGGTCCGCAGCATTCAATTTTGGGTATGAACCCCCATGAAAGCGTGCACCGATTTGTTTCCCAGATGCCGAACCGCTTTGAAGTTGCCTCTGGTCCAGTAGTCATGTGCGGAATTGTCGCCGATGTAGACGACAAAACAGGCCGCGCCTCGCGCATTGAGCGTATCCATATTCGTGATATCCACTAGATTTCGCTGTTCAACTTTGTCCCCGATAAGGAACCGTATGATGAAAAAAATCCTTGCATCCGTGGCACTTTTTGGCGCTTGCACTCTCGCGCCTGCAATGTCGGCACCCGCCCCGCCGCCGCCTGCCGCGCCGCCGGTGGCGCTTTATGACGGCAGAACGCTTGCTCAGGACAACCTTTCGGTCGGCGATTGGGGCGGCGGCAGTGTGGAAGACGACACGAATTTGTTTATTGTCGGGGGCCACTCGCTGAAAGTGACGACGCTGGATTTGTATCAGGGCGCGAAAATCAATTTTACGACGCCGGTGGCTCTGTCCGGCAGCGGGCGCATATTCCAGGTCACGCTGCAGCGCGGTCCGGTGACGCTGCATTATGACCCGCAGGCAATCCCCGGCGCAGTCGCGCCCGGCTCGCCGCAAGATACCCCCGGCGGTTATGGCGGACGCGGAGGACGAGGAGGACGGCGCGGCGGCTTCGGCGGCGGCGGCCAGGGCGGCTTTAGAGGCGGGCAGGGTGGCTTCGGCGGCGGATTTGGGGGACGCGGAGGGCGGGGACGCGGGGGACGCGGCGGCGGACCGAGCGCTTCAGCGCCGCTTATCCCGCTGATTACGAAACTGCGTTTAGAGTTCACGCTGACCGACGGACGCAAGGCGGACGTTGTCCAGGCAATTCCAGAAACCGCCGACCCGGTCGCCGGAACCGGCTGGTACAGCGTTGATGTCCCGCTGGCGTCGCTGAAGTTTGGGACGGGAGGTACCGCCCAGCTTCAAAGCGTCACGATTGCCGGAAACCAGTTCGGCGTCTTTTTTATCGGACAAATGCAGATTGCGTCGTCGGCTGCCGCACCGGCGGCACCCGCGAAGCCTGCCCCGGCAGATAATCCCGAGGAAGATACTACCCCGCCCGAAGGCGGCCCCGGCTTCCCGCAGCCGGGCGAACAAGGCTTCCCGCCGCAAGGCGGACAAGGTCCTCCCCCAGAACGCGGCGAGTAAAGCAGCCGAACTCGTAAGAAGGATGTAAGACTATGGCGATCTCCGAGATGCCGTCGCCCGAGAACCTGCCGGCGGCTGAAGATGCACCACCCGTTCCAGACCCACCGCCCGCCCCCTTGCCGCCTCGCCGGGGACCGGTCAAGGCACTGCTCGTTTCCCTGCGCCCCAAGCAGTGGGTCAAAAACCTGCTGCTGTTTGCCGGCCTGCTGTTTACTCTGGATCAGGACCATACGGCGAGGCAGTTTGCGGATGTTGGCCTGGCCTTTGTTCTGTTTTCTGCGCTTTCCAGCGTCGTTTACTTGATCAATGACCTCGCGGACCGGGAAAGCGACCGGCGGCATCCGAAAAAGCGCCGCCGCCCGATTGCTTCCGGCGAGCTGTCTCCGGCGCTGGCGCTTTCCGCCGCCGCCGTGCTGGGAGTGGTCGGCTTAACCGGGTCGTTCCTGCTCGGAGCGAAATTCGGCACGATTGCGCTGCTGTATTTTGTGGTGACGCTGGGGTACACGTTCCGCTTCAAGCACATCGTCATTTTAGACGTTCTGGTGCTGGCTGCGGGTTTTGTGTTCCGGGCCGTCGCCGGGGCATTCGTCATCAATGTCGGCATTTCTCCCTGGCTAATTTTATGTACGCTGATGCTGGCCCTGTTTTTGGGCCTGTCCAAGCGCCGGGCGGAGCTGATTTCGGTGCAGCTTTCGGGGATACCGGGAACGCGGCGTATTTTAGAAGAATACTCGCCCGCGCTGCTGGACCAGATGATTGTCATTGTCACGTCCGTGTCGCTGATGTCGTATTCTTTGTACACGGTCAACTCACCGACGGCCCTGACGCATCATTACTTGATGCTGACCATCCCCTTCGTCATTTACGGCATCTTCCGTTATTTGTACCTGATGCACCGGCACTCGCTCGGCGAATCGCCCGACGCCGTGCTGGTGGAAGACAAGCCGATGCTAATTAACGTCCTCTTGTGGGGCCTGACTACGGCGCTGATTGTCACCCACACCATTGACCGCGTTTTCCCCCGCTAATTGACAGGCGATTGACAGGCATTCTCCGTGCCGAAAACAAGGTACAATAGTGTTTAAGCGACTGTTCGCTCCGCTATTGTCTCTGAAAGGCACTTTATGAAAGCCGGGCTCATCGGCTTGCCCCAATCGGGCAAGACCACCCTCTTTAATGCGCTTACGCGCGGCGACGCCAGCCCCGCCGGAGGCGGCAGCGCCGCGATGGTCAGCGTCGTGCCGGTCCCCGACCAGCGCTACGATTTCGCCGTCAGCTTGTTTCACCCCAAGAAGCGCACCCAGGCCACCATCGAGTTCACCGACGGCGCGGCCCAGCTTTCGGGTGAGAGCGGCAAGACCACGCAAAAGTTCGGCGCGGACTTCTTTGTCGGCATCCGCTCCGTGGACGCGCTCGTGCTGGTCGTCCGCGCGTTTGAGACGCCTTCTCTTCCTCCGCCTGCCAATGGCCTGAACCCCCTGCGCGACTACCAGGCCATCACCGAAGAACTGCTTTTGGGCGATTTAACCGTCATTGAGACGCGCCTAGAGCGCATTGACAAGCAGCTTAAGACCCGCAAACAGGGTCTGCCCAGCCCGGAAGTCACCGAGCGCGAGATTTTGCTGAAAATCAAAGCCGTCTTGGACGACTTCAAGCCCGTCTCCAGCATGGATTTGGACGAAGACGAGCGGCGCATCACCAAGAACTTTGACTTTCTGACCGGCAAGCCGCTCATCGCCGTCGCCAATGTCGGCGAAGGCGATCTCGCGTCGGGGAATGACCTGCCGCTGCTTGCGCCGCTGAAAGCCCAGTGCCAATCCGAAGGCACCCAGCTTATTACGCTGTGCGCGTCCGCCGAAGAAGAAGTTTCCCAGCTTGACGCCGCCGACCAGACCGAGTTTTTAGACGCTCTCGGCATCACCGAGCCTGCCGCGTCCCGCCTCATCCGCGCCGCTTACTCCGCCCTCGGCGTCATGTCCTTCTTCACCGTCGGCGAAGACGAAGTCCGCGCCTGGACCGTTCCCACCGGCGCGAATGCCCTCGCCGCCGCCGGCCGCATCCACTCCGACCTCGCCCGCGGCTTCATCCGCGCCGAAGTCCTAGCGTTTGACGACCTCATCACTGCCGGCACCGAAGCCGCCGCCAAAGCCGCCGGCAAGTTCCGCCTAGAAGGCAAAGAATACCCCGTCAAAGACGGCGACATCATCAACATCCGCTTCAAGGTGTAGCAGTCGAATTACGGTCACTCGCGAATAAGTAGTAGATTGGGACGCTTGAAGCGAGAAGGAGAACTAAGATGGAACTTATGCTAACACTAGAAGAAGCAAAAAGCCGCACGGCTTACGATCTAATCCAGGCAGCAGCGCAAATGCAGCAGCCATTGATTGTCATGCTAGAGAATGGGCAAGGCGTAATTATTCAACAGCATGAGCCTGCGGACCTTGAGACTCATTGAAGAAGAAAGTCTCATGGATGCAGGACCGCTCATAGAAATAAAGAGGCCATGCGCGAAAAACTGTTCCTTTTGATCTTTGCCTTGCCAGCCTTTGCTGTTTCGATCTTCGCGAGTATGCCTGTTTGGGCTGACCCGTCTGCCACCTCTCAAACTCTGCGTGTGGATGCGATTCCGTTCAAGCTCAACTTGGACCCGGAGTTCGAGTTTCGAGACAGTACGCTGACGCTGAAGGAATACAACGACAGCAGCAGTGTTGGAGCGGAACGGTTTCGCGTTCTTTGGATGGGGACGCTTGCGGCGCAGCCGCAGCGCTTTATCTTGGAAACGACTGCAACCGAAGCCACACTGGAGGATCAAACAGGCAAAGCCCTCTGGGTGCAGCATTTTGAGCAGCCAAGTCTGACGTTGACGCTGGACAAGGCGACTACGATAGGCAGTCTGACTGACCAGGCTGGCCGGACTCTTTGGACCGGCCCCTGGGATGGAAAATTAACGTCAAGCGGCGGATCAGCAACCCAATTGACCGCAGACGGCTTTGAACTACGCGTCGCAGAAGATCAAACAGCAGACTTGGCGGACAGCACCGGGAAAATCGTTTGGTCAGGTGTTCGCCCAAGACACGCAGGCCTAGCCCTGGTAGAAAACGGCAAACGCCGTATTTTAGGGCTTCCAGCACTGCCTTTTCCCGCAAACACAAAGATTTCTTTCGAGATCGCCGCTGTTCCAGAGACCGTCACCATGCAGGACAGCAAACATAGTCTGTTGGGCACAGAAACGGCTTCGGTCATTCAAATTACAAAGCGCTACAGCGCCGGCTACTACGCGGACCACCCGATTATTTCGCTGATTAGGCCAGACGTCATGCCGCGTCCGCTCACGGTTGACAGGTTCTTTATCACTTTTCAGGATGCTACCGGGCAAACAGTCCTTTTACAGACCCTAGACGTTGATTCTGTGCGAACTGCTGTTCTCCCCGGCGGACAGACGCTCGAAATTGGACACTACCACCGCACTGCCCTGGACAAACAAGGGCATATCGTGGAAGACATTAGTAGCACGACTCAAGCTAAAGTGATGGCTTTGCCTTGACACGAGTGTCTTCGAAGTAATTCTGATGAACTTCTTCACACAGATTTTTAGCGGCCGGGCGGGCGGGTCGTGGCTGGCGGCGCTTTCGGGCATTCTGCTGTTTGCGCTGCTGAACCTGCTGCTGACGCTTGTGCTGCCGGGCCGGTTCACGCACTTTACCCATGCCGCTGTCGCCATCAACGGCATCGCCGTCGTGCTGGCGATTGTCATTGCGCCGTTTCTTATTCGCCGCCTGGACGGGATGCAGCAAACCCTGACGCGGCAGAACAGCGAGCTTCGCAGCCTGCATGTCATTGACCGGGCCATCGCAGGCACGATGGACCTGCCGACAATCCTGCAAGTCGCCATCAAAGAAGTGACGCTTGCCGTAGACGGTGAGTTCGGCGCACTCTGGCTGCTGTCGGGAGAAGACGTGAGGCCGGACGCGGCGGCGTT
>JAABUO010010342.1_pt1 | contig 10339 bp, 15 predicted proteins | sample 5559291 | NCBI WGS metagenome assembly JAABUO01 (sample SAMN10711878, study PRJNA513372) | rock metagenome | isolation source: Antarctica rocks | place: Antarctica: Victoria Land, Finger Mt sud
TAGGTCATGTTTTCAGGATGCCTAACGATAGATTGCCTAAGAAGCTTTTGTTTGGTGAAGTCAAGGGGCTTCGTCCACCTGGCCGCCCTAGGTCTAGTTTCAATGATGTTGCATTACGTGATTGTCAAAACTGTCGTATTAGTAGGCCTTATAGGGATGCACAAGACAGGCTGCTCTGGAGAGACAAGACTTGTCCTGCACGTACCTAGCTCATCATGAGCTGGAAAGCGTTTTAATTATTATTATTATTATTATCAAACCCCCATCTCCCCTTTAACAAGGGGGCTCATCACCGCACCCATGGCTGACACCAACAGGCCTGGGTTCAGCCCCAATGCTGACTCAGACCGTGCTACCCCTGTGGCAAGCAGCCCTGGTCCTCCATGCCCAACTGCTGGGGGCACAACTCCTGCTGTCACCCAGGCCCCCAAAGGGACTCCACCCACAACAGAAATTCCTGTCACCCTCACTGCCAGGCTGATGCTTGACAACGACACCTGTGGGACCATGTCATTTCCTGCGCCAGGCAGCATGACTGTCCTCAGTGCATGGGCAGGTTTAGCCTCCCTGTTGAGCCTGCCCCAGGGCTGTGTCAGCCATGCCCTCTGCAATGGTCAGCTGGCACAGGCATATCAGACTCTGGCAGCTTTGGGCAATGACCAGGCTGTGCAGCTGGACTTTGTCCTGCACCTGCAAGGGCCCCACTTAGTGCAGCTGACCATGAGGGACTGCGCCCAAACAGCTGTCCCTGCAAGCTTTCTGCAATCTGAGATGCTGGGTCTTGCCCTCCAACGCTGGGCAGCCCGCATGAACTTAGCATTCTCAAATCTGCAGTTTGCATACGAAGGGCGGTCAGTGAATTGGGGTGCCAAGGTAGAGGACCATGGCTTCCCAGATGGTGTTATTGACATGCATTACCTCAGGGTGTTGACGACATGCATTACCTCAGGGTGTTGACGACATGCATTACCTCAGGGTGTTGACGACATGCATTACCTCAGGGTGTTGTTGACATGCATTACCTCAGGGTGTTGACGACATGCATTACCTCAGGGTGTTGACGACATGCATTACCTCAGGGTGTTGACGACATGCATTACCTCAGGGTGTTGTTGACATGCATTACCTCAGGGTGTTGACGACATGCATTACCTCAGGGTGTTGTTGACAAGCATCATTCAACTTGCATCAACTGAGTCTGCCTTGACTGCTCTATTTGCTTTGTTGCTGGGCCATTGTGTCATTGTGGATCATTCGCACCATGCAAAGATCTTACAATCTGTGCCTGACATGATTCTCTCTCTCACATGCCCCTCATCATATATTCAAAACTTTGCCAGAGTAGTTTTTGCATACTGCTGCTTTGACCTGAGCTTGCAGCAAGTCTACAGGCTTTTCTTGACCTGACAGTCCTTGGTGTCCTGCATCCTGCAGGTTGCCAATAGCAGTCCAGACCTTACTTCTCCTCAGCCACTACCTATGCAGAGCCTCAGCCGCCCATCTGTCTTTTCACGCCTTGGAGGCCCTACACCACAGGCATCCGCACGGCCATCTCCTTCTTCTTTGGGGGCTGTGATGCAGGGTGCCCTTCCATCAGGCCATGTCCCCATGCCCCCTCAGTCAGAGCTCAAGCCCCTGGGTCTGCAGCCAGACCCCCAGCTGAGCAGGGGTGCAATGTCTGCCTCCTTGATGGACATGGCTGCCCCCAGCAGGGCAGAGCTGTCCCAGGCAGAGCCCATGGAACTTTGTGCCTCCAGCTTTGGCTGCAACAACCTGCATCAATCTACCGACATGGAGGGAGTGACAGTTGCAGCATCTGCTTCTGGCCTGGCTGCACCGTCCGGCTCATTGCTTGGGGCTGGTCAGAGCAATGCTTGGAGTCTACAGCCCCCTGCAGCCCCCACTCAGCCTCTACAGCCGCCCCTGCAAGTCAATGGCATCAGCTTTGGTGTGCCCACTCCTGCTGCTACAGCTGGCACTTCACAGGGACTGCAGTCCCCTGTGCAATCTGGCGGCTCCTGGTTTGGTGTACCTTCTGGTGCAGCATCAAATGGTGGCGAGACAGCCTGTGCTGCACAGGCTGCAACTGCAGCGCATTCCCCTGTCAAGGTCGGTGACTTCTACTTTGGTGTGCCCTCTGATGCTGGAATGGCAACAGACAGCACTGCTCCAAGTAGTGTTCCTCAGACTGCAGCTGCAGCACCAGCACCACACATTTCACCCCCTAGCCCTGTCACCCCCGCTCAGGGGCTCTGGCCACAGGGCTTCACTCCCCTTACCCCAGCCTCTGCTGTTCAGCCTGAAAAACAGCAGCCTGAGCAACAGCAGCAACAGCAGAGGTCTGGCCCTGCCACCCCTGGCCCTGTCAGCCCCCCTCAGCTTGCTCAGGGAATCTGGCCGCAGGGGTTCACCCCCTTTACCCCAACTTCTTCAATCCCAGGTCAGCCTGTATCACAGCCACATGAGCAGCAGCAGCAGAGCTCAGCTGTTGACAGCAAGCTTGAGCAGAAGATGGATGGTGGCAAAGATCTCAGCATTTCAGGCCTTCGGGAAATGCGCACAGGTTTTGGCATGGAGACTGTATTGGCTGATCTGAATGCTGATGAGGACCCTCTGTTGTCATCAGCTGCTGCAGCAGCTTCTCAGTCTGACCAGGCAGCGTCACAGGCTGGTGTGGCTCAGCTGGTCACCACTGGTATGGGCACCACGTATTTCAGCTTGACGACTTCAGAGAAGGTTGATGTCAGCAGACACCCTGTCCCAGTTGATACCGTCCTTGCAGACTTCCTGCGAGCATACAGCGAGTTTGTGAAGCAGCCATTTGATGACCTGCGCATTGCTCACAAGAGCAGGGCAGTCAAGAGATCGCAGTGGGGACTGAGCTTCAGTCAGCTGGCATGGGATACAGATGTTGTTCTGGAGGTGGAGTTTGTTGATGCCTCAGCTGCCTGTCCAGCCTCACCTGCTGCTGCTGCCAATCCAGCCTCATCTACTGCTGCTGCCTCTTCAGCCTTGCCTGCTGCTGCTGTCACTCCAGCCTCACCTGCTGTAAAGGCATCAGTACCTGAGCCAGGCAGCACAGCTGGTGCAATGCCAGCAGACAGCACCGACAACGGCATCCCCTCAGTGCACCTGACTGTGACCAGGGCGGGTGGCAAGCCTGTCACCGGCTCACTTCCAACTGCCACCAAGCTGGGTGAGCTTCCGGCGGTGTGGGCTCAGGGGCAAGGGCTGGAAGACCGGGAAGCCATCCAGGTCTTCCACCAGGGCACAGCTGTGGACAAGGGCTGTTGGGGCAGGTCCTTTGCTGAGCTGGGGTGTGGCAGCAGCCTTGTGCTGGATGTCCAGGTCCAGGCACACCAGCAGCCTGTGGCTGTTGCTGGACCAGCACAGCAGCAGGGTGCTGTGAGTCAAGAGCCTGCTGAAGGTGAGCAATAGCAGCTTCAGACTTGTGGGGGTTTGATTTCAAGCATAACTGTGCTACGATTGAATTTATGCATATATTCCCTAGAAGAGGGTTTTTTGACAAGATCTTTATTTAGAAGATGCTTCCACATGTCATGACCCACTCAGTGGCGCGTATCTCAACAACAGGTGCTATTTTGCCTTTCACTCCTCGTAAAGTATGAAGAACCTACCTTCTCAGCGATCGTCAGTTATCCATGAGCCCTTGGAGTGCTATAGTCTGTGCGCTGCTGCAATGCAGGTCATTCAAACCAGCTTGGGCACTGCGTCCAGTTGAAGCATGGTAACACAACTTGGCAAGTCAGGAAGCCCTACACCATCAGGTTAGACGAGGCCATCCAGGAGTTCATGCAGCATCAGGCCAAGGCCATTTCTCATGGCACCCGGAACCAGGCCCTGCTGGCTGATGGATCACTGGTGGACACCAACCTCACCATTGCTGGTCTGGCTCTCACACCAGAGGACGTTGTGGAGGTCAGGTGGTCTGCTGAGGCTGAAAGAGTGCAGACATCCATACATACTGAGGGCAGGAGGGCATCTAGGGCTGGCCAGCACAAGAAGAGTGGCAACAAAAAGGCACAAGGCAGCACCAGATCATCTGCTGTCAAAGCATCTGCAGTGCCTCACACTCCTCCTGCACCTCCTGTCACCTCTGCTGCACCTCTCGTGCCCTCTGCCGCAGCTGCAGTCCCCAATGCTGCAGCTTCAGCCCCCTCTGTGGCAGCTGCAGGCCCAACTGCTGCAGCTTCAGCCCCTTCTGTGGCAGCTGCAGTCCCCACTGCTGCAGCTTCAGTCCCCAGGGCTGCGCAACCCGTCCCTACTGCCACCACTCCTGATGCTGACAAAGGTGAGCTTTGCATCCTCTTACTCCAGACTTGCTTTTGCTGGCAGCTGCAAAATAGGACAATGCAGCAGGCAATACTGCAGCCAGCTTCTGCTGCATGGGGACATGCAGGAGACAGTGCACATGCTACTTTGTGTTGCAGATTGGGTTGCCTCTTTTTCCCTCCCATGCCAGTCACATTGTGTACATCTGCTTGTCATGTTTTGTTGATGTGGTGATCCCAGGTGAACCAAGGCAGCCTCTGCATGCTCCAAGAGCAGCTTGCCTAAACTATGCGACATATAGACTGATGATCTGGACATTTTTGCAGGCAATGCAAAGGCAGCAAATGCAAACCCAGGCTACTCATTGAAGCTGTACCATCCAGAGATGAACCCCTGGCCGGTAAAGCTGCCTGCATCTGCCTCTTTGAAGGATGCTCTTGAGGCATTCTTGGAAGCCAAGGGCTATCAACACATTGATGATGACGAATGTGGAGTCATATTGCCCGGTTGTGAGCTGTATGCTCGAGATGATGAGGTGCTCAACAGCAGCATTGCTGATTTGGGGCTGAAGCCTGACAGCAAGGTCAAAGTGTTGCTTGATCTTGATTGAGGCAGTGTGGTAACGTTTGTTCTGTACCGTATGAATAATCAATGAGCAACATTTCTACTTGAGTGATGTAACAGTGCAGGAAAATAGCATTCTGACACGCTAGCAATGCGCCATTTACCTCAGCTCTGCTACAAGTGTTATGGTTGTATATATCTGCAAATTGAGGTGGCATGGACCTGAAGCAGATGTCAGCAAGAATTGTTGCAACACTCACGTACAAGAAAGCATGCACATGATCTTGTGACTGACAGATAAAGAGCTGTAGAGAAGAAAATTGTTGATGCTAGCTTAGCAGGCCTAGGCTGACAACAGGTGTTTTGGGGCCATTGATTTTATTACATCAATGCAAAGGCAGCATATGCAACCTCAGGCTATTCACTGAAGCTGTACTATTCAGAGCTGAACTCTTGGCTGGTGATGTTGCCTGCGTCTGCACCTATGAAGGATGCGCTTGAGGCTTTCTTGAAAAGCAAGGGCTACCAACATTTCGATGACAATATTACATTTGTCCACATGTGGAGTCATATAGACTGCGTGCTGTGCGCGCATGACGGCCAGCTGCTTGACATCAGCATTGCTGATTTGGAGCTGAAGCCTGACAGCGAGGTCAAAGTGTTGTTTTATCTTGTGTGAGGCATTGTGGTATAGTTTGGTGTTTGCGTAAGTAGGTTTACCATGTAAATCACAAATGAGCGACACTTTATACAAGCGATATTATTGTACATATCAGAAATTTGAGGTGGCATGGACCTGAAACAGATGTCAGCAAGGCCTGTTGCAATACTCTCATTTAAGCTGGCATGCACATGATACAACCCTGATGTACAGACAGGGAGCTGAAGAGAGGCAACACATGGATGCTTGCTTACTAGGCTGATCACAGGTTTTTCTGGCCAAGGTGTGGGTACATGAAGTCAATTGGCAACCCACTGAAACACTATATGAGTATGATTTGCATGCTCAGACGGCAGGGGCTGCATGACTGCGCAGATCCCCAAAAACAGCGTTACATGTACAAACTCGTGTCTGACAAAGCATTGCATGATGGTTATGGCTCAGACTCCACTCACAGCAGGCAAAACATGTCAGTATTATAGAAGTCCATATGGGGCTGCAATATTTCAGTGATACACCGTAACGACTGCTGCGGCCTAGTGCGGAACACTGCGGAACACATCACTATGGACGGTTTGCAGCAAGCAGTTAAGGGTAAAAACCCAGCGCCGCACGAGGATACTGAGTTTCATCCGTGGGCGACTCATAAACAGGCTGATTGTGAATGTAAGCCTATCCTGCAGGATCCAAGTTGCAATTCCTTCGAAAGGCGACTGGTTTGGCCTCCCCTCTGACCCAGACCAGCAACAACTGCAAGATGTTGATAGATGCATTGACGTCTCGGTTCCACATCGTGCGGATACATTCTGTGTTGTTGCACAGCCGTACTCCGTAGTCCCGTTGATGTCTGCGTTTGTCGGTCTCTGCAGGCAGTCAATGTATTTACCACCGAGTCATGCACAGTATATGCAGGGGAACTGCTAGCGCACAACTGTGCAGAGTCAAGGACAGGTGAGGTCTCGAATGAGAGGTGATGATGTTGAGCCCCACTCGTCCTTATTGGCACAAACTTTCAGAGCAGACAGTCGTAAACAGGTGCTTGTGAAGGCACCATCAGGGTCAGATGCAGAAGAGTGTCTCACCGTGCAGTGGTGAGGACATGCATGCCATACAATTGGGCCTCTGTGTCCAGCAGGTAGCGCTGCATTAAAGTCGACCAAGCTAGTGTTTAGATCAGAAAATTGCTGGCCAGCTTTTGAGTCATGTTTGGCATGCCTAGGATCTGCAAGACCTTGGAGATCAAGGGGTTCAGAGCCGTCTATTGCTGTTGTGACAGCTGCAGTACATCTGTTGTAGAACGTTTGATCTAAGGTTCCAAGGCTTTGACCAGCTTCCAGCAGCCGCGTGACATGAAACGTCGCGAACAGGTGTGTTGCTATCAAAATGGGAGGGACAGCATTGACCGCATTTTGCACCACGCGCTTGAACAGCAAGTTGCTGAAGATGACGTTGAAGCCGGTCTTGATTGTCACATACCCAGGCATCCCATGAGAGGATGCCTGTACGACCTGTACAGCAACACTGAGGTCAAGCGTTTTAAAACTGCGGGCTCTGACCTGCAAAGTACTTTCGGCTAGCGTAGGGAACAGAAGCGTGGTGCAAATGTGCACACCTGTCCAACATCAGCGTTGTAGTACGAGGCGGCCTTGCGTGTAGGTGGAAAGCCTTCCGGCTGAAGAGCTGATACAGGGTGTACAAGCACGCAAAGAGGCGGCAAAGTGCACAGACTTTCAGCCTAGCCTATGAGTTCTGGCAGGGTGAAGTGTTGCTGTGAAACACAGATTCGTGTGTGGACTGATCGCACACCGATCGGTGACGCCGGGCGAAGCCTGTTATGCAGCTTTGCGGCGTTGAAAGTTTGAACTGCCACATTTAAGGGGCAGTGGCAGTGGTAAGCGCCCTGCCCCTGCTCCGCGACGAGACGTACGTACCGTAACGCTCATTACGGAGTGCGCAACGCCGGCAAGTCTAAGTCAATGCAAGTGCTGGGATGTTTCGCTTCGCACGCCACAGAATTTCTCGTCGGTTTTTACGTCGACTGTGCATCGACCAGCAAACCAGGTCATCAGGATTGGGCACCAGCATCGCGCAATAAGTCTGAGTCCGCTGTGTTAGATCAGCATGGCTATGGCGGTAAGCTTTCGCGTCTACCGATTGCAGCAGAGCTTTGCTGCAGATAAGCACTAGTGTGTTCTGAAATCAATGTCTTCATTCCGCCTCCTCCAAATGTTCGAGATGCTAGTATGCTGCGACTTATGAAAACCACTCTTTTGCTGATATGCAGGTGCCAGGAACCAACGGCGTCCTGGGACAGGGCGCAGAAGAGCAAAAAGGAGAAACCGCTCGCCTGGTATCTCCAAAGCGTCTTGCTGCGCTGCATCGTGGTTTAGTAGCTGTTCTGTTCCACAGACCTTTATGATCAAGGCTCTGATGTCAACCTCAAGTCAGTGACCAGGTCAAAACATGATATACTCACATAGGTGTCCTGTGCTTGATGTAGGCATCCTTTGTAGGTGCAATGGCAATAGCTGACCTTGTCAAGACCACTCTTGGACCTAAGGGAATGGTAAGCCAGACAGCTGTAAAGAAACATGGTGTCGCACAGTTGACAACGGGGACCTATGAGCGTGCATGAGTAGCTGCGCTAAGCTGTCTGTTGCTTCTGTCAGGACAAGATCTTGCAGAGCATGGGACGTACAAATGATATCATGGTCACCAATGATGGTGCCACCATCCTAAAGTCCCTTTATGTAGACAACCCAGCAGCCAAGGTCCTAGTTGGTGAGTCAAAGCCATCAACACAGTCTGTGATTGTGACACTTCACTTGCACACTGCCTAGCATGCCAATGCTTCCTGCCTGCAAAGAGGAGGCAGTGAGCATTTGCAGTCATGCAGCTGTAGCCTTGTCAGCATTATGCCAACTCTGAAAGGCCACCTTTTTTGTGTGTGCAGACATCTCACGAGTGCAAGATGATGAGGTAGGGGATGGCACAACATCTGTGGTGGTGCTGGCTGGAGAGCTTCTGAGAGAAGCAGAGCAGCTCGTCTTGCAGAAAATCCACCCAATGACCATCATTGCAGGTACTCACGCCACAAACAAGTTGCCGCCTTGTCGACGCCTTCAGCTGCTTGGTATTGTATACCTTGCTGTATCTGTTTAGTGTAATATGCTGTATTTGCTGGATGCACAAGGCCTCGCGTGCTGTCTGTCAACGTGACACACGGATTGGTTTGGTTGCATGTGCATGTATGGCTTCTATCTGATAGCACACACTGCCTGGTGTGGACTCACAGAGCAGTCATGCAGTTCACCTGTTCTTGATGAGAGTACATGAACACTATTGTTCTACCATTCAGCTAGCATGACAGAACTATGATCAAGCAAGACAGGTAACGGCATTTGCTCAGAACATGGAGCAGGCTCAGCAAGATGGTGTTGTGGGCGTGCAGGGTACCGGCAAGCCTGTGAGGCAGCAAAGGAACGACTGGAGCTGCTGGCCCTCAATCACTCCTCAAATGAGGACACCTTCCGGCAGGATCTACTGAATATAGCAAAGACAACACTCAGGTTCAACACCTCCTCCAAAAGGGAAAAACATCACTGAGTCACCCTGTTGTGTTTAAACGCTGCTTGGCCTTGATGCTGTTGCTATGAAGCGTGAGCATGACCTTCTGGCCGTGCTGAGTTGCGATGGTTGCATGGGCCTGCAGCATTGCTTCTCGTATGCTGCACTCGGGCACATTCAGGCACACTTAGGCATCAATGTTCATTCATGGAGTCCAAACATCTCTTGCATGAAAAGCATATTGCTGCTGGCTGATTGGTTCAAAGGCACAGTGCGCCTCTTTTACTCACTCACAAGCTGTCGTGTGGTGCAGCTCCAAGATTCTGACGCAAGACAAGGAGCACTTTGCAAGGCTGGCTGTAGATGCCGTGCTGAGGCTGAAGGGCAGCAGCAACCTGGAAAGCATACACATCATCAAGAAGACTGGAGGCACACTCAAGGTACTGCCTCCTGCAAGTCACAAGGTTGCTGACTATCAAGTCTGCTGCCATCATGTCTTGTTATGCTTGAAAGCTTTGTGAAGATTGAGTGCATCAATGTGCAAACTCTGAAGTGCTGTCATCATGGCTTGTTCAAAGTAGGTGCTTGATGCATCAGAAGTTCTGCTGATCTAGCCCTTCACCATTACAAGGTTGATCCAAACCTTCCATTGCAGCTGTTCCAGATGCTGTGTCTGAGTGTAGCTGTATCCTTTGCTGACTACTCAATAATCATGCAAAGGGACAGACCCTACATGCCAATTTTGCCTTTTGGCATTCTACCCTGTCAAGCCTGCTCCTGACGAAATTGACACCTGCAGGAATCCTTCCTGGACGAGGGCTTCGTTCTAGACAAGAGGATAGGAGTGGGCCAGCCCAAGAGGATAGAGAATGCCAAGATCCTGGTGGCCAACACGGCCATGGACACCGACAAGATCAAGATATATGGTGCTAGAGTGCGCGTGGACTCCATGGCTAAGGTTCAGCTTCTGAGGCGCCTGCTCATGTGATTATACATCAACAAAATCATGCCATCACTGAACTTATTGTCTCAGATGCTCTTGATATCCAACTCTTTTAGAATCGTGGTCATACTCGCTGTGCGTCGTTGACTGGCTCCAGATGCATGCACAGAAGTTGGTGAATTTATGCAGCCTGCACCTCCTTGTATGAGACAGACCTTGTGTTATTCACGTCAGATATGTGTTGATGACTCTGAGAGACAAGCATGCACAGGCACCTAATGGTTGTTGTACATTAGGCACACAGCTTGTCA
>JAABUO010010344.1_pt1 | contig 10337 bp, 10 predicted proteins | sample 5559291 | NCBI WGS metagenome assembly JAABUO01 (sample SAMN10711878, study PRJNA513372) | rock metagenome | isolation source: Antarctica rocks | place: Antarctica: Victoria Land, Finger Mt sud
AAACATCTTGTTATACTCAAAACTGTACACCATGTATCTGGTCAACAGCGCCTCATGCAATGCTTTCTGTTGACAAAAGACAGGCAGCAGTGCTGCACTGGTGTGTGTGCAACAACAGCCTGGGAACAGCCATGTCACATGAGACTTGGCGATGTAATCGCTTTGAAGGCAAAGGCTCCTGAGCTACAGCTGCCAGCAGCCAGCCACAGAAGGTGAAGAAGATGCCCAATTGCAACCAACCGGGCACGTTGGCGTCTCAATGTTGTCAACTGCAGCAATGCATAGACACAGTGTCCACACCACCGGATCACCAAATGCAGTTGACAACTAACGCATGGGGGTACGTTGGAGACTGGCTCCTGCATGACTCACATGAAGGTCTGATTCAAAGGACGGTACTGCTGGTCTATCCTGTCAAGGCCCCATTGAGCAGTGTGCAGCTGCTGCAGCTTCAGACCATCTGCCATGAACAGGGTCTGGTCTGAGCTGCTCGGAGATGTTGGAGTGGGGCCATTGGCTGCCTGCACTAAGTCCTGATTTGAAGGGCTCTGAGGCTCATACCCAGCTGTGATGGATGCATACAAGGAGCAATGAGCATACTGCATGTGGTATGCTGACAGATACACCAACTGACTAATTTGTGACATCAACTTGGAGCTGGATAGACAGGGCCAAGGTAACGTTACACAGTCATGGCACATTTGCACTTGCATGCCTACGCTGTCGTTGACACATGTTTGACAGTCAATACCTTGGAATGTTGCAAGAGCTGGTTCCTGAATGTCTGGCTGCTCACCATAACAGCTTCATGCATCAGCATCAGCAGCAGCAGCAGCAGCAGCAGCAGCAGCAGCATGCTCAAACTCTAGCTACAGGCATGCGTGCCTTTGATACAGCAATGATTCATTGAGAGATATGCATGCAGCCCTCCATGTGGTGAGATATTGCAGCATTCCAAGTCTCAATGAACAGCTGCACATGGCCACTGGACGACCATGTCTCACTGTTGATCATGCGCAATATGAATCAACCCATCAGCCATCCTTTTGTCTTTCATCAATTTCATCAATCATACAAGGAATTACTCTGACAGCAGCGACATTGCTAAAGAAACTGCTTGTTGACATGCAGCTGGCAGCAGCAACATTGCTAAAGAACCTACTTGTCAACATGTTTTGGGGAGCTGCATAGAAGGCATGGCTGATGCCAGAGCTTTGCATGCTGCTAGCAGCTGGAATGAAGCTCTGCTGCAGCTGGATGAGCACAGGATCAGTAGTGGGGCCAGATGCACTCCCTGCACAAGAATTTAAAACCACATGCTGCAAAGATGACGTGAAACAACAAACATTGCTGCAGCTTGGCTCATGTCAGCTGTGGTCATGGCAATTGAGCAAGCACATGCTTTGACTGCGTAGGCCAAGCAGGGCATGTGTAGGCATGGTACTTTTGCAACACATCTATTGTGTGACCTCAAGACTCAGAAGGTCACAAATCAGATGTTTTCAAGCAGTCTTGGGCGTGCGTGCAAGCATGAACAGATGCTGCTGAACAGTGCATGTGCTCGCGCTAAGCAGTCTTTCAATGACAGGCATGCCTTGGCTTGAGAAGGGACCAGTCATTGAAATGCATATATAACGTAGTTACCATCATCCTCTTCAGCATGGTGCTTGGGGGGTGCCTTGCTGGTATGCTTGGGGGCTACAGGGGTATCTGATGTCAGCAGTGACCTGACCCTGTTCTGCAGATTTGGGCCGGCTTGTGCAGAGCTGAGCTGTGGTTGAGGTCCCTCAGCTTTGTATACCTGACATGCGTTTACAGTATCAGAAACACAGACAGTTACATCACTTTACAGGCAGCGTGTATATGCAAATCCTGAAGCTGTCCAGATGGGGTCATGGATAGGAACAGCACAATGCACAGAGCACAATGCACCATGCAGAGCTGCATGCAACATACGTGATGTCAGCCCCCTCCCCTCCCCCTCACATATATGGCAATTGCGTTGGTCTTCCAATGGGGATACATGCAAGCTATTGACACCTTCTGACCACATGACTGCTGAAGGTGTTGCTTATGCCACTTAGTTGACAATGCCAGTGGCATGGCAGTATCACCTTGACATCCTCCTCTACATAGTCAATACAGCCCTCTGGCAAGCATTCCTGTAGCCTCATGAGTTGGCCTTGTGTGAAGGAGCCAGCTAAGCCGTGAAGGTGAGGGCTCTGGTATGTGTGTCTGCACAAGCCTGTTTGCATACCGCAGCAACAAATTGTCAGCAACATACTGTCATAGATACACTGTGATGCTCTATGAATGCTCGCAGCAAGCTGTGCAGAACGGCTTATCTGCAGTACTGTGCACAGCCCATTAGAGTGCCTGATACCTGTGTTTTGTGCACATTGTCAGCAGTACACCAAGCACCAAAAGCATGCAGCACACATCATACGTTTGCAGCTGGTCGGCAGACTGCAATGAAGCACATGCACATGAGGAAGAGGAGAGGGCATAGTTTTGCAGGTGCATGAGTCTGACCTGCTATGTGACAGTGCGTGCTGGTATTGTGCTTGGCCGCATATGGTGTGAAGACAGCCTTATCATGGCTGCACATGGCTTGCAGCAGCTCTGAGGTTTTGTTATCCTGCAAGACTAGCAGTCTGTGGTCTCTCTGATCTGGCTCAGGTATACAAGTGCAAGGAACACACATCAATACACAGAGCAAGCTTCACCGCACAACATATTTGATGCCGCACAAACAAGAAACCTTAGTCATGCAGCACAGCAGCATTGTGTTTGGCACAGGCAAGCATTCAGATTTTGTTGAGATGTGAAGCAAGCATCCTTTCAAAGAGTCAAGGACTGTTTGGACCCACCTTGAAGATGACAAGCAGGTTTGATGGCTGATCTGCAGACTCAGACCATGCAGTGATGTTGTAGCATGCTAGCAGCGCTGCTTTGGGACAGGCTGGGGACTGAGTGGCTTGCGCCGCAGCTTGGGAGAAGGTCCAGCTCACAAGAAGCAGGAGAAGCAGAAGCCGGTTGCATGGCACCGTTCTGAAATAAATAGCTCTTGGTGCTGGGATGCCTATTGGCATGAGGATGGTGACAATTACCAAGCCTAGCTGCAGACAGTAAGGCTCGTATCAGGAAGGAGGAAGCCTATTTGAGGCTGCTTATCAGTGTGTTGTGTTATTGCAGGGTGTGCAGCAGCAAGCTGCAAAGTTGCTTCTGTGCAAGCTTTCCTGAAGGGCAAACAACCTTGTGGGTGTGTCAAATTGCACTAGCAGCTTGGGATCAAACTGTCCTACATTGAGCTAGATGTTGCAACCAACACTCTGCATGGCTATGCAGGACCATGCAGCGCAGCAAAGGCAGTGAGGGAGGACTAAGCAATAAGCAACGGTACAAAGCATGTGAGAAAATATTAGTAGGCAAGTCACGGGGAACTGTGCACGCTAAACCTCAGCCAGACGCTGGCCAGCTGGCAGGCTCAAAAGCAACTGTTCGCCGCTCTGACCCTTCACGACCCAGCCGCGGTTGTCTGAACCCAGCAGTGTTTTTGTGCCTATGACACGGCTCGGGACGTCAAAACGAAAGTTTGGCCAAGCACTCTTGATCAGTGTCGGCTGCGGCTGGAGGCTTGATGTGTGCAGCGTGCTCTGCCGCAGCTAGTGGCACAATGCCTGTTTGCACTTACAGCTCCACCGCCACAGTCCCACACCAACGCGCAGTGTAGGCCGAAGAGCTGAGTTTGCGTCAAGTGTCTGCAGACAAGAGGTCAAAGACAGCTAGCAGCGGCCTTCTGTCCGAAGCAAGAGATGGGTCTGCAGCATGCGGCCCGCTCCTCACAGTGACAGGGCCTTGCAGTTGTCTGCAAGCCTTGCAGCTGATCGAAGTTGTCTGTCCCGAGAAACTGCAGCAAGGAAGCCTAACGACAGAATAACAGCATCGGCCTTGTCAGCTAACCATGCTGTGACACGTCAGCAGTTCCCTCTGCATTAATGCACCTGATCTGTTTTGACAATAATTGGTTCTATTACGGCAGACAGTTAGCTGCACTGTGTAGGGTTGACGATTTAAAGGTTCCGCAAGTCTGCTGCTTACTTGTCGCTTTGCATACCAGGACATTTTGAACTCACTTGGCATTATGATACTGATATTCCTCTCATGACCCACACCATATGGATCCTACCATCTCTGTGAACAGCAGCTTTCATGCTCCTGTTTATTGTGACGTTCAGACAACTTTGTTACATGTGTGTATGGAATTAACGCATTTAGGTCTTAGCTGGCCCCTACTGCCTTTGGTCATGATGACTACGTAACATCCTTGACTGACTGTGGTCCTGGGTTACGGTACGCTATGCATTACACATGCTGAGCTACCGGTAGCCTTTCGAACTTTGTTGTTACAAGCTACATGCCGGCCCTTCGGGCCGGCCATTATCGGCTGTAAAGTACTTTAGATTCACTCAAATGCAATGCTCATAACAAAATTGAAATGGAGGCTAAGGGCAAACAATGCAAAAAAAAGGAAAATTTCAAAACATAATGCTGGCACAGATGCTGGCAGCTGCCACAACAGACTTCGACAACCAAATCTGACTTAATTGTTACTCACTTCATGATCCTTGGCCTCCAACCCATCTCTCCACTGAGGAATGCAAAAACAAAGTGCAGAGGGTCAAATAGCAGACGCCTGTCATCAATCCTTTGCAATTGCACACCACCAATGTTGGGGACCAACTCTATGTCACGTACAAAGTTGTGAGAGTCCAAGTGATCTCCATAGGTGAACTGGCCCGGGATGATTGCCGCTAGCTCATCACTTTGAGAGACATTGCACACCTTGCCGTCTACTTTGCCTGCAGCAGCACAAAAGATGGTCAGATCCAACCCTGCCATTATTAAGATGAGATAACACCAAATCCACTATTTGTATTTCCAAGCATGCTCTCAGCATGTAATGTTTACTGATCTGTAATTGCACATGCACACAGTTGCTTCCATTTGCATCAAACTTTAAGGCAAATTTTAAGGCAAACAAATGTCTCAAAACAACAATTAGAAGCGATGTACAACTGTGTTAGACAGCAACACAATGTACGAACGGGGATCCTGCTCTGAATGCTCTCAACATCTGTACATGAGCGTTGAACCCATCAAGCTCCTCTTGCAGCAATGCCAAGAGTTTGCTGTCTAGCTGGCTGGCTGATTGTGCGGTTTGCTGCTTCATGCTCTGAATGCTCTCATGTACATTTGCACAAAGCCAAGCTTGTCACCTGGAGCTAATTACGCAAGGCCTGTGTGATGATGTACATTTCCTTGGACCCCAAAAGTGCCTATTGGAGACCGTTCCCCATTTTGGTCTTTGCTACCTGCACATACATGTCGATAACATCAGCTGCAGTGTACACATGTGCATGGTGCACAACACACACACAAACTCAGCTGGTTCCTACCAATGCACATTTGTATGCAAGTGTGTCTTATGGTTCTCTAAGACACACATGTGCATGATACACAACACACATAAAATCACAGATATCCATGACGCGGGAACAACTCTCTTGTCCACCAACACACACATGCATACAAATGGGTTGGTAGGAGGAACATGTGTGCAGAAAACCCTCACCTAATGATGCTATACGGAATGCACAGCTGTAAGACCTGATGTTCTCCAGGACAGGACAAAATCCAGGTCTCTGCTTGCAGACAGCTTAGGAGGAGTGGGTTTCAAGGCATGCAGCACCTCCTTGCCAGGTTTACAGCAATGGCTGAAAGTTGCCTCACCAAACTTTGTTTTGCCAACATGATACTCATGCCGCATGCTGCAGTCAAGGCCTAGAGACAATGCAGACACAATGCCGTCTACTTCGCCTGCAACAACACAAAAGATGGTCAAATCCATTCCTGCCGTTATTAAGATGAAGTAACATCAAATGCACTATCAGAAGCATCAGAAGCATGCTCACAGCATGTAATGTTTATAGATTTGTAATGCCACATCCACGTAGTTGCCTCAACTTACCACAAACTGTAATGCAAATTTTGAGGCGAACAAATGTCTAGTAACAGCAATCAGAAGCAATGCACACCTGTGCCATACAATCACACAATGTGAGACAGGAATCGCGCTCTGAATGCTCTGAACATCTGTACATGAGCGTCGAACCCATCAAATTTTTCTTGCAGCAATGCTAAGAGATTGCTTTCTAGCTGGACAGCTGGCTGGTTGTTGTGCGCTTTGTTGCTTCATGCTCTGAATCATGCATGTACAATTGCACAAAGCCAAGCTTGTCACCTGGAGCTAGTCATGCAAGGCCTATGTGATGATGTACATTGCCTTGAACCCCAAAGGTTGTGTTGCCTATAGTTCCCTCCTTTTGTCTTAAATACCTGCACATATTGATAACATTAGCTACAGTGTACACATGTGCATGACGCACAACCCAAACATCACAGCTAGCCATGATGCTATAACTGCTCTCTTGTTCTCGTATATGCAGGTGTCTAATACCATGTGTGCTGAAATTTCTCACCCGATCATGCTATCTGAAATGCACAACATGACCTGATGTTTTTCATGAAAGCCAAAAGCCTAGGTCTCTGCTTGCAGATGAGCACAGGAGGAGTGGGCTTCAAGGCAGGTAGCATCTTCTTGCCACAATTACAACAATGGCTGAAAGCTGCTTAGTGCATCGGGCCCAAATTGTGTGGATTCACCTGTTCTCAGCAGCAATGTCCTGCGACCCATGTACTTAGCAGGAGCATTCGCTGTCTTGACAACGACACCTGCAGTGTGCAAACATGCATCAGATATACGACAGACCTGCAAGATAGCGCGCCAAAAACAATGTAGGCTGGCGTGTGAGCTCACCTCAACAAAGCCGAAACGCTGGATGCAGCGTATGCGAGCGGCACAGCAGGCTGTATCTTTGAACGCGAGCTGGCAGGAAGGCTCGCAGCAACTGTTGCCTGTATGCCGAATTTGCGCAGTCAGTCTTGAATCGATGCCAGCATTATCTAACATTGCATATTGCGGATTGCATTTCAATCAATATAGGATCAAACTCACCGAAGGCGTTCGGCGACGTCACGTTGCTGAATCTGCTGTTGCAATGGCAGCGAGGCGATCCTGATTCTTCAACAATTCTGGCGTCGAGCGATTCATCTGGCAACTCAGTATCAGAAGGAGCGCAAATATTACACAGATGCGCACGCCGCGAGATCAGGAGCGGCGCCTGTCTGATGCGTCCCAGCATACTCGTCACTCAGCGAGCGGCATCAGTCATCCTCAGCGGCGAGGGCGACGGCGTAGGTACGGCGTAATACGGCGTTAAATACGGTGAATTTTACGGTGCATACTGCTGCTTCAAAAAGCTATTCTTTTCTATCTCACAGAAGAGCTGCCAGTAAGCTGTGCAAAATCAGACCTTGCGGGTACTGACGAAGCCTGTAGCAGCATCTCACGCCGCCGTCGCATCAGTTGCAAGCAGTGTACGGGTTGGGAGGCAACAGGTTTTGAAAGACAGAAGGGCTCTGACTCGCACGCTGAGAACGGAACAGCAGTCAACGCAGCCCGGGGTTGTGTACAAGCAAATCATCAAGCGCGTGAAGAAAGCCAGGCTCTCCTTCGCTTGATTTTCTTCAATTCGCGACAACAATTCAGCAACCTGACTGTTGACACAAGCAGATGTACAACGTACAGCCTGAGCATATCAGACTGTGGGACCGGGCCATCCAGGCCAAGGGGTGAGCGTTCAAGACTGTGCTTGCCCTCGCATTAGTTCTGCTTTCAGCAGTTCCTGGGACTGAAGATGGCTTATTCATCCTGCAGGAGCCTGACTTTTGCTGACTGGAAGACAGCTGCGCTTGACAGCAGTGAGGTCATGCAAGACGCTGAGGTGATTTTTGGAATGGTATTACCGTGACACATGCATGCTACAGGTGTTGTAAACACCAAGGTATGGCAGGGCTTGTCTTTGACCTCTGGTCTGCTGCAGGAACCAACCTCGCCAGTCACGCAGCAGATGCTGGCCGCAGCACAGCTACATGCAGAATATGTGGTAGCTGAGTTTCATGCTCTGCAAAAGCGGGCAGGCATTGAGCAACAGGAGTCCAGCAGCAAGATTAACAAGCTGCAAAAGGCACGGGAGGAGCTGCAGGAGGCAATGGAGGCGCAGGGGAAGGTAAGATGCCAAGTGATCTTGGCCTCTCTTGGCCTCTTCTTTTGTGTGCTGCAAATTGTTGTTGTATTTGTATTTGGCTGTGCAACAACTCATGTGATTTCATGTGCTGACCACCAGACCAACTAAAGCAGGTTTACATTCTCCTCCACCACCACTACACCATCACAAGATCGTTTGTTTGTTGTGACTGAGTACCCACGTACAGAACAGACGACTCTCTCAGGGGCATACAAAGTTTCAGTGAGTGTTTCATAAAGTGTGGCACCCTGGTCCTGTTCCTTTGAAGCTGAGCAGCAAAGCCTCGGTGCTTTTACAGCTTACTTATTCTGGGGGAGTTCATACCCATTGCACAAGGTGTACGTGACACCCATGCACTGATGGTGATTGTGCAGGCGACTGTGGTGCAAGCATAGGCAAACAAGCACTTATGAAGGAGGTGATCCTAAAATGACTGCGCATCAACATTTTGGCATGTTATGCACCGACCTGTAATCTGTTGCAGGCTATGAACGTGCTTGAAAAGGAGCTGCATGACACCAGAGCAATTTGCGCTGAAGCTCAGCAAGCTGCTCAGCTCAAGACTACAGAGCTGGAGGCAAGCAGCCAAGTCACCAAGGACCTGCAGGAGCAGCTTGCACGGCTGACCACAGAGAAGGCTGCATTTGAGCAAAGGCTGCAAGCCAAGACCGCAGAGGTTGTCAGCCTGCATGACAAGGCCATGGCTTCTGAGCAGCAAACTCATGACCTGAAGACCAAGAACTCCATGCTAGAGCAAGAGGTGGGCCATCTGAATAAGAGCCTGGCAGATGTCACGCAGCTCAACTGCAAGATGTCCCAGGTAAAGCTTGTGTTCAAGCCTTTGTAAAGACATATAGGGTGGTTTCTGCTTTCTCAATTTGTCGCTCACCTGGCTGCACTGTGAGGCTGCTGTGCAGACTGTACTGTTGAGCGTCAACAGCATGACATATGATTGCAGCTGGCTGTGCTGGACATGCATGCACAAAGTTCTTGCCCTTGGAAGATAGGGCAGTATAAGCCTCGGGCTTCTGAGGCAATGTCAGGACACTGCACAAAGTTCTTGCCTTTACAGCTTTGGTTTGTGCCCTCCCAAAAGCCAGTCAGACAAAGGTATTGGGCTTGCTGTCCGACTGTGGACATTCTGCATTGTCACCTGGTTCATAAGCACTCAGGATGTACAACATTACGCTGTGGTGCGGCCTCTCACTTGCAGTGCATGCCTTATAGGGTTTGTGAGGGGCTTGAGGCGCCAGAAATGGCACAGCAGCAGCGCAATGCCGGATTCTACTATCCTAACCCCAAGCAAGACATGTGGGGCTTTGGGCTGCTGCTCTTCTTTGTCTTCAAGGGCATGGGCCAACTTCCCCATGAGCACCAAATTGCCCTCCAGGATGAGAGTACTTTGCTGTTTGCCAGCAAGCTGTGTGGCCAGGGCAGATACACAGAGTGGCGGCACAAGGTAACTTCAGTGGCAAGGCCTGACAGCATGAATGAATGTCTGACTTACTAGGCTTACGTTTCTTAAGTCAAGAGTCATGCCAAGCTACTTGCGCAATGGTAATCCCCTTTGCTGCTCTTGTGCAGGTGGAGCGCACTCTGAAGCTGGGCAAGCTGAATTCAGCGTTGATCAGAGTTGTTCTTGGCTGCCTGGCGAAGGACCCAGAGCAGAGGTTTACAGCAGCGAGGGTGGGTGCCTCCCTGACAGAGTTCATCCACAAGAAGGGGTGGTGATTAAGCAGCACTCATGGCCGACTGTTTGGTCACTGTCTGAAATCTCAATGCGCAGTCATGGGTAGGACACAGGCGTACATTCTGTGTGTGTATTTGTGAAAAGTTGCAAGCTTATTGACTGTGTTGTGTTGCTGTTTTTAAATTATCACCCCTTTATTGTCAGTTGCAAACTGGGAAGCAATGCTTGCATGCACTCAAGGGGTAAAAGTGTCATGGAAACAATTTAAACCTTTTGTATGGTGTTTTTCAGAAAATAATCTTAGCTGATACAGGCATGACAACAGTTCGTTCCCTATTCTACTGTGGTACCTACTGCTTGATGGTTTTGACTGGTAGTCCTGTCAACATATACATCTTTGTCCTAGCTTTCAGCTGTAGCTCAGCCGATTGGGATTT
>JAABUO010010345.1_pt1 | contig 10336 bp, 7 predicted proteins | sample 5559291 | NCBI WGS metagenome assembly JAABUO01 (sample SAMN10711878, study PRJNA513372) | rock metagenome | isolation source: Antarctica rocks | place: Antarctica: Victoria Land, Finger Mt sud
AACGCCCGATGACGCGTTACGCCAGATCGTGTTTCAAGCACGACGCCTTAAACCACTAGGCTAACAGCCCATCACAAATATGTCAATTTCATCTCATTTCTCTAACTCGACTCCTCAGCCACACCCCTCCCACAACTCAGGTGATAATGAAGGTAATATATCTCTCTCCTCACCCACAACTCAGGTGATAATGAAGGTAATATATCTCTCTCCTCAAAGGCTTACTCAGGTGATAATGAAGGTAATATATCTCTAACTAGACTCCTCACCCACAACTCAGGTGATATTTAAGGTTGGTGTATGTACTTGACTCCAAACTCAGGTGATATTTAAGGTAATATATCTCTCTCCTCAAAGGCTTACTCAGGTGATAATGAAGGTAATATTTTTGACTCCTCAAAGGCTTACTCAGGTGATAATGAAGGTAATATTTCTCTAACTCGACTCCTCAAAGGCTTACTCAGGTGATACTGAAGGTAATTGACTGGTGTAAAGAAAGTTGTGCTCGTTATTTAATGTTTAGAATGATATATTGTGCACTGTGTATTGATATATATTCCTTTTTATATTTTAACATCAAGTTTTCTTATCTTAATTAGCTAATTGATACTAGATTAGACTTTGATATGAATATAATTAGTATTTATATTCTAACTTAGAGTTTGTGGATTAGATTTAGATTTACTGAACACTTAGGTACAATAATATTTTATGCTGTTGTGTGGGCCAATAATCTAAAAAAGAGTAAAGATAGTAAAATGTAATAAGACTGAGATTAATACGATAGTTGTCTAGTTAAATTATAAGAATGCGATCTGTAGTGTGAAATAAATAGAAATAAGTATCTTTATTCACAGGCCTTCTAAAGATAAATTGAGGTAGAGGGGAATAAATAAGGGGCTACATCGAAACTTACAAGAATGCTAGGTACGAGAAGAATAAACGCAATTGACATAGGTAGAAGTTTTGTCCAGCACAGCATTATTAGACCATCCCAACGTATTCGTGGAAGTGTACCACGTATCCAAACAAACATAAAGCAAATAACACAAGTTTTTATAGCTAGAATAATAGCCTGAAGATTAATAAATGTATTATTAACTACAAGTTCAGGTATATTATAGCCACCTAGAAATATGAAGCTAGCAAAACCACTTATAAGTACAATAGAACAATATTCGCCTAGAAAGAAGAATACGAAAACTATTCCAGCATGTTCAGTCATAAATCCACTTACAAGTTCTGATTCTGCTTCAACTAGATCAAATGGTGTACGATTTGTTTCAGCTAGGATTGAAATGAAGAATAGTAGAGCAATAGGTAGAAGAGGTACAATGTACCAAACAGCTTCTTGAGCTTCAGTGATACCAATATAATTGAATGTTCCTGAGAGCAGAATGACTGTAAGCACGGCTGAACTTAGAATTAGTTCATAGGATACCATGCTAGCTGCCGCACGCATACTTCCCAGAAAGGCATATTTTGAATTAGCTGACCATCCAGCAAATAGTACTCCATAAACACTTACTGAGGAAATAGCTAGAGTATAAAGAACTCCAAGTTCGAGATCAGCTAGCACATATCCAGCACCAAAAGGAATGACAGCCCATCCAATAAGACTGAAGATTAGGGTAATAACAGGAGCGATAAAGAAAAGACTTCGTGTTGCTTGTGCAGGAACAACGGTTTCCTTAACAACAAGCTTAAGGGCGTCAGCGACAAATATAAAAACGATTATTCTATTTTAATGTAGTGTAATATCTTATTCCAATTTTAAACTAAGATGACTATGTGATAGCTAAATTTACCAAACTGTCATTTGAATAGTTCGAATAAAAGCTAGCTTTCTAAATCAGTATTAAACTAGTTTCTTCATAAACTTATATTTTTATTCCTTTACTGATTACTTACTACTTAATTAGATTTCTTATTGTGTTACATGTAAACAGGTTAGATTATCTGTAATATTTTATAGCGTAAGTAGTGATAAAATAGAATTAAAACGTATAAAGGTCTAATTATTAATACTAAAATTCATAAGAAAATATACTGTATATTTTACTCGATTAATTAGCACAGTAAACAATCAATATTGAAATATTTGACCCTTAGAATGTTAACCACCATTATAATAATAATAGTTGAAACGTTATCTAAACTAGTGTCATAATAAGTAAATATTCGAATGGGTAAGAAACTAATCTTATAAATATTACTAATATTCTTCAAAGTCTTGAGGCTATGTCAATTGAGATAATATTCTTAAATCGTTCAATATAAGACCAGGACATGATTTGATGAATGTGTTGATAGAGATTAGTAGTAACAATAGAATATAATAAAGAGAGTAAATAAAAGTAATGCATATTTTTATAGATCATATCATCATACTTGTAAGTAAGCAGAACATGTGATCGTTGAGGATTATATATAACCTGCTGATATTACTTAATAGAAATATTAATTATTACTTAACCTGAGTTAAATAGAATTTTCAAAGTAGTTTCCAGCATAGAGTTCTGTTTTCTATTATTACTGTTATCAGCGAATAGCCGCTCGCTTTAACGGTTGCAGAATACCATATACTCCTACTGTATTAGGTCCTACTCATCATTGTATAGCAGCTAGAACCTTACGTTCAATAATAGTTATAAAAGCTACAGCAAGAAGCACAGGGACTATAACAATAATTACCTCAATAAGGCTATAGAGAACAGTTAGCATAAAATAGTATAATTAAAAACTACACAGGTGAAGACAAGACTCACAAAATGGAATAACAGTGATAGCACACTAACCAAAGTATATGTTAGAAATAGGGTTATCGGAAAACGGGGTGAATAGATACTGGTCTGTTTTTAGTTTTTACTCAGAAGACACAACAGAGGGCAAAGGTTTATGATATGTAAGATACAACTGTCAAAAATATGCTAGGTTTGTGAGTCTAGCCACACAAGATACTTATCAATACCAACAGCTTCTACAACAATAGGCATGAAACCATGGTAAATACCACAACAGATGTAAACCCTTCATGGGTTATATGGTGTAGTGGAATAGAAAAATGATTTTTATGATGTTAAGGTTAACTACTTAGTTGAAACACTATAATTATGCTTAGATACATTACGATTGAAACGATTTTTATGCGTTATGACTTAGATCAATATTGCTATCAACTATTGAATAATACTCAATAAATATGCCAGTTGACTAATCTAAGAATGTAGAATAAAGAAAACAAGTATAACAATTCCATGAAATACATGCTTAATAAACCGCTTATTAATATAACGCGTAATTTTATTAGTATCTTCATATCCACACGCGTTAGCTGCTACCATAGATTAGTTGCTATGTGCTGGTTATCTGTATTATAAGCTACCTAAGGTGATATAGTGAATGGATATCTATAGCTATTACAGCATTAAAACCATTGTATATTTTCGAATAAGGTGAATCTATACAAATTTATCGGCCTTGTATTAACCTGTACAGATAACAACCCCAGATAACAACCCCTCATTTAGAGATAGTAGATAACAACCCCAGATAACAACCCCTAGATGGTAGATAACAACCCTAGATAACAACCCCTCATTTAGAGATGGTAGATTGAAGGTTTATGTACTAACAGGACTGAAAATATACAAAACTCAGTTAACAGGAAACGTAATATCTAACTAAAGACAAGGCAGTAAACACAAATACTTCGATTAGTCAAATCTAAATTCTTCGATTAGTAGTATTAGAAAACAATAGAGTAAATACTCATATATAAATATTAGTTGCAGTTTTTATACTATTTTGTATTGAGGACTAACCCATGAGTATAGCCAGTTATTAAACTCAAGATTCGAGCCAATAGGTCCAATACTTTTGACAGGTTTTTGATATATTCCACATGGTTCACTGAATGTTGAGCTGTTACAAATTATTTGCTTTCCTTATATAAAACTATACCTATATTGCCTACTGAATACTCTAAGAAATATGAAGATTGATCAAAATATATCTATACGGGTTAAGCATATAATAGATATAGATAGAAGCTGATGTATCTGAAACTTACTTGTTATCTCAACACTACAGTTACGTCTTATAGCATACTAATCAGATATGATTTTTCTATTCATTCATCATAACCTATATAACTTAGATTACTACTGGGTTATTACTGAGTATTATAACTCCAGGTTTTTTCAATTCTGCTAAGGCTAGATCTTATCGCATAACGACATAGTCTCACGAGGCTAATTAAGCCTAAACTAACCGTGAAGCATATAATAAGTATGCTGCTTATCACCGTTAACATACGGTATTCAAGCAATACGACCATTAAAACGAGCCTTGTTTATTTAGCTCGGAGCATTGACCGTAAAAGACACCTTCTCGTTGTGCTAGTACAGATGTTTGATTAAGACGGCCAGGGCAACAATCAATCTTTAGACCTAGTGATGGCACAGCAAAGTCATGAATTACATCAGCGCCCGTTACGACAAAACGTACATGAGTATCAACGGGGATAAGAACACGATTATCAACTTCTAGAAGTCAAAGTTGACCATCTTCAATATCGGTTTCTGGAATCATGTAACTGTCGTACTCAATCGCATTTCCTTCCGCGTCGAGAAAATCACTAAGCTCGTAACTCCAATACCATTGGTGTCCAACAGCCTTAATTGTCATAGATGGTGAAATAACTTCCTTTAATGGATACATTAAATACGTATCTGGACTTTATCATATTCCTAAGTAAGAAATCGTTACGTAAAGTCTCTGAGGGTTAGTTTTCCCTGCTGGTTGTCCTGTCATATCTTAATTCTGTCATTTAAGTGTGATTGTCATATCTTAATTCTGTCATTTAAGTGTGACCTAATGTGGATAAATATCAATCAATTTGGTTATGAACTGGTACGAAAAGAAATGTTCCAGCATATAGTAACGTTAGCTGTTAAATGTTATCATTTAACGGGACGATTCTCTACTAATGCTTGTTGATCTTGCTAGATTCTTATTTGATAGACTTGTGTTAGATAGATTGATGGCCGGTTGTTATCTTACTTCACTGAGGCTTGCCAGGGGTGGTCAAATTGTTATTAGGAGTGGGTGTTATAGTATAGTATAGTATAGTATAGTTTAGTATAGTATAGTATAGTATAGTATAGTATAGCTAGTAGATAAACATCAAATTAGGTAAAAATATTTGTATGATTGAAATACTTATAAACACTAGCGTAACTTGATTACAAGCCAGGAAGGTTAAATACAGTAGAATCTCAATACATATTGAGTTAATGATCACATAATGCAAGAGAATATTTGCTTATTCTTTATAGTCTATTCACTTTCCAATATATTAAATATAGTTGAAATGGGTTAATACACGGCTAGGTAATTGACAGGTGTTCCTGATTGTACATAGTGTGTTTTAATGTTAGCCAAGCTTAAGAAAATATGTCAAGTGCTAGTCTAAATATAAAGCTAAATATCACAAATATATACTTAGTAGTCTGATGAAATATGAATTTAACCGAAAATGAATCTGTTCAGGGATCCATAGTTATTTATGTTAACAATGCCTTAAAGTATAATAGCAATATTATTTGAATGTAGCACAATATATTTATCATTTATCTAGAAACATTAGAGTAGATATTTTATCCATAAGGTAAAGTAGCTTGAAACTTGGAAATGCAATTGCTACAAGCACTAGAGCTGGGCTTACTGTCCAAATAAGTTCTACAAGTGTACCGTGGTTATAGTACTTATGGGTTAGAGGTGAACGAATATCACGGAAGGTTATAACAACAGAACCAATAAACCAACTAACGCCAATACCAATAACGATAAGATAGAAAAAGATAGCATCATGGAGTTCTGTCATACCTTCAAATGCTGGACTAGCACCGTCTTGAAAACCTATAAGCCAAGGTTCGGGAGTGTCACAATGTAGGATATTTAGGGTAAATAGGTTGAGAGAATTCATAGGAAACATGCCATAGCCTACATCAAATCAACTCAATAATCCAAGGATTCACTAGTGTATAAGATTAACGATTCAATCTAAATTGAACAGTGTAGGCAAAATCCAAGGTATAAAACCCGCGCAAAAACAAAATAAAACAAAACAACACAAACACAGTATAAAAACATCATTTTTCATCTAAGCTAGATACCTCAAATACGATATTATGATATAAACCTAACCAACAGTAAGGCATAAAACTATAGACTGATTAATAAAACTATAGAGTGATTAATAAAACTATTGACTGATTAATAAAACAAAACTATTGACTGATTAATAAAACAAAACTATTGACTGATTAATAAAACAAAACTATTGACTGATTAATAATACTTTTGACTGATTAATAATACTTTTGACTGATTAATGGCCTGGTGGTACTTAGCTCCTTAGGTAAAATTTGACTATAATTAGAGAGTTTGAATGATTACGTTATTGTTACCTTGTGATACTTTATTAGATTGCTTTTGTCACGGGACAGTTAGAGATGGTAGAGTTGAACTGCCACTAGCATTGCGTAAGGACGCTGACCTAACCATTAGTCGAACCCCTATATACCTTATTCTCCATAACATCCACTCTTACTTTGTATACTGATTAGTACACTCAATCTCCATAACCACGCCTTTAGGGGTCACAGAGGAATATTCATTGTGTAACGTAAGGAAATATTAAATTAGAAATACATTGATCTAGAGCTTAGTCATGTATACTCAAATTGTGAATATGTATACTAGATTAGGTAGCACATAAATAGATATAACCCAAGCGATAATGAAAAGGGCGGCAAGGGTCCATGTAAATTGGTTCACAAAGTAATAAGGTAGCAGTTGAGGCATAGTTGTGAAAACTGTCAATTGAATCCAAGTTAAAAGCCTATAGGACAGGTGTAAGAAAAGGGGGAATATAAAGTAATGTTTGTATTTAGACTAAACAAGTTGTATAGTGATACGAGATACTAAGGTTTTTATTATATCGTTAACCTACGATTAAACTGGTTTTTTACCTACGATTGGGCTGGAATCATTGAATAGGCATGTAGCGGTGTTGGTGCTGGTAGTACCCATTCTAGTGTTGTGCTGTGTTGCGTTCCTTGTTCGAATGACGGACTGTCAACGAAATAGGCTGGTTGAGCCCATGTGTTTCCTACTGTTACAGGCTGAGTAACCAGCATGTCGTATATGACATACAGGAAGAGCGCTGTAGCAGTTACGCTAATTAGACTACCTACAGAACTGATATAGTTCCAGCCTTCAAAGGCATCAGCGTAATCCGGAATACGGCGAGGCATCGATATTCTTAACTCTCACATCTTCTCTATTCCATAAACCACAAGTTTTGGATATTTAGTAAGATTAGATATAAGACCACGACTCACGTCGAGGACGAGACTATGTCATAGGTTGAACACCTTTATTATTTTTAGTCGTTGAGCCATAACATAACTATATTTAGTGATTTGTTTATGGTTGCTAGTGATCTTTACTTAAGATATCTTAGCTATATTAATATTAAGGGCAGTTATACTTTAAGTATTATCATACCTTCATTTTGTCTATGTTATCTACTGTATTTCTTCTGAACTAGCGTAGTTTATAATAAAGTGAGTTACTGTGCTACTGAGACAACATAAACAAGCTTTATAAGCTTAGCTCGTGTATCAAACAACACTTTTTGGGGTTTAAATTACGCGATATATTGAGAATGGCGAATAAGGGCTATGGTACAAGGAATATACAACATTATGCCGTACTAGCTTGATAGCTTCAATCAGATGGTAGTAAGTGGTTGTAAGGTAGATAACAAGTACCATTGAAACGACAGAATGTAAGATAGAACTGTTCACGACTTAACTTATTGTATTGTTTGTGACTACAAGAATACTAATATAATGAACAGCACACCGCAGGCAATATAGCGAGTACTAAGATTAATTCACAGATATACTACTGTCGTGAGGCATGAAATCATAATATTACTGAAAGCGATGACGAAAATAGTAAGCTATAGCAATAGACGAATAGGGCCAAGATAAGCTACAAACATGTAAAGTGTGATAATTTCAGGATTTAGTTCACCCTGTAGCCCTAGAAAGTGTTGGGGCATGAATGTTGTGTTAACACCAATGAATAGCGTCCAGAAATGAGCACAAGCTAGATCTTCGTTGTAAGTTCGTCCTACGATCTTAGGTAGCCAGTAGTAAAGTCCTGCGTAAATACTGAATACTGCTCCCATAGAGAGGACGTAATGGAAATGCGCGACTACGTAGTACGTATCGTGGAATGTAACATCTAGACTAGCGTTTGCTAGAATTACACCAGTTAGCCCTCCAATTGTGAAGAGACCGATGAAACCTAGAGCAAACAGCATAGGGGCGGTTAGTCGTACTGATCCACCGTAAGCAGTACCGAGCCATGAAAATACCTTGATTCCAGTAGGAACAGCAATAATCATACTAGCTGCTGTAAAGTAAGCTCGTGTATCAACATCAAGTCCTACTGCATATATGTGATGCAAGTGGTTTATGTCTACTAAAAACATCCACACCGGATTCACAACCGGTCTCGGACTATATCTTCATCATTCGACCATTACTGACCCTGTCATTTATGTCTCACTACAGTCTCAGTACAGTTATATGTCTCAGTATTGATAGCATTCACTAGGTTAGATATCATTACTGACCCTGTCATTTATGTCTCAGTACATTCACTTGGTTAGATATCACTCAAATAGCTTAAAGGCCATCTGATGTTGCTTAGCTAATATTATAGTTGAGATTTCGTTACACTAGACTTGTGTTCTAAAGTAGAAATCGTACTATAACTCAATATCGTAGCGCTGCGTTAGCACGTGATAGGACTTTGAAATTAAATTAACCTTAAGCGTCTAAGGGATGTGGTAATAAGTTGAGAGTAACCCTGCTTGTAAAATAAGCTAGAACTCACAAGACAATGAAACGATAGTATTTTCAGATGTCTACTCTAGAGTACAAGATAGCGCCTGAATTAGTGACCCTAGGATATTTTTGTCACCTTCAGCTAAGGCTATATATTAAGTGAGCGTTGTGAGGACAGTTGCACATGTTTAAAATTGTAATATCGAAAGATGTTTCGCGTGTAGTCTCTGAGGAATTCGTTAAACTTCGAAGAGTATCTAGATTTCCTGCTGATTGAATATAACTTAGCACGTGATAACGTATTGATAAGCTCTTGATTGTTCCAGCATATAGCGATATTTGTTACCATTACTTTACAGTTAAGGAGAGACATCGAATATTGACTCCAAACGATAAAACCTAGTACACCAATTGAAGCTAGAGCATAAACCATACCAAGGTAACCAAAAACTGGCTTACCTGAGAATGTGCTAACAACATGGCTAATAATACCAAAACCTGGTAGAACCATAAGGTAGACTTCTGGATGCATTTATTTTAAGTAAATAAACGGACTATATCTTCGCGTTCCACTTTTCTAGAAACCGTAGCCAGGTTGAGTGATGGATCGAAGTTGGAACATGAGCTCGCAGATCCTGTAGTGCATAATAACGGTTAACTTGCAGAATTCGTCGTGACTTAAAACTGCGAGGAGAACATAGCTTAAAGTAGCTTAGCATACGTAGAATATCCGCACGAGTTTGAACTGTCCACTTGTAATAACCGTTTTGTGCACTGTCGAAATAAATATATCCACCAAAAGTATCCTTGTAAGGAAGCACGTCCATAATAAGCTTGTTTGTAACGCTGATGGTTAGTTGTAGAGTTGTAGTATTCAGCGTTACTGTACCATCAGCGTCAAAGAAACCAGCGAACCAGGCGTTCGTTGTATCCATATGAGTTGAGGCTGTCTTTGATTCAATATTCAGTAGTTGACATACTCGATGTAGCTGAAGCAGACGTGCAGAATGTCGAATATGGCCATTAACGCAATTAATAAGTACTATTATTCCTTGTCGGTTATGAAGACGCCAACGTAGTGCCTTTGCACCAGAACGAGGCTTAATTGAACCACCAAATGCGTTTTGTAGTATACGAAGACAGTGTAGGTCGTTAGAACCTATTGTAATTTCACAAGAAATATAACCAGCCTTACTTACAAGGAAACAACCATCTCCATCAATAAGTCCTGCCACCCATTGGCAGAACTTAAAACTAGGTATAGAATTAGACGTGGAACGCGTTGCGCGTGTAGTCTCTGAGGATCCTACTAGACTCGACACTTGACGTCGTGGCGGTCGTTGGTTTCCTGCTGATTGGGCTCCCAGTGCGTTTTTCATATTTTGACTATGACGGGGGTTAAAACT
>JAABUO010010346.1_pt1 | contig 10335 bp, 11 predicted proteins | sample 5559291 | NCBI WGS metagenome assembly JAABUO01 (sample SAMN10711878, study PRJNA513372) | rock metagenome | isolation source: Antarctica rocks | place: Antarctica: Victoria Land, Finger Mt sud
CTAGTAGGTCGATCGAGGCACTCTTTAGAGCTATGACCTGATTTATGACATATGAAACAGCTTTCGACTAGAATGTCTGCTTCTTTGACGCTAGTTAAAATCGCGTCGCGCGACTTTAGCTGATCAGGCTTCGAATGATCGACTGACTGAGTGATAACAGTCGCTCTATGAAAGATAGTCTTAGAAAGATCATTGACGCGTTTGATCTTGTTCTTGATCTCTTGAATGACTCGCTGATCATTATTCAAATGAATCAGATAGAAACGAATTTCTTTTAGAAAATCAGATTGAACTAGTTGATTTACTCAAATGAATCGAAGACAAGAATGTATTTTATCTTTCAGATCAGCGATTAGTTACTTCTTGTGATAGTCTAAATAAAAAAATAAATCTTGAAACTGAGTATAAAATTCATTGAATTTCTTGAATTCTTGAATCAAGTTGTAGTATTCTCTACGAAAGTTGACTTTCTTATTCAAGTCATTGAACAACTGAGTTAACTCTTTCAAAAGATCGTCGATGATTTTATAAAGATTGACACAGTCACGTTTGCATCTAGCTTGAGTGATCTCAGCTGCGTCATCGAATAATCTAGAATGTATATAGTTTAATTTGACTCGTTCATTAGAAAAGAGATCAACGTTGATCTCTAGTTTATTCTGAATTTTTTCGTATCAGTTCTTTCAAGTAGAGTTCTTTTCATCAGTAAACAGCGAAGAATCAGATATTTTTTGAAATCTAGAACGCTCAGAGTAAATGAAATCAGAAGAAGTGATTTCTTTAGCTTGAAGTCTAGTCTTCAACTCTTTGATTTCTTCTTCTTGTTGTTCATTTAACTCGTAAAGTTGATCTGTTTCTTCATCAAAAGCTAGGCTTCAAGTCTTTCAGATTTCGTAGAACACAAGAAGTATTATCATTTCAGCAAATGATTCATCATCTTCATGAATGAATGAAGCAGCACTTCATGATTTCGTTGAATCAGAGATTTGAGAGAAACGATTTCGAAATTCTTCGAAACGCTCTTCAGTAGACGAACGACTAAGTATGATGAGATTTGTTTGAAAAGAAAGTTGAATGAATGACGATGCTTGACGATTGAAGAAGAAAGATGTATGAGATGAGATTCAATCTTCAACAAAGAAGATGAGATTTGATTGATTCTTGAGCAAACAATGAAGATTCTTTATCATTGAATCTATTGATCGATTTGATTCTTGAGCAATTCACGAAGATTCTTTATCATGATTCTCATAATTGAGTGAACTTTGCGTACTTAATAAGCGATAAGTAGTTTAGCAATTCAAACAGTCTTGTTGTTGATTCTATTCAACTCTCTAGTGTTGTTCTATCTTTCGATTATCATCAATCATCAGATAAATGAATTTCTTTAAACTCATTCTGTCTAAATGAGTATGTTGAATGAGTAATGAGATCAGTATCATGTGATTAACGAATTCTTAATATAATGTCAGAATCATGTTTAAATGATACAATCAATGAAGATTAGAATTGATAGTGCTTGATCTTTAAAGATAGTTATAATTGAATATTAAGAATACAGAAAAAGATTGATACAAAAGCTTCTATTTATGTAATGTTCAGAGACTGTGTTAGATCTGAAAGAAATGTGTTTATGACATGAAAAGAATGTGATGTAGATGAACAAGATGTTGATAAAAGAAAAGAGTGTTAAGAAAGAAAAAAGAGATTAAGTCATATCTGAGTCATATTTGAGTCAAATCTGATGTGAATTGATTAGAGCTTCAATCTTGTTCAGTCTTATCAGTCTTGATATGCTCATAACATCATGCTGCATTTGAGAAGAATGAGAGAGATCGACAAAAATGTATGAGATGATCACAAACATGTTCATACTAGTTCAATTCTGAAGAGTGATCTTGTACTGTTGCATGACATCAAATTGAACAACATGCATACGTTGAAATTGACATGAAGATGACTGAGATCTTTTCAAGTAGTGAAGATGAACACTGAAAAAGAGTGATATAAAATTGCAAAGCTCAACGAAGTGATCTTGAAAGAAATGATTGCAGAAAATAGATTGAAGAAGCGTGTGAATTGAACATTGAAAAGTGAGATCAGCAATGAACAGAAGAATGAAGATCAGAATCTATTGATGATAACGTTCATTGAGAAAATCATGTCAGAAATTGCGATCAATGTTTCAATCAAAGACTCAAATGCGTCGCTGAATTTTATTCATTATTAACTGAGAGTCTTTGTAAACTTGAAAAGAGCATTTGTCACTGAGACTTCTGTTGAGTTGAGATAAGATTGTTCACACTCAAAAGTGTAGCTTTGATAGCATTGTCTTGTACAACGTCACTTGTATTAACTCTTTCTCTGTTGAGTTGTCAAGAAGTGAAGTTGATGCAAGAAGATCATGAGTTGTTAAGAATGTCATAAAGTCACTTTGAGTTACTTGAGCATATAAAAAGAAGAATGAAAGTGAAGATGCAGACATCTGCAATGTCAGTACTGAATTGCTTCAGTATTGAAGATTGAAAGTTTCAAAATGCTTTAGTCTCAAATAAATAAAGCGAAACTTTAATCAATTCGCAGAATACGCGCTAAAGTTCACTGCATAATGATTAAAGCTAAAGTTTAGAACAAGAATCAAAATTGATCAATGATTGCATATCAGAAAATATATCAAGATCAAAAATCGAGAATATATTAAGATTGACTTAAACAACATACAACAAGACAACATGATGCTACATTAAGTTGATTTAACTCATGTGACACGCAGCAGATAGCATAGAAAAATATTCAATCAATCAACTGAGAGATTTGTTACTAATATCAAGTTATCAACACTTTTTCAGCTATGACAAGCACAAGTCGCAGAAGAATTATTTGCAAAACTGCAAGCAATTTCTACTAGCGTTGAGTTCTAGAAAACTCAGCACGTATTCTTTATCTTTCAACATAGTTATCATCTTTGTTATTTAAACTCGCACTAAAACATCTAAAAATCTTACGTATTTCATCATCTTTGTTATTTGAACTCACACTAAAACGATTAAACATCTCATGTAACTCTTCACTCAGCATTTGTTTTCTAAGACATTAAAAGCTCACATTGAAGCTTTTGTCAACGAAAGCTTTTACGCATTTTCTCAAAAGAATCTCATTCAAATTCTTTAACTATCTTTACTTTCATCATTTCAATGACACTCACTAAAGTAAGCTTTATGATAACGCTGCATCATTTGAGATACTTCATAAATAATCAAAAAGAACTAGTCAATTACTTGAACTCTCTGCGCACAGAACAAGAATAATAAGCAGCAATTCATCAATTTCAAAATCAGATTATGCAATTACACGTTAATGTAAAGAATCTGATGTACAGTTTCGTAAAATTTCTTGATAACAACTCACTTTATTCAAGAATAACTAGCGAGAAAGAAAAATAAAAGATGATGAATATTGAGCATGAAAGAATTGAAAAAGAGAGAAGAAATATAGCTGAGATAAAAAGAATCATGATGAACAGATGAAACTCGAAGCTACTGAATCTTTGAATCTTAAAGAAAGATTCTTCATTGTATTCAGTAAAAAGAGAAGCGATGAATAAAATACGTGTGATCATTGCAAGAATTCAGAATGAGCATCTGATCAGAGTGATGATGAAGCAGATAGTATATCATAGAGCGATGCAAACAACTGTCAGCAAAGATCAAGTTTTAATCTTCTCATTTTTACAATTCATAAACTTCAACAAATTGATCGCAAATCAGATTGAAGTTATGTTAATAAACAAGAAGTTAAATCACATGAACTGAAGATGAGTAAGGTTTGACTTGCTATGTGAGTATATCAGCAACATGATCTTGAAAACAGATCATGTTGAGACTGTTTTTAGCTCATCAGCAGTCTTGCAGTTCAATTTCAAAAGAAGATCAAGATCATTGATATTGTCATTGCAATCAAGATGCTCATCAGTAATGTTGAAGAATGAAGATTCACACTTCATGTTGATTGCAAGCGATGTAATAATGATTTCAGATCTTAATTCATCAATGTCAGCGATGCAAAGTTTGATGATAAGATCTCATTAATCATCAAGAGTTGTCACATCAATCTCTTCTGATACAATCACTTCATTCACGTTGTTAAATTCTTTAAGAACATCACATGTACATCTTCTTACATCTTCTCATTCTCTTATCTTAATTGCTTCGACGTTCTTGAAGCTAGCAGAATATGATGAGCAAAGACTTGCTCTCTCGCTAAATGTAATCATGAATAACGAAAAGATTCTTCTACAGTACAGCTTAGAAACAGAAATGAGTGATACTGCAAGTGTCTGTGAGAAAGCTATCATTGTAACAGTGATAGAAAGCGTATGATCAAAAGTTCAACGATCATGTTATCAAATTGTCAAAAATATTTGAAAGATGAAAGAGAGTAAAGCATGCTCTTGCATACAAATGTCTCATACATGAAAGCAGAGACTTGATTATCTTGATTCAATATTTTCGATCGTGATAATGAAGTTGCTGAAAGAATATTGCTTTGAAACTAAGAATGAAGAAACATTTATGTGTCATTCACATTTTCAGAAGTTGAGATATAAACTCAAGCTACTGATGAATGCGCTGTCATTTGAAATACTTATTGATCATATAAATATCATATACGACTATAGATTTCAACTAAATTTCGTGAAAATCAATGTCATTTTCACAGACTAATTTCGTCGAGATAGTCGTTTCTTTCACTTCACTGACTCACTACAACTATTTCAACTATAATTGCATATGTCACAAAACTACAAGATTGATATGTTTTTGATTCATAACATGTTTATAAAGAAAATCAAGTATCAGAAGTGAAAGAAAAACGATGCAATAATATTATTAAATATGTTTGATTGAATATTGAATGACAATACATGAGTCTTGATAAAAGAGAAACTAAACATGTACTTATAACATCAGAGAGATGACTTAGATCTTACAAATCACGACTAATTGAGAATGACTATGTACATCACGTTGCAACAACTAGTACGTCAGAATATAGTGTACTATCTCATTACTGTGACTTTTTGACTGAATCACGAAATTGATTTTCTGACTTTCTCATATTTCATGAAGATCACTTTCAAGAACAATTCAAAACTCATAAAACATGTGAATCTGAATGTTAATGATTTAATGAGTGATAGAGAACAAAGTTGAATTCAGAGCACAGCAAGGTTTGCAGATGAGTTGATTGATAAAGATGATGAATTCATTCTTGATTTACATCTTTGCATGAAAAAATGATGAAAAGAAGCGATCAAGCGAAATCTAGCAATGAATGAGTATACTCACTGTGTAGTACTCGAGATGTTCAATGAGAATGATTCGTGAAGATCAAATCTGAAATAAATGAATCAGTCTTGCTTTGCAGACAATGTTCATTTCTGAATGTCACATCTATCACATGATAATAAAGATAAATCTGATAAACAACACATTGCAATGCTCATTTATCACACAGCGATCTTCAAAGATGAAGTCAACATGAAAATTGTGAAAAATGAAACTAAGAATGAAGTGATTGTTGCACTATGAGATCAAAGACTCATTGACGCGATCTCTTCTGAACTAGAAAATGATAAACAAGAGAAAGTATCATTTTGTCATTCTGTCATCATGAAAATTCGAGAAGTATGTTCAACTTTGAACGTGCTGATAGATCTTTAAAGCTGAAATTTGATGAAGATGTTGAAAGAAAGAAGTTTTTTGTTTGATCAGAATCTGAAGTAAGTAAAAGAGTTTGTTGAATTTTATCAAAAATCTGCATTGAATTAGATGAGAAAAGTTCACAAAAGAATGAAAGAGACAAAGATTGCAGTCTATGAATTTAAATTCTATTTCTACTGCGTCAAGAATGATATTAAGTCGATGAAAGATGATGAATGAAAGCATTCAAGAGCAATTGCTTGAACGTTAATGATAGACTGTATTCTTTCTGTTTTCTTAAGCGTTGACAAATAGATTGTTTTCTTGCTGTTTTCTTTCTGTTTTCTTCTTGATTCTTTCTGTAATGATCAAGAGATGATCATTAATTAGATGAGAAATGAATGTCATAAAACTGCTTGCATCATTCTCATGAGATAGTTAATAAGAGAAAAGAGATCGAGATTTGAATCAATGATAAAAAAGTTGAGAAGCGTTTCTTGAGTGTATATATAGATGTTATTGCAACTTGTAAATAAAGACAGAGAACATACACGTTTTATAGTATCTTTCTACTAGCATGATCATTGCACATGTTCATTGTTTACTTTCTTTGTTGCTTTAATACGACTTTTTATATTGCATCTGTACTCTATTTCTTGACAACGTCTTACACAGCTTTGATTTTCAATCTCTTTTGAGTATCAAGTTGTTGCAAATTCAACGCATCATAATCTCAATAACTTCATCTGATTTTCAAAAATTCATGTTCATTATTGACTTTTGTATCAACTTTTGTAGATGAATATTTATCGACGCTGTGTTTATTTCTATCTGTAGAGTCTCTGTTGATGTCACATGATAAACATTGATGATTTGTCACAATGTTCTTTCTTGTACTGATTTCAGCTTGACGTTCAGATCTTTTCAATGATTCTTCACTCTTTGTGACATGTATTATATGATGACTTCGTGACTAAGTAGAGAGTGCATCATCGCGAAGTATATTTGCTTTCTTGTCGTCATTGACAAGTCTCAAGTAGATTCAATGATTGTTTGCATGATCTTTTGTTTAATCACTAGTTTTGCTTCGACATGATGCATGTGAGTCACTCATTTCAGCTTGAAGTTCAATTGAACTTTCAAAACTCTGATATTTGATTTTGAATCAATTTGATGTTGTCATGAGATGAAGTCTCATCTTTCAATGATTCATGAAACAGCATTAATTCAATTGCATTTAGAATTCACGAAGATATTAGCTACTATTAATAAAGATTTCTCAAGTATGATTCAGTTGCATCTTCAGAATTCATGAAAATATAGACTATCATTCATAGAGATTTCTTGAGCAGAGCTATTGAGTTGCATCTTCAGAATTCATGAGAATATTGATTATCATTTATAAAGATTTTTTGAGCGAAGTTTTTTTCTTCATCTTTTTACTCATCTTTTGACCTATTTTCTAGACAAGAACATCTACATAAAGACATACTTATTTATTTATCTATTTATCTAGTCATTTGTATCTAGTTTATTTTCTAGATCTATCTATCTACTAGATTGATCATTGCATGTGTTCATGCTCACTCTGTTGATTTCAAAGCTTTTTATATCACATCTATACTTTATTTCTTGACATTGAAGCTCAACGTGAAAATATCATTTTCATGATATTGAGTAAAGCAGTGACAAAACAACAGAAAGTGACACGTTCATCTCTGCAACAATGAACGCATTGATGAGCAGCTTGAACATGAATGCATCAATGAACAGCTTAAGCGAGCTGAACATGAACGCGTCAATAATCTTTGATCAGATGATGATCTTGTCTTCAAGAACTCACAGACAGATTCTTCAGACTTTGCATTCAAATGATTGATGAATCGCTCAGACATTGAAGTCTCAGCTTAATCAGCTTAAGAAGTTATCAAAGAAGCAAAATGTTAGAAGTTTGTCTAGAGCGAGTCAGATAGAGATGTCATTTAACTAGAAGATAAATGCTAAGAAAGAAAGATAGCTACAGAAAAGAAGCTGACTACATATGTGTGTTTCTCAGCCGACGCTAGACTCAATAGAAACTAGTCAAGATGACGAAGCGAGAATAGATCTGACAAGACTAGAAGACTGAGTCTGACAAGACTAGAATCGTGACATTACTTCTCTTCTTCGACGATTTATGTTCGCATGAATGTATTTTCTGCTCGACTCAATTGATTGTTCAATCATGATTTCACAGACTCAGTGTCACGATTTTAGCATGTGTTACTCGAAAGATGTTGGGAAAAAAGATGTTAAATCACTTAGATGATGTTAAACAATATTATAGATGATGATAGACGTGAGATTATCAATGATGTTATGAGAGTTCTTCGATATGAATGATACTCAGCGTTCATGAGGTATAAGAATCTCTGAATGATCTCTTTCTTTTCTTTCTTCTTCGTGCAACGTCTTGTATTTAAAATCTAGTTATTAGAATTTCATTCTAATTTCATTCAGTTCTCAGTTCGTGACATTACGTTGCATCACACTACATCATGAGTCAATTCGAGAATATCAGCAACATTCTGTCGTCAACATCTCTAGCTTCGATCAACGAACTCATCACTGTCGCTCAGTTTCGAATTCACGTCAACAATGCTCTCGAAGCGTAATATACTTTTCTGATTGAACTTCAAACTTGATTCAACGACATCATCATTCAGTATATCAACTGAGTCTCAGTCTGTCAATAAGAACATGAGCAAACTCAGATTGAACTTAAGCAGTTTCAGATCAATAATGAAATCTTGTCAGAAATGATTCAAGAACTCAAGAGCATGAGCAGAATCAATATCAAATCAGAGAAATATTTGAATTCAGAACTTTATATCGAAGAGCGAGAAAACAAGTTAAATCAATTCATCTTCGAACTGATCAGCAAGCTGAAGTTGAATGCAAATCATTATTCAACTTTCGAGTCTCGTCTTCTGTATAAGTACAGTCGCTTATCGAGAAATGCTGTCGCTCAAGCGTTGTCGCGTATGATTGCTCAGCATGACAAGCTAGTCACGATTGAGCAATTAGTTGTCTTGTTAAGACAAGTCTTCGATGATTCAGACAAGCAAGAAATCACTCAGCGATTCATTTCAGTTCTAAAAATGCGAAATCGCATCTTCATTGAATATTTGTTCGATTTTCAGCAACACATTGATGCAATTGAATATGACGTCGTAATTCGAAAATTCAATTTGAAGAATGAACTATTCAGCGAGCTCAAAGCTCTATTGATTCAGATGAATGTCAGCAGTCTGAACTATGAGCAGTTGATTATCAAATGTCAGCAATTGAATAGTCAATATCGTGTCACAGTACAGAATCTTCTCAAGTCAAAAGCAGTGATTCACTCTGTCTCTGTGATCTCTACAGTTCTCGCGTACTTCGTCAAATATGCGACATCTTCGACAGGCTTGAAAGCTACGATCTCGAGCTCGAAAGATCTCATGAACTTATCAATCATCAACATGAAGAAACGAGACTCACTGACTTTCAAGAAGCATCAGCATCGTATGATCAATCATCTGTGTCTATACTGCGATAAGTCTGAGCATCAGACTGCGATCTGCAATTCAAAGCTCAAGATTCAGCTATGAGTCATCTCATTATTCGTCTTCGCAATCTCTGTCGACAATCTCGCTTTCGATACTTCTTTCGCCTTGAGAAAAGTCTAGTCTCTGCATACAGTCGCTCGCAGAGACAATCGAACAGTCTGAAAATCTCTGCACTCTCAGTTAGCTCGATTCATCGATTAGAAAAGAAGATGAACAATGATCATCTCATGCTCTCAGATAATCTAGAAAGCAATAAAATCAATGTCAATCTTTCTGTTTTGATTGATATCAACGTCATCGATTATACATTTATTGATGATTCTTTCGCGCAAAGACACTTTCTGCTTTGTTTTTCTTTGTCTGAAATCTGTACTCTTCAGAAGTTTGATGATCAATCAGTTGTATTCAATTCAATCACTCATTATGCTCTTGTCAAACTTTGAGTTTCAAGCGAAGAGCTCGAAGAAACTCTCTTCTATGTCACTCAATTTTCGCAATTCTCAGTTGTTCTAGATCTGCTCTGATTAAAAAGTCATAAAGCAATTATAGATCTGCGTCATAATCAGCTCATCTTTGAATCTCAAGTCAATTCAGAACTCGTACTTGAAACTTTCTTGAGCATCTTGATCTCGACTGTGTCAGTATCAGTCTTTTCGACGTCTTCGCTCTTGAAACATCTGAAGATCTACGCTATAGATAGTGCTTCGTTTCTGCGACTCGCTAGAAAAAAGAATCATGATCTGTTTGTCATATTCATGAGAGATATCGACAAAGCTCTGAAAATCACGTCTTTCGTTGATTCTGTCACGCTATTGCTTCTCGAATATCACGACTTTCTAGATGTTTTCTCTCGCGAATTGATGAACATTCTATCTGAACGACATCTCTATGATCATAAAATTCAGTTGCAGAAGAACAAAACTTCTATCTTCGAATCTTTATATGACATGTCTCAAGATGAGCTTCGAGTACTAAAGAAATATCTGAAGAATAATTTGATCAAAGACTTTATTCAAGTCAGCTCTTTCTTCGCGATCTCTTCG
>JAABUO010010347.1_pt1 | contig 10335 bp, 9 predicted proteins | sample 5559291 | NCBI WGS metagenome assembly JAABUO01 (sample SAMN10711878, study PRJNA513372) | rock metagenome | isolation source: Antarctica rocks | place: Antarctica: Victoria Land, Finger Mt sud
AACTGGCGGAGCAGAGCCTCGATCGCGTGGTTATCGCGGACGACGACCTGATCGACGCCGCGGACCTGCTTGGACTTGGCGTCCACACCGAGGCGACGGGCGGCACCGACCAGCGCCAGCGCCGCCGCCGGTCCCGGGGCGGCGACCTCCAGCGCAGCCGACCCGCGGGGCTCGCTCAGCGACCCGTGGGCCAAGAACGCCCCCCGCCACGCCGCGGCAGCATCACAACTACCTCCCGAGACAACCGCCGGCGGCAGTCCCCGAACCGGCCGCCCCGCCCGGTCAACCAGACCGGTGCAGCGGGCCAGCACACCGCCGTCGCGTTCCACCCACACCAGATACCGCGGACCGGCGTGCACACCGCCGGCTGGCAGCACCCGGACCCGGGCAGGCTGGCCGTAGAGCTCGCCGATCTCGCGCCGCAGCCGGCGGCCGGCAAGCCCGCTGTCGAGCTCAGCCTCGATGACCACCTGCTCGGCAGCCACGTGCAAGCCGCCGGCGAAGCGCAGCAGGGCGAAGAGCTCCGCCCGGCGGCAGCACCCCCTGCCCGCCGGCAGCTGGCTCAGCTCGTGCTTGACGGTGGCAGTCACAACTGACACTGACAGCGCCCCTCCCGCATCCGGCCAGACACGGCACTACGGAGCGCTGCAGCCCACACACCTCTCGCAACAGCCGTTTACCCAAGGTAGGGGGCGGAAACGATACCGGGCCCTGCTGGCGAAAGGACCGGCCGACCGAGCCCGGCCCGACGTCATCGGCCGAAGGACCCATGGCCGGCAGCGAGATCCGGGGTAGCCCCCCAAGCGCGCATACAGCCGCCAAAACGCCGATCAGCCGCCGCCGGTACCTGCCGCTGCCTGCGCCAATTGGCTGATGTCGGCGGTCTGATCAGCCGGCGGCGCTGGAACCACACCGACGTTGGCCTTGCCGAAGTCATACAGCTCCTGGGTGAAGGTGAACGAGCCCACACCGCTGAGCGGCTTCAGCGAGTACCTGGTGCGGGCAGCGCGGCCCTGCCCGTCGATCCAGACGTCGACCGGGAATGTGCTGGCCCCGAACTGCTTGGTGAACGCGTCGACGGCGCCCTTGGCGAAGGCGCCCTGCTGCACCGCCTTGTGCAGGTCGACCTGGGTGCGGTAGTGCGTTGTCTTCGTTCCCCGCACATCTTCGGTGCCGACGGTGGTCACCGGCCCGCCAGCGCCGCGCAGGTACTTCAGCACCTGAGTCGGGTCTGAGCTCTGACTCAGGCTGCCAAGCTGACCGCTGCCACCCTTGGCGTTGGCGGCGTCGTTCAGGTCGATCTTGAGCCACTGCTTGCCGCCGGTCCGGGCCGTCAGCTGCGCCGGCAGCTTCTCATAGATGACGCTGCCGATGATCCGGTTCTCGATCGCCCCGCCCCGCCCAGCGGACAAGTTGACCGTGCCGCGGTGCTGGGCAAAGTCGAACGCGCCGACCCCGTTGATGGCAAAGCTCCGGCCAGCCGCAGCGACCGAGCCCATAAACGAGACCTTGGCGTTGCTGACGGAAGTCTTCGCCGACGTGGCGGCCACAGCCTGGGAAGGCCTCGCCGCGGTGCTACTGCTCCCGCAACCAGCGACCAGCACCGCCCCCAGCACGAGGGGGAAAGCGGCAAGACGACGGTGCAAGGTCAAACCTCCGGGTCAAGGTGACGATACGAGCAGGCAGCGTCACCCGCTGTCCACGATAAGGCCCCGCCCGCGGTAGCGCTGGCGTCTCGCCCGCGGCGATCCGCCCGGCGTCTCTGAACCGCGGGTATCAGTAGCAGCCGTGCTTGGCCTCCCCACCCTGACACGGCCGCTGCCCACTGCGCCGGCGCTGCCTGCCGTCCCGGCGCCGCGGCCCCCTGCCAACCTTTCCCCGGAGACCTCCGGCGCCGGGCCCGGTGACCCCGCTGTTGCAGCAGGGCCGCCCGGGTCCATGTGGCCTGGCAGCTCACGCCCCCTGCGCGACAGTGCCGCGTCCGGCGACATGCGGCACGCAGGTGTCCCGGGGGCGCTGGCGCGACGGCATCGACTGTGCCGGGGGTGTCCCACGGTGGGGAACGACGATGCTGCCGTCAGGCAGCAGCTCGCCGGTGTCATCGAAGGCGATTACGCCGTTGCACAGCAGTGACCATCCCTGCTCGGGATGACCGGCCAGCACACGGGCCGCTTCCCGGTCCGCCCGCTCCACGGGCGGGCACAGCGGTGTGTGTCGGCACCTCATGGTGCACCGCCTCCTCCACCCGACCGTGCTTGTTGCATCTGGGACGTCTTCGTTGCCGGCTATCGGTGCGACGGCGAAAGCGGCGGGATGTGAGCAACGTCTCCTATTCCCGGTCCGTCTGGAGGGGGGTCCCACGTCCCAAAAGCGGCAAGAAACCCTGGCGGTAACCGCCGGTTGCCTGCTGCGCCACACCGGCTCCCAGGTCCCCGAGGCCGATCCCCGGTCGCACCCGACCGGCGTCGTCGGACGGTGGTGACCCGCGGGTATTCGCAGGCAGCACAGAAGGCGCCCGGCGACCCCGGGCTACCTGCAGACAAAGGCTGAGCGGGTTCCGTTGCCAGCCACCCCTATTCAGGCGGTTCCAGCCGCCGCCGGTGGATCGCCTCGACCGGGTCCAAGTCCGTCCCCCGGGTGGCGGCGTCTCTGACGCTGCCGACCGCGAGCTGGCCGCAGGAAGACCTGCGGCGGCTGCGTATCGCACCGGCGGGATGGCGCCCTATCCCCTGCGCACCGAGGTCCTGCACGGGTGGCAGCCCGCGGGGACGTCGTGCATATACGAGTGGGCACCAGTCGCCTGTTGGCGCTTCGGCGCAGGCCCCGCCCTCTTCTGGGGGCCCTGGCAGAGAGGCTAGGTGTGCTTCTGCCGGGTTTCGGTGTGCCCGAGCAGTTGATGGGCTGGCAGGGCGCGGGTCACTACCGCCCGGGCGACGTCGGTGAGGCGCTGGTCGTACTCGTGGGCGTACCGCCGCAGGACGGCGAGCGCCTGTTCCATGTCCAGCCCGCCTTTCTGGGCAAGCACCCCTTTGGCCTGCTCGAGCGCGACACGGGTGGCCAGCACGGTCTGCAGCTGCTCGGCGAAGGTGGTCCTGTCGGCTGCGGCTTTGTCCTGCACCAGAGCAACGCTGGCGACGTCAGCCAGGGCCTGGCCCAACGCCAAGTCCTCGGGGTTGAGCGCCCCGACGGTCGTGCCGAACAACCCGACAGCTCCCAAGGTAGTGTCCTGCAGCCGCAGCGGCAGGGCGTGCACGCTCAGGAACCCGGCGGTGCGCGCGGCGGGGACAAACTGGGGCCAGCGTTGTGCTTCCTGTTCCAGGCGGGGCCTGCCCTGGCAAACGGGACCGCGGCAACGCCGCCCACGTCGGGCCTAGCGAGGGCGGGGCGACTGTAGCGCCCGAGCAGCTGGCCCACACCCCCGAACCGATGACCGGGACTGCTGCCCGCAAGCCGATCCTTGACTGGCACGCCGAGCCGGCGGGTTCCCGATTTTCGTCAGTTGTCGACCGGGGCTAGAGGTGTCGGCCTGACGGTCGGCTTACGCAGTGCGGGCATGCCGGTCCCGGCTGCCGGTTCGTGGCGCGAGGATGTCCCGAGTTCCGTGGAACTTCGGTGGCGGCCGTTGATCGTTAGGCCACGCTGACCAGGTCATCATGGCAGGTGGCTCCGACAGTTTCGGCGACGCGACTTCCGACTGCCGTTCTCCTAGGAGATCTCGACGTGGACCCTCGCTGCGGGCCCGTCCCCGGCCGACGCCTGACGGCTGGGCTGTTAGCCGATCGGGCTGTGCTCTACTGCCGTACCGGACGACCGAAACAGAAGGGCGCCATGCCTGACGCGCATCTCGATGCCGAGTTGCTGAAGGACCTGAGCGAGCTCCCGGCGCTGCTGCACGCTGTCGAGTCGGTGGAGCAGACATTGCGCCGCGTTGCCGGACTGTGTCTTCGCGCCGTTCCCGGCTGCCTGGGTTCCGGCGTCAGCCTACGGGCGGGCACCATGTGGGCCGACGTCGCTGTGCCGGACTGGCTCGGTGCGGTCGATCACGACCAGTACGCGACGGGGATCGGTCCCTGCATCGACGCGGTGCTCACCGGCTCGCCGACGCTGGTCGGCGACACGGCCGGCGAGGACCGCTGGGGCAGCTTCGGCGCCGTCGCGGCGCAGTACGGGGTCCGCAGTCTGCTGGCGATGCCACTCGGCGTCCGCGGGCGCGTCGTCGGCGCCCTCGGGCTCTACGCGGCAGATCCGCACGTGTTGGACAACGTGTCGACGGAGCTCACCGACGTCCTCGCCGTGCAGGCCGGCGCGGCGTTGTCCAACACCGAGATCGTGGAGGCCAACCGGCGCAGAGCGGAGAACCTCAGCGCGGCGATGAGCAGTCGGGCCGGGATCGAGCAGGCGAAGGGTCTGCTCATGGGGCGCGAGGGATGCAGTCCCGAGGAGGCCTTCCGCCTGTTGCAGCACACTTCCCAGACCCAGCACGTGAAATTGCACGAGGTCGCGCAGCGGCTGCTGGCTTCTGCGCGCGACGAGCGCCGCCCGTAGTCAGGTGTGGAACCTGCGAGGGAGTGGTAAAATCTCCGTCGGCTGAACAACCAGCCAGTCGTCCCTCTCGGGGCGCTGGCTCGCAGCCGCTCTTTGCGTAGCCAGGACGGTCCCCATCGTCAGGTGAGCGGGGAGCGTGCCGCCTCGAGAACCCGTACCACGTACCGGTTCCAGCCCAGTGCGCTCATCATTCTCGAGGAGAAACGTGAACCGTTCCGACCGCCGCAGGCACCTGCGCGGAGTCACCAGCCGCGCCGTCATCGCCGGCTTGGCCGTCAGCGCCGCCGGTATGGCGCTGGCCCCCGGTGTCAGCCATGCCTCCAGCCACCGGGAGGCGCCGCTGACCGCGGCGGACCCCGACATCGACAACACCGACACGTATGCGTTCACCAGCCCGGACAAGCCCAATACCGTCACGCTGATCACCAACGTCAAGCCGTTCCAGCTCCCGGCCGGCGGGCCCATCTTCGACCCGTTCCCGAAGGAGGGCGACGTCCGGTACAACATCAACGTCGACACCGACGGTGACGCCAAGCCCGACCTGACCTACCGCTTCACCTTCACCGGCGGGTACAAGGACAAGAGCACGTTCCTGTACAACACCGGTCCGGTGCACAACCTCTCCGACGCGAGCCTGAACTACCTGCAGCACTATCGGCTGGACCTGGTACGCCCCACTGGCACGACGACCCTCGTGGCCAACGGCGTGGTCCCCCCGGACGATGTCGGCAAGGCCTCGATGCCGGACTACGCCTCGTTGCGCCAGCAGGCTCTGAAGACCGGCGCAGGCACGGACGGCACGGCGAGCTTCGCGGGGGTCGCCGACGACCCGTTCTTCATCGACATCCGCGTGTTCGACCTGCTCTACGGCGGCAACATGTCCGAGACCGCCAACCCCTCGCTGTCTGGGCTGAACGTCAGCTCGCTGGCGGTGCAGGTGCCCAAGTCGGTCCTGAAGTCGGCGGCCGGCAAGGACACCAGCGGCGTCATCGGCGTCTACGCCACCACCGAGCGCAAGACGGTCACCATCAACTCCGACGGCAGCCGCAGTGGCACCGGCAACTGGGTGCAGGTCTCCCGGCTGGGTAACCCGCTGTTCAACGAGGTGGTCAGCTCGGTCGCGCTGAAGGACGCCTTCAACAACCTCCCCCCCGCCAAGGACGCCAGCACCCAGGGCCTGATCGACCGGGTAAACGTTCCCGAGGTACCGAAGCTGATCCAGAAGATCTACGGGCTGCCGGCTCCGGCCACCCCCCGCAAGGACCTGTTCTCGGTGTTCCTGACCGGCGTCAAGGGCCTGAACCAGCCCAGCAACGTCACTCCTGCCGAGATGCTCCGCTTGAACACCAACACGCCGGTCACGGCCAACCCGAACCGGCTCGGTGTGCTTGCCGGCGACAAGGGCGGCTTCCCGAACGGGCGGCGGCTCACCGACGACGTCGTCGACATCGAGCTGCAGACCCTGGAAGGGGCGTTGCAACCGGATGGCAGCGTCAAACTGGTCCAGGCCCTGGCCGCCGGCGACAAGGTGAACAACAACGACGTGCCGTTCGGATCGAGCTTCCCCTACGTAGCGCTGCCGCACGCCGGCAGCAACCTGGGCACCGGCGGTACCGCCAGCACCGACAACATCCCCGGCGGCAACGGCGCCGCTGCTTCGGGGGCGAGCGCGGCCGGCACGTTGACGATGCCCACCGGCGGCGTCGCCACGGGTGGTGGCGGCACGGCCGTCCCGGCGTCGGACAGCACCCCTGTCCTGCCGATCACCGTCGGAGCGCTCGGAGTGCTGCTGCTCGGAGCCGTCGCGTGGACCCTCGGACGAGGGCGCACCGCTTCGCAGCTCTGACAGCAGCGCACCAGGTCGTACGGGCGGGTGGCCACGTGGCCACCCGCCCGTGACGGCGCACGATGCTGGGTGAGTCCTGCCCTCTACCCCAGAGGATGTCCCGAGTTACGTGGAACTTCGGCGCCGGCCGTTGATCGTCAGGCCACGCTGACCAGGTCATCATGGCAGGTGGCTCCGACAGTTTCGGCGACCTCGCGTTCGAGGGCGGCGCGCAGGCTCGCGAGGTGTAGGTGGCCGTTGACGCGACGGAACTGCTTGCCGGCTTCGACCATCCCGGCTGCGCACCAGCGCATCGCCATGTCCCCGTAGCGCCAGCGCTCGGCGGCGGTCCCGGCCCAGGCCAGCTGCTGACTCAGCCCTTGGGCCTACGACGGGAAGCTCCGCCCGGCAATCTGAGAGAACTATCTGTTTGTGCGGCAGCAGACCGTGACAGGTCGCCCTGCGGTCTCAGGACGGGTCGAAGCCCTCCCGGCGGGCCGCCGCCGACGGACGGTCTCCCCCAGCCTTGGGGGGCCGCCGGTCAAAGCATGAAGCATTTGGGCCGCGACCGTGACGAGAGAGACTCCCGCCGCGCGGGCCCGACGGTCGAGCTCGACGGCCGCATCGGCCGGCAGATAGCCCTGAGCGAGCAGGACGCCGAGTGCCTGGTTGACCAGCGAGGCGCCGGACAGGGCCGCCGTGAGGTCCGCGGCCGGTGTTGGCAGTCCGCCATCCGCTACGTCCCCGGCTGACTGGTTCGCGGTGGTTCTGCTCAGGTGCCGGTCGAGCACGACGCCGAGACCGCCGTCGGGTAGCAGGACAGTCGCGTCTCGGGCCAGTTGGTCGAACGCTTGCGGTACGCTCGCCTGGAACACGACCATCCCGCCCTCCGGGCTTGCTGACAGCGGCAGCTGCAGCGAGCTGGCCACCGGAACGCGGTCCTCGCCGGCGACGGCGAGCCGGACCGTGGCAGCCACGCCGGCATCGGTCACGGTCAGCAGCACGCCGCACAACGACGGCACGACGCGGGCGATGCCCTGGGCGAGCAGGCGCAGCTCGGTTATGGTGTCGCCGGCGAGCTCGAAATGGTCGCGGCGACCGGCCAGCAGGTCCGGTTGTGCCACAAAAGCGTCGATGGTGAACTCCTGACGACACCCGAGGGTGGGGTCTGCGTCTGCTCCACCGTCGAGCATGCTGCCTAGCTCGACGCACAACCCGCCACGTTGGCCGGATGGTGTCACTGGTCCTGAGCGGGCCACCGGTCGGGGCCGGTCGGATCGCGACAACCACGGACGCTTCCTGCCGCTGCCCGGACTCTAGCGCCGGGGTTGGCCCGTCCCGAACAACAGCCAGGCAGCAACCCACCGCGACAATCCCGGGCTGCTTGCGACGGACAACATCGACCAGTTCGAGAGGGCATCTGACGGGTGCGAGCATCTCATGACCTGAGCCGTGTCACCACGACCTTCGACGAGAGCAATCTGGTGCCGAACGCCGGGCTGCTGCCGGCGGCGGTCCTGGCGCAACGGATCGACCTGGGCGGGCTGGTCGACCGGCGGGTGAACCTGGCCAAGCACGGTGCCAGCAGCGGGACGAAGGCGCTGACGGTCATCGGTTCGGTGCTGGCCGGCGGCGACAGCATCGACGACGTCGCGGTGCTGCGGGCCGGCGCCGCCGGGTCGTTGTTCGACGTCACCAGGGCCCCGTCGACACTCGGGACCTGGCTGCGGGCGCACACGTGGTCCAACGTCCGTCAGCTCGACGCGGTCAGCCGCGAACTGCTGGCCCGGCTGTGGGCCGCCGGCGCCGGCCCAGCCGACCTCGCCGGGCCGCTGACCATCGACGTGGACTTGACCATCGTGGCGGTCCACGGCCGGGCCAAGCAGGGCGCGGCGTTCGGCTACACCAAGGTCCGCGGCTATCACCCGCAGCTGGCGACCTGCGCGCAGACCGGGCAGGTGCTGATGTGCCGGCTGCGCGGCGGGTCCGCCGGAGCTGCCCGCGGCGCCGCATCGTTCCTGACCGAGACGATCAGCCGGGTCCGGGGCGCAGGCGCGACCGGGCAGCTGACCGTCCGCGCGGACAGCGCCTTCTACTCCAAGGCGGTGATCGCCACCGCGGCGAAGTTCGATGTCCGGTTCTCGGTCACCGCCCGCCAGGACAAGCGGGTCCGCGCCGCGATCGAGGCGATCGCCGAGTCGGCGTGGCAGCCGATCCCGTACTGGCTGTCCACCCCGGAAGGCGACATCGCCGACATCGCCGAGACGCCGTTCACCGTGTTCGCCGGCGACAAGGGCAACGCCCGCCAGGTCCGTCTCGTCGTGCGCCGGGTCCGGCCCACGCCCGGCAGCCAACTGGCGCTGTTCACCGCCTGGGACTACCACGCCTTCGTCACCGACCGCACCCTGGCGCTGCCCGAACTCGAGGCCGACCACCGCCGGCACGCCGTCGTCGAGCAAGCCATCGACGACGTCGGTCTTGCCGTGCCGCCGGCGGACCTGCCGGTTGGGTCGCACCACCTCCACCACCGTGACCTGCTCGGCACGCAGGTGCCGGGCCAGCGACACCCCGTAGGTGCCGGTGCCCTCCACGCCGATCCGATCGAGCGCTCCAAAGCCGCGCATCCAGGCCAGCAGTTGCCGTAGCCGGCCGCGGTCGCCCCGAACTGCTCGGTGCCCAGCACGCCGCCGACAACGGTGACGACCGCAGCGACGTGAACATCCAGGTGAGTGTCGACGCCGCCCGTGACGGGTGGGCGTACTTCTGCGATCGTGGTCATGTCCGTCCTCTGGCTCGCACTGGCAGGGCGGGCACGGCGCGGCGGTGGTCGGACAGTCCAGGGACGGGTGCCTGGTGCAACAGGCTCCTACGAGGTCACTCTCACCAGCAACGTGCCAAGGTCGTTCTCCCGCCCGACCGACGGATCGGATCCAGGGCAGCAACTTCGCGCCGGGGCTAAGAAGAGTCAGGCCGGTCGGGAGAACGACTCCATCCAACATCCCTGGGCTAAGTCAAGGGCTGCACCCGACCGGCGCGGGGCTCCTGCACATCGGCTGTCAGCCGAGGTAGCGCTGCACGTGCACCGGTTCGGCTCCGTCGTGGACGTAGAGGGTGAGCCAGACGCGGTCGGTCGCGGTCGGCGGCCGAGCGTCGCAATAGGCCTTGTTCCCGTTGGCGGTGTAGTAGGCCAGCATCGGCAGCTCAAGCTCGCTGACGGCTGCGGCACCGGCCCGATAGGCAGCGGTGGGCTGCCGACGCTGATGGGTTATGCACGTCACCGGATTGCTGCCTTGGGTGTCGAAGACGGCCGCCGGCGTAGTTGCGGTCGGGGGCGCCGGCGAGGAGCTGGAGGACGAGCAGGCGGCGGCAGCAAGCAGTACCAGTCCGGACCCGCCGGCAGCCGCGACCCGACGCAGATCCTTCGCTGCGCCGTTATCCCTTGCGCCAGAGCGAACCAGTCGGTGCATCGGTGCAACGCTACCGACATGGCACCCGCAGGTCGGTAGCACCCGGGCCCGTGCCGGGACGGCCCTCAGCGGCCCGCCAGCCGGGTCGCGGACCGGGCGGTGAACCCGTCGGGGCACCGGTTCACGTGGCAGCAAGGTCGGGACGGCGGCGACAGACGGTGACAGGACCCCCCGTGGACGGTCACGCAAAGTTTCTGCTGCCTGGACCGAACCGTTTCGGGTCGGTGGCCGAATAGAAGAACCTAGGACGGGTCCGTGGGCCGGTGCAGCCGCGCCGCCGATACCCCGTTGACTGGACGCCCACGAAGGGGACCGCACAATGACGGCACAGAGGACGACGGCACAGGGCAAGCAGCACGCTCGCCACAGGAAGGCGGCCGCGTTCGCGATCGTGGCACTGGCCGGGACGAGCCTGGTTGGCCTGACGGGCGGGGTGGCCAGTGCGTCCTCCCACCGGGAGGCGCCGCTGACGGCGGGTGACCCGCAGCACGACAACAC
>JAABUO010010349.1_pt1 | contig 10334 bp, 6 predicted proteins | sample 5559291 | NCBI WGS metagenome assembly JAABUO01 (sample SAMN10711878, study PRJNA513372) | rock metagenome | isolation source: Antarctica rocks | place: Antarctica: Victoria Land, Finger Mt sud
GGCGGCGGTAAGATCGTCTGCATCGTCTCCGGCGGCAATATAGATTTCCGCCTCCTTGCGGAAATCCTGTCAGGGTAAGCAGCAGCGCAGAGTTGCGCGTCTTGATTGACAAACGACGTGCATACGTCCTGACCCCGAGCGAGGCGATCTGGTACGACGATGCGGTGATGTGCGACGTCGAGGCGCTCCCTACCAGCCGAATTGGCGGATCAGGAAGCCGCTGCCGACGTGCAGGACAATCGGGGAGCCGTGGGGGCAGACCGTCGGGCTGTCGGTCGCGCCGAGACGGAGGAGGAGGTCGTGCATCGCGCCTGGCGAGAGCGGGTAACCGCGCCGGAGCGCGGAACGGCAGGCGAGCGCGGTACAGAGGCGGTCGTGCCAGGCATCTGTGCCGTCATCGGCGTAATCATCCGCCTCGCCGAGCGCGTCCAGGAGGAGCGGGCCGAGGCTTTCCACGCCGGAAAGTTCGGCGGGCATGGAGCGGAGTAAAAACGTGTTGCGCCCCCACGCCTCGCACGTCACGCCGACCGACGCGAGATCGGGCATCCGCTCCGTCAGGCGGCGCGCGTCGGCGGTCGAGAGGGCGAGGACGAGCGGTTCGACGCCGTTCGCCTCGTCCGGTTCATGCTGACTTCGCGCGCGCAGATGCTCGTAGATCACCCGCTCGTGCGCCCGGTGCTGATCCACGAGATACAACCCGTCCGCGCCCTCCGCGAGGATCAGTCGCTCCTCCAATTGCCCAACAATCCGCAGCGCAGGAAGATTACTCTCCGGCACCATTGTCTCGGTCGCCGTTGCATACGATTCGAAGTCGCGCATCCCACCGAGCGATACCATGTCCTGCATTTCTCTCCCTTCCTCTGTGGAGAAGGGGGCAGGGGGGTTAGGGCCAAACGACCAATCCGTATCGTCCGGCGGCAACGCAGGCAGCCGACCGAGGGTGGTGCGGCATGCTTCCGCCAGCGCTTCGGCGAGCGCGGCAGTGTGCAGGAGGCGCACTTCCGATTTCGCGGGGTGGATATTGACATCCACCGCGTCCGGCGGCACGGTGAGATGGAGCACGGCGAGCGGATGCCGACCACGCGGCAGGAGCGGCCGGTATGCCGTCTCGAATGCCGACGCGAGCGGTGGGCACTTCACGCAGCGCCCGTTCACGATCAGCGTTATCGCCGCGCGACTGGGGCGTGAGACGGCACGGTCGCCAATCATGCCCACGATCATGCCTGCGGATACTGTGACGGCGAGCGGGAGCAGGTGTGCGGCGATGGCGGGGCCATAGAGTGCGGCGGTTGTCTCCGCGACGATTCCGGTCCCCGGCGTGCGGAAGGTGGTATGGCCATCGAAGGCGAGTGTGAAGACGACGGCGGGATGGGCGAGCGCGAAGCGGCGCACCGTTTGGCCAATTTGCTGCGCCTCGACGCGCGGGGTGCGGAGGAAGCGGCGGCGGGCGGGGAAGGCGGCGAAGAGATCGCGCACCGTCACCGTCGTGCCCCGGCTGCGCGCCCGTTTGCTCCGCTCGATCACGTCGCCATGCCGCAGATGCAGGACGATTCCGGCGGGCGCGCCGTCCGTCGCGGTATGCAACACGACATCGGCAACCGCCGCGATGGAGGGGAGCGCCTCGCCCCGGAAGCCGAGCGTCCGCACGCGCAGAAGGTCGTCCAGCGCGCGCAGTTTGCTCGTCGCATGGCGCTGAAAGGCGAGGACGACTTCGTCTGCCGCAATGCCGCCGCCATCGTCCGTGACGCGGATGCTCTCCAGCCCGCCGCCGCGCACCTCCACGATGATCCGACGCGCCCCGGCATCGAGCGCGTTCTCGACCAATTCCTTGACGACTGCGGCGGGCGTCTCGATTACTTCACCCGCCGCAATCCGTTCCGCCACAGCGGGCGGCAGCACGGCAATCCGGGGAAGTGCTGAGGACTCATGATTGAGGACTAAGGACTGAGTGATGGGTGTCACCCATTGATCGTTATTCATGGCGTGCCGTCCACTCGTGTCCATTGTATGCGTTCTGCTCGTCGTGACGCGGCATTGCTCTCGCACGATCTTGCAGACGACTGAGCACCGCAATTGCCTCCAGCGGCGTCATCCGTGCGAGATCGAGCGCCGTCAGATCGTCGAGAAGGACTGAGGACTGAGTTGCAGATCCATGCCCATTCCCGTTTGTTTCCTTTTCCTTCGTATCCCTCTTCGTGTTCTTCGCGCCTTCGTGGTTCAATACCAGTTCCCGTGCCCGTTCGACGACGTGTGGTGGGAGGCCGGCGAGGCGGGCGACGTGGATACCGTAACTCTTGCCCATCGCGCCGGGGGTGATGCGGTGGAGGAAGGTAACCTCGCCGTCCTCCTCGGCGACGGCGGCGGAGGCGACCTGCACGCCGGGGAGGCGGCCTGATTCCTCCGCGAGGTCGTGGTAGTGAGTCGCGAAGAGCGTTCGTGCCTGCACACGGCCGACGAGGTCTTCCACAACGGCGCGGGCGATGGCGACACCGTCATCCGTCCCGGTGCCGCGTCCAACTTCATCGAGAACGATCAGCGAGCGCGGCGTCGCGTGGCGGAGGATCGCGGCGGTTTCCATCATCTCGACCAGAAACGTGCTCGCGCCCGCCGCGAGGTCGTCCTGCGCGCCGATGCGGGTGAAGATGCGATCCACGAGGCCGATGCGCGCCGACTCCGCCGGGACGAACGAGCCGACCTGCGCCATCAGGACGATCAGCGCCACTTGCCGCAGGTAGGTGCTCTTGCCCGCCATGTTCGGCCCGGTGAGGAGGAGGAGTTGGTGCCCCTCGGTGTCAAGCGTCGTGTCGTTCGGGATGAAGGTGTCGCCCGTATTCGCCAGCGACGCCTCGACGACCGGATGCCGCCCGGCGATGATGCGCAGTGCCGTGTCGTCCGCGAGCGTCGGGCGGACGTAGCGATACTGCACGGCGCGATCGCCGAGGGCGCAGGAGACATCTACCTGTGCGACCGCCCGCGCCGTGCCAAGCAGGACGGGGGCCGCCGCGCCAATCTCGCGCAGGACGCCGCGATACAACTCCTCCTCGCGCGCTGTGATGCGCTCCTCAGCGTGGAGGATCGTCGCCTCCCACTCCTTGAGCGCGGCGGTGACGAACCGCTCGGCGTGCGTCAGCGTCTGCGTACGGCGGTAGTCGTCCGGAACGTGCGGCAGGTTGGGGCGCGAGACTTCGATGCCGTAGCCAAAGACGCTGTTGTATTTAATCTTCAAGGAGCGGATGCCGGTGCGCTCGCGCTCCGCCGTCTCCATCGCCGCAATCGTCTCGCGGGCGTGCGTCGCGGTGTGGACAAGAGTGTCAAAATCGTTGTCGTAGCCGGGGCGCACGCGGCGGCACGCCTCCTTGCCTTCGGGTGCGAGGACGGCGCGGGAGAGGAGGTCAGCGACGTTCGTGCATGGATCGAGGCGGGCGGCGAGCGCGTCGAGGGCGGGTGAGTCCGCGTCGTGCAGCACGTGAATCAGCGTTGGGACGGCGTGTAAGGCGTCGCGGAGGGCGAGCAATTCGCGCGGCGTCGCGGCTTCCTGCCGGGCGCGAGCAGTCAGCCGTTCCATATCCCCGAAGCCCGCGAGCAGCGCCAGGGTCTGCATACGGAGCGTGGTGCGGGTGACGAATGCCTCGACCGCGTCCAGTCGCTCCTCGATGGCGGCGCGATCAGTGAGCGGCTGGGCGAGCATCCGGCGCAAGAGCCGCCCGCCCATCGCCGTTTTCGTACCGTCCAGCGTGCCGAGCAGGGAGTGCGCCGCTGTCTGCGTCCTGCCCGTCCAGTGCAACTCCAGATTGCGGCGCGTCGCGGCGTCGAGGTGCATCGTGCCCTCGGCCGCATACATTCTCAGTCCGGTGAGGAGCGGCAGAAGCATCGCGTTCGTCTCACCGAGGTAGGCAAGGATCGCCCCGGCGGCGCGGATGGCGAGCGGGGAATGCGCGCAACCGAACGCCTCCAATGAGACGACGCCGAAGTGGCCGCGCAACGCGTCCGTCGCGGTCTCCAACCCGAAGTAGCGCGCGTCGTACGGCGTGAGATGGCCGGGTGTCTGTGGTTGTCCATGTGGGAAAGCGTCGGGGTCTTCGGATGATTCGGGCTTCGGCACGAGACACTCGCGCGGACCAATACGCAGCAGATCGTTCTCGACAGCGACGCGACAGAGGGCCGGGTCGCCATCCATGAACTCGCTGACGGCGAACTCACCCGTCGTCACGTCCACATACGCGAGGCCATACCCCGCCGGGCCGGGGCAGAGGGCTGCGAGATAGGAATTTTCTTTCGCGGGCAGCAGGGCGGGTTCTGCGACCGTCCCCGGCGTGACGATGCGCACGACGGCCCGATCCACGAGGCCGCGCCCCGGCTCGGACATCTGCTCGCAGATCGCGACGCGGAACCCCTGCCGCAGCAGCCGCGCGAGATAGGAGTGCGCGGCGTGATAGGGCACGCCCGCCATCGGCACGCGCCCATCCTTGCCGAAGGGTCGGCCTGTCAGCGTGATGTGGAGGGCCTGCGCGGCGGTTTTGGCGTCCTCATCGAACATCTCGTAGAAGTCGCCCATACGAAACCAGAGAATCGCGTCGGGGTGCTGCGCCTTGATGTCGAGATATTGCCGTCGCGCCGGTGTGACCATGACCCCGTCCCCCGTCTGCCCCACTGTGGTACGACGGAGTATAACACCCAAATGAAGGAGCGCGGCATTGTCAGCGTTATGATACGGATGCTGAAATCGTCGGACCGATGGACAGGAGAAAGATCAATGCGGATTGAGGCATTGCTGGACGTGCGGGAGGATGTGCGAGCGACGGTGGCGGCGGGGAAGCCGGTCGTTGCACTCGAATCAACGATCATTGCGCACGGGTTTCCCTACCCGGAGAACCTGCGGCTCGCGCGAGCGGTGGAGGAGGCTGTCCGCGAAGCGGGGGCCATGCCTGCCACGATTGGCCTCGTGGACGGGCGGATCGTCGTCGGGCTGGACCGACAGCAGATCGAGCGGTTCGCGCGGGATCGGGAAGCGGTGAAGGTGAGCCGACGCAACCTTGCCGCGACGCTCGCCAGCGGTCGCCTCGGCGCGACGACGGTGGCGGGGACGATGCTCTGCGCCCAGCACGCCGGCATCCGCGTCTTCGCGACGGGCGGCATCGGTGGCGTCCATCGCGGTGCGGCGACGACGATGGACATCTCGGCGGACCTGACTGAACTGGCGCGCACGCCCGTCTGTGTTGTCTGCGCGGGAGCGAAGAGCATCCTCGACCTGCCGCTGACGCTCGAATACCTGGAAACGCAGGGCGTGCCGGTGCTCGGCTATGGGACGGATCGCTTCCCCGCCTTCTACACGCCGGACAGCGGCCTCGCGGTGCCGGTGCGTGTGGAGACGGCGGCGGAAACGGCGGCGGTCGCGATGCGGCATTGGGCGCTCGGCGGCGGTGGCCTCGTCGTCGCCGTGCCGATCCCGGCGGCGGACGCGCTCGATGGGGCATACATCGAAGGGATCACGACAGAGGCGGTGACGGAAGCGACACGGCGCGGCATCACCGGCGCAGCGTGGACGCCCTTCGTCCTCGATCAGGTGCGCGAGCGGACAGGAGGCCGGAGTGTTGCCGCCAACGTCGCCCTCGTTCTCAACAACGCCCGCGTCGCGGCGGAAATGGCGCAAGCTCTCTAGGATTTCAACCGCTTCGCCATATCGAAGTCTGCACGCGCCCGCTCATGTTCTTCGAGATTGTCGTAGGCAAGGCCGCGATTGTGGTACGTGTCCGCATAATGAGGATCGAGGCGGATCGCCTCGGTATAATCGGCAATCGCCCCTTCACGCTGCCCAAGTTTATGGTGCGCATAGCCGCGCCCGCGATAGGCAAGCGCATCATCGGGTTTTAGCCTGATCGTCTCGTCGAGGTCGAGAATTGCCCGCTCGTACTGCTTTAAGGTGCTGAAGCTAATGCCGCGACTATAGTAGAGCAAGGCGTCATCGGATTTTAGCCGGATCGCCTCAGTGTAGTCGGCAACTGCTCGCTCATATTGTGTGAGATTGCTGTAAGCCCAGCCGCGATTGTGGTACGCGTTCGCATCGTCAGGTTTCAGACGGATCGCCGCATCGAAGTCTTGAAGAGCCCGGTCATACTGCTGTAGGTCGCGGAAGGCGATCCCGCGAGCATAATGCGCGACTGCATCGTCGGGATCGAGATGGATTGCCGCGTCGAAATCGGGAATTGCTCGTTCATTCTGCCCAAGTTTATTGTACGCATGACCGCGCCAATAATACGTCCGCGCATCATGGCGTCTGAGATCGATCGCAGCGCCGAAGTCGAGGATCGCTCGCTCATATTGTTCGAGATTGCTGTAGCACATGCCGCGAACGACGTACGCATCTGCATTGTCGGGCTTGAGGCCGATTTCCTCAGTGAGGTCGGTGATTGCTGCTTCAACCTGCCCGAGGCTCGCGTAAGCAATGCTTCGATACTGGTATGCCTCCGGACAATCAGGATTGAGGCGAATCGTCTCGGTGAAGTCAGCTATCGCCCGTTGGTTTTGCCCAAGATACAGGTAGTTAGTGCCGCGACCAAGAAACAAGTCCGCATCATCAGGCTTGTGGAAAATTGCCTCGTTATACTCTGTGATAGACGCCTGAAACTCATTCTGCATATCGAGTCTCCATCACATTTCACCACCGTCAGCATCGCACCCCGACAATGATGCTGCAATTCCTGCTAATCGAGGAACGGCTCGCCGCGCGAGTAGCGGCGCACGGCGTCCGGGTCGAGGGTGATGCCGAGGCCGGGGGTGGCGGGGATGGCGAGCATGCCGTCGGTGTCCAGTTGCCACGGGGTGGCAACGATGGCATCCACGTATGGCGAGCCGGTGATGTACTCGACGAAATCGGTGTCGGCGAAGGCGGAAGCGAGTTGGAGGTCCGCCGCGAGGCCAATAGCGGTGTTCCAGCCGTGCGGGATGAAACGGATGCCATGCTCCTGCGCCATCCAACCGATGCGCCGCTCCTCCGAGATGCCACCGACTTTCGTGACATCCGGCTGGACAATGTCGAAGGCGCCCGCCTCCAACCACGGCTGGAAGGATTGGCGGCGCGTCAGCACCTCACCGCCGCTGATCGGCAGCGGCGCGTGTTCGCGTAGCATCACGTACTCCCGCAGCGCGTCCGGCTTTAGCGCCTCCTCGAACCAGGCAATGCCATATCCCGCGAGCATCTCTGCCGTTCGCAGCGCCCACTTATACCCTTGATTCCAGTGGGCATCGCTGCCGCCCGCGTCCACCATCAGCAGCACGTCGTCGCCAACGGCCTCCCGCGCGGCACGGACAATTGCCTCGTCCGTCGCCGCGCTCTGCCGCCCGAACGGCCCCCAGCCGATCTTGAAGGCGCGGAAGCCCTGTGCCTTGTAGGGCAAGAGCGCGTCCGCCATCCGCTCCGGCTCGTCCATCAGCAGGGAGGCGTAGGGGCGCACGCGCTCGCGGTATCGCCCGCCGAGTAGCCGCCCTACCGGCTGTTGGATTGCTTTGCCGAGGATGTCCCACAAGGCGATGTCTATACCCGAAATCGCGTGCGTGATCGCGCCGCCACGCCCGAGCCAGAAGGTATTCTGATGCAACTTCTCGCTCACCCGCTCCGGTTCGAGCGCGTTTTCGCCGCGATACAACGGTTCGAGGACACCCAGCGCGGCGCGCACGAGGGCGTCGTTCGTGAAGACGCTGCCGACGCCGGTGATCCCCTCATCGGTGTGAATGGCGATCAGCGTATGGACGCAGGCGTCCGGTTGCAGTTCATCGCTCCAACCGCCCTCCGGCGTCGCGCCCCGCAGACCGACCGCCCGAATCTCGCGAATCTTCATTCAATGGCTCCTCTCTCGCTTCGTTCGTCGCGCGTCCCGCGTGATCATAGCGGGTGGCATGCGCGATGCAACACCGCGAGAGGGTGGATCGGCACGATGGAAAGGAGCGTGATGTGAGCGACCGGATCGAGAAGCGGGACGATGTTAACCCAAAGGAGGGTGTCCACGAGTACGGGCATGTCCAGTTCGCGGACCCAACGAATCACAAGTACCCGATTGACACGCCTGAGCATATCCGCGCGGCATGGAGCTACATCAACCACAAGGGACAATGCCGCGAAGTACGACAAGTGCGATGTCGCGCAGATCAAGGAGCGAATCAAGCACGCCGCCAAACAGCATGACGTGGAGATCAGCGAGGAGTAGGCGGTGGCGTAGGCTTCAGCCTGCGTTCCTCCATCGCTCGCGCAGGCGGAAGCCTACGCCACTAACTATCCGCGTTCGGTGGTCGCCATTGGTAGTTCGAGCAGGTGCGGTTTGCCGGATTGCCATGCGGTGCGCACGGCATCACCGACATCGCCCGCCCGCTCGACAAGAGTCGCGGCGACGCCCATCGAGCGGGCGAGGGCGCAATAATCAACGGGCGGATCGGCGATGTCCATGCCGATGAATGTGCCCATCGTCGCGTTGTACCCTTCCATGCCGCGCATGTAATTCTTGAGGATGTTGTACTCGCGGTTGTTGACGACGGCGAAGACGACGGGCAACTGCTCGTGTGCCGCCGTCCAGAGGGCCTGCGGGGAGTACATCGCCGCGCCATCCCCGACGATGCAGAGGACGGGTTCGCGGTCGAAGCCGAGCGAGACGCCAAGCGCGGCGGGCATTCCCCAGCCGAGGCCACCACCGCGCACGAAGAAATAACGATCCGGTCGCGTCACCTGGTGAAACGCCCGCACATGCGTATTCGTTGCGGGTCCTTCGTCTACGACGATGGATTCCGGGGGCAGGGCGCGGAGCAGGGCGTGGGCGGCGACGATGGGCGGCATCGGCATCGTGTCGTAGCGACCGAGCGCCGCCGTCTCGTATGCGTTGCGGCTCTTTTCCTGTATCACACGCCGCTTCGCAATGATTTCCGCCACGATAGTCGCGGTCACTTTGCTTTGGAGAAGTGGCAGTAAGGCTTCCAGTGTGGCGCGCGGGTCGCCAGCGATTCCGAGGCGCACCGGGTACGTACGGCCAAGATCGTGGACATCCGGGGCGAGGTGCAGTAGTTCGACCGTCTCCGGTAACGGCGAACCGGGCGCATATGGATAGGTCATGAAGGCGCGGCCACCGATCAGGAAGACGCGGTCGTAGTTCGCGAGCGCCTTGCGGAGCGCGCCGGCGTGTGGTGGCAGCGCGCCCACCCAGAGCGGATGCAGCGGCGGGAAGGCGAACGAGCCGATCAGCGGCGAGCCGAAGACTGTCGCACCGAGCGTTTCTGCCACGGCTACCAGCGCCTCCGTGCCGCCGGACGCCGTCACCTCATCCCCGACGACGATTGCCAGTCGCTCGGTCGGGGTGGCGGCAAGCAATGCAGCCAGTTCGTCCAGTCCGCCGCCGACAGCGCGCCGTTCGATCCGCGAAGGTGGCGGGATCGGCGCGGGGCCGATCTCATCCATGATGTTCATGGGTAGTGAGACGAAGACAGGGCCAGCCGGGGCAGAGGCCGCGTCGTGGAAGGCGCGGCGCAGCACCGTGCCGAGTTCGCCGAGCGTCCGCACCTCATGCGTCCACTTCGAGACCGCCGCCGCGATCCCCGTCAGATCGCCCGCGAGCAAGGGATCGGTGATGATGTGCCGGTAATCCTGCTGGCCCGCCGTCACGACGAGCGGCGTGTTCGCGCTCTTCGCGTTCGTCAGGTTGCCGATCGCGTTGCCAAGTCCCGCCGAGGTGTGCAGGTTAAGGAAAGCAGGCCGTCGCGTCGCCTGCGCGTAGCCATCCGCCATGCCGACGACGGTGGATTCTTGCAATCCGAGCACGTAGTGAATATCCGAAACGACCGCCAGCGCGTCAATCATCGGCAGTTCGGTCGTGCCGGGATTGCCGAAGATGTGTGTCACCCCCTCGCTACGGAGGACTTCAATCAAGACCTCACTGCCCTTCCGCCGGTCGTCTGCCATCGCTGCCTCCTCGGAAAATCTCATCTCCTGCCCTTTCCCGAAATGGAAGGGGGAGAAATGCGGATGCCAACAATGTCGCCAGTGTACGATAGATTGCGAATACCTGGGCAGTCTTGTTTCCTCTTCTCACGCCGAGTGACGGAAGGGGGTAAGGGGGATAGGTCAATGGATGAAGCGGCGAAGAAACAGGCACTGCGCCTCTTCACATACGGGTTGTACGCAGTGACAGCGCGGGAGGGCGACGTGATCGCGGCGATGACGGTCAATTGGGCGACGCAGGTCTCATTCGCGCCGCCGATGATTGCCGTTAGCATGGAACGGGAGAGCCGGACGCGCGAAATCATCATGCGAACGGGCCAGTTCGTGCTCTGCATCTATGCGGCGGATCAGCGAGAAA
>JAABUO010010350.1_pt1 | contig 10334 bp, 13 predicted proteins | sample 5559291 | NCBI WGS metagenome assembly JAABUO01 (sample SAMN10711878, study PRJNA513372) | rock metagenome | isolation source: Antarctica rocks | place: Antarctica: Victoria Land, Finger Mt sud
TGCGGTGTGACTCCAGGTTGCTGACTGTCAAGTCAAGGTGACCCCCTGCTCCAAAGCCGAAAGGCTCAGCCAGCAAGATGATACCTCTGCCATCCCTCTCGATGGTAGACTCGCTGATTTTTGCATAAGCAGCGACCAGCAAAGTCAGCAAAGTCGTCCAGCTGAGTGCAAAATTTCGAAAGCCCATAGCCAAGGACTCCAGATCGTTGCCTACAATCTCTGGCCGCACAAATCCATGACTGGCGAAGCAAGTGTGAACTGCTCTTTCGCTTGCGAGACCCTTCTGCAGGATGACCCGTCCACACAATGTCCGACAGGAGCTCCTCGAGGCGAAACGGTCAACATTGCCAGCTTGCAACATGTCAACATTGCCAACTTGCAACATGTCAACATGCAACATGCACCATGCAGCACCTTGGTGGCATAATGTTGTGACACATCTAGATTGTGTACATTCCAGCATTGTACGGAAACCACATCTAAATGTCATTTGATCAAACATATCTTTGCGGCCAAAGTCTGACATATTTCAAGCAGAAGATGCACCACTGAAGGAGCCAAACGTCTGAACTGATTGCATGCACAGAGAGAACGCCTGGATATCATAAAATTGGAGATCCTTGGACGACAGTATTGGAATTTCTATACATGCATTCCAGTACATGCATTCACATCTAGCATCCTGATCTCGGGTCATATGCATCTCATCGGATTCATACCACTAGGAAGGAAATGCATCTCATGCATAGCTGTGTACTAGGTCAACCTAGCCTCGAAGCACTACCGCGGCACGCATGCGACTGCTTGTTGCACCTCCACTTTGACTGCAGCAGCATCTGACCAGCAAAATGAATACGAACACTGTGAGCTGCAGCCAGCACGCGGCGTTCAGAGCTCATACCCCACATGCCGCTGTCTGCAAGTGTGCAGCAAGCAGGCTATATTGCGCAAGATTACACCATTTACAGCAGGGTTGCATGCGTCCGTTTCATTCGCAACCGTCGCGTGCTAGATCATACGACAGGAAGATCAGCAGCCTTGTGTTTGCGGGTACAATGGTAGGCCTATGCCTGCTGATCTTAAACGGCGTTATCTGTACTGTAAAGTTGCTAGGCAGCCCCCAGGGAATGTGTTGCAGGAGTCCGGTAACTGTGCTTTGGTCGTTGGCGCCACAGGCGGAGTTGGTCAAGTCTTGACCGGGAAGCTGCTAGATGTGTGTTGTGGCACCACCCTTGCTGCTGGGTCACAAACCTGACTCACATTGCTTGATTCATGATCAATACCTCTGCTCGTACAGCGTGGTTACAAAGTGAAGGCTTTGTCCAGAAACCCAGAAAAAGCCAGCAGCTTGTTTGGCAGTGCGCAAAATCTTGAGGTAAAAGCTGCAACACTGAATGCTAAGTGTTTGTCAGACTCGGCGTTAATGTCTGACGTGCTTGCAGCTGGTGCAAGGTGACTGTAGGGAAGGCGGTGAACTGCAGAAGATCTTTGCTGGAGTGGATGTAGTTGTGTGTGTGCTTGGCACAACTGCTTTTCCATCAGCAAGGTAAGCATCGAAGCTGAGAGCCCTTGTTCCCCATCACCTTGTCAGTTGCCATACTTGCTTTGGTGACAAAGCGTCATGTGCGGTCTGTGGTCTTCTAGTTTGTGAGTAGTCTGGAGGGCGTTGCATGGACGTCCAAGGCACAATGCAGGCGTGGTAGTCAAAGTAGGCTGCACACCACGCATTCGTGTATTTTATAGGTGGAAGGGTGGGAATGGGCCAGAGCAAACAGATTCTATTGCAACTGGCAATCTGATCAAGGCAACCCCAAAGGGCATCAAACGCTTTGTGCTGGTCACCTCAGCTGGAGTTGAGCGCTACAATAAGCTGCCCTTCAGCATCCTCAACCTGTTTGGTAAGCTGCTCACACCAATGACAGGCAATTCTTGGCTGTTTCCTTGCATCCTGTCCTGTTGCAGTTTGTAGAAAAGTATTTGTTTGCAAGCTGGTGTAGGCTGTTGAGGCTGAAATGGACACGTGTACAAAGCAGGCAAGGACAGTCCCAGAAGCCTGATAGATCGGCTAGCCACGGACGTGGTCAGATTCACATGACCAGCCATCTCTGGGTTAAGCAGTGTTGGCATGTTGCACCACAACTGCCAGCACTGCGCAGCACAAAGATGGCTTGACCACGTCTTTAGCCAAGCGATCTACCAGTCTGAGAAATTCATACCATCATTTGCATTGGATAGATCGTGTGCAGATGAGAGGGTGATGCTTGGCCATCTCAATTGCTGCAACATGCCCATGTAAACCTGATGGCGAGGATGCACTTGGAGTAACAGCACAGTGCCTGGTCACTGCCAGCAATGTCAGACTGCTGCAGGTGTGTTGAAATTCAAGCGTCAGTCAGAGGAGTTATTGATGCAAAGTGGCCTCGCCTACACGATTTTGCGCCCAGGCAGACTGACAGATGGGCCCTACACCTCGTATGATCTGAACACCTTGCTGAAAGCGACAGCTGGTAACAAGCAAGACGTACAGATAGCTGCAAAGGATGAACTCAATGGCGAGACATCCAGAATAGCACTGGCAGGTATGCTTGCCTGCATCTGCAAGCCATTGTCCATGCACATCTTTCCAGTCTTACTTGAGTGTGAATTCAATTTATGTGCAACTTCCATGATGCAAAACTAGTGTGTACCTGACTGTGTACAAAATCTGCAAGGTACTGCATGCCAGGCAGCATATGCAGTCAAATTCATCTGCTGACCACGCGGGTTTTGTCACATGCAGAGGCTTTGTTGCAAGCTTTGCAATTGCCAGAGACAGAAAACAAGGTGTTTGCCCTTACAAGCACAGAAGGAGAGGGGCCTGGCACAGACAAGGCTAAATGGAAAGCTTTGTTTCAGTCAAGCTGAATCATCTGTTATGATCCATGGCTTACAGTTCTTCGTTGTCATTTCCTGTTCAAGTGACAACAGACTAGATGCGATACAGCTCTATGTGATACAGGTGAAACTGGTTCATACATTGCCACTGCGTAAATTGTAAATTCGTCATTATGTTTATCAGTTCTGGCATACGCCACTCTAAGGTGTACAAAGTTGAAGGCACCATCTTTCGATCAACACTAAACTGTGCTCGATCAGTACATTTGTTTAACTGCATGGCAGCAGAAAGATGGGGAAGCACTCAGCACATGTGTACAGGCAATGCAGGTGGATGTCACAAGTAATCATAGGTGACCAGCAATCAAGTTGCTGATAGCGTTTGGCAACACCTTGATCAAAGTGCCAGTGACTGCATGATACACTTGCTTGAACAGCGCTGTTCGTGTGATGAAAGGCAGCACACAGTCAATGGTCTTGAACACAGCTGCACTCATAGCCACACTCTGCATTCTGAAGAAGAGCAATCCCATGCCCCTTTCCTTGCCCAAGCCTGTCAAGAGATGCTTCATGTCACGGCCCTCACTGGACACCACTTCATGAAAGCAGCCAGCTGCAGTGAAGAGCAAGGACGCCCTGATTGTATGCTCCAGCAGCTGGAAGATGTATGTGTGTAGATCTGTCACACCTCCATTCAAGACAACTGCTGCCCCTGCAAGACAGGCCATATGTTCAAGCATGCAATCCCGACCCACGTCAGCAGGTCAGATGAGAGCATGCAAGACTAGCATCATGTCCATGTGAGCGAAAAGCAAGGAGACACAGCAAAGCAACTTTGTGGTCTGTCATTGTCGCAGGCTGGTCACATGCATGCTTGCATCATGCTGTTTATGCTCTACCGCTGCTGACTGAAGTCTAAGTGATTGACTACAAACAAAGCCTTGCTCACCTAACAGCAGTGTTGACAGGGCTTGCAAAGCCAATGCAAGTCCGCATGTCCGCATTGAGTCCATGACAACCTCCAATATTGTTGTTTCAGTCAGGCTGAATTCATAGCATGAGTCTTTGGACCCTGTCTTTCCCTTCTCGCCTTCATCTTCTGCCTCCTCTGAACTCTGCTGTTTGTCAGACCCTTCCTCTTCTTGCTCATCCTGATCCTGGCTGTCCTGACTCTCCTCATTTTGTGATGCAAGCTGCATGCATGCAGAGATAGTCAGAGACTGATGACTCAGCTATGGCCACAGGCGCACATTAGCCCCACGCTTGCACAGCTCCACCCATGCACAGCTCCTAAAACATGCATGTACTATACTTATCTTTGGTGCGTTTTGGCAGTGCATCAGGAGCTGAATATGATCTCCAGTAGGACTGACGCATCAAACACCATGCCATGCAATGTATATTCCTGAGGCATGCCATAGTGGGCTGTATGTTTTGTGGAACACTGCTCACCGGGTTGCTGGCTGGCATGCTGAACGGCAACAACAAACCCCCAACAATTGTGATAGCAGCCCTGTCTATCCAGGGCATGTCTTGGGTACCCCCCTTGCGCATGCCCATCAGTGCCATAGCGCCCTTGCCGCTGCCAGGCGTGTATTTCAGCATCACAAGACCCATGGCGGCGGTTCTGACTCCAGCCAGCATGGCACATGCCACAGCAGTCACAATCACAATGTCTGGCCAGCGCACAGCAGCTTCTAAGGACTGGACCACGGCTAAGCAGACTGTGATGGTGGTGACTTGGGTGAACATGACGCCAATCTGAATGATGCCCTGGAAGACGTGGGGAAGCTGCTGCTCTGGTGAGGACGAGGCAGCTTGCTTGAAGCTGACAGCAGCCATCCAGACTAGTGCACCTGCTACTATTGCGTCCAAGAAGTATGCTATGCTGCTGATGCCGAAGCCCCGCATGACGATGTATGGTATGTGCTCCGCGCGGTGCCTTGCAGCCTGCACGCATACATCATCAGTGCCATTGGGCATGCTCAGCTGCATCACCCTGAGTGTCCAGTCTTGAATTTCAACAGAGTCACTGTGAGCATGATTCCCAGTGCAGCAGCATAATTGCTGTTAAGGGGTCTGAACATTGTGCATAGTGTTTGCATGATGCCTTTGCCAATTCACAGGCACATGGCACTTTGGCAAGCAATGTGCCAACAGAGACTGGCGCAGACTGAGGGGGTTGTGACAGGCTTGCGATGAAGACAGCTGAAGCAAGCAAGCAAAGTTTCACATGCTGTCATTCAGAAGGTGATGACTATGCTGCCCACCTTAGAAGCAGTCACTGCAATGCTTGCAGCCGCAAGGGCGAAGTTGGCAATGGCTAGGCGCCGCATCACGGATACCAGGTATCTGAACACCCCTTTCTCCTTGTCCTTGAATTCATAAGTCCCAACCATATCTTTGAGGGCGCAGTCGCAAATTTGTGTTCCACAGTGTTGAGGGCTCTGTCAAGTCTGGAGGCATGCTCATCACCAAGTACTTTACCAGCGGCTTCTTTTGTGGGGTGTTTCACTTGGTGGTCGTCTACGGGCCCTTCCTCCTGCCCTTGTTTGGAGGATTTGAGCCCAAAGGGGCCTTCCTTGATTGGCTCAGGCTTCTTTTTGCCTCCGTCTGCCACTGGGTCTTCCTTCGCCTCCTTGTTTTTAGCCCTGACAAAACCTCGAAGCGTTGCTCAGTCATTGGACAGAAGGCGTTCCGCATACGGCTAGTTGAGCTATACCTGCACTGTATGAGTGACTTGTGTAAGGTTCTGCGCAGTGTCCTCTGAGCTGTAATTCGCAACGGGATTCGCCTCTGCCTCGCAAGACTACCACTACTAGGCACTGGCGATTGACAGATGCAAGACACGGACCTCACAAGCGACATCAGCAACGTTTCGCCAAGCCAACAACAGGTGCAAGACCGCCGTCAAGAAAAACTTTGTTGCTGAAAGTTGCTGCCAAGTTCATTTGAAAGCGCGTTTATGTCATGACATGCTGCACCGTAGCGCCCAAGCGGTTGTCATGGCTTGTGATCAAACAAGGTCAATAGATAGATGAATCTAAAAGTCAGAGTCAATGGAAACCGATTTTTGCCCTTGTCCAATGGGTATATGTATTTTTGTTGCGTTACTGACTACTACTGACCTTTGCCATATTCCTGCTTATGTCAGGGTTATGTATTGGTTTATGAATCATCAAGGGCTGTGAGTGTGTGCAGAACCCCATCAAAACAAGGGGTATGCATATGGAAAGAGTAAACAATTCCTACAACAGCCCTGTTGTCACTCTTACAGCCCTTCTCCAATTGCCCTAGCCCTGCAGCACTTAAGGCAGTACTGTAGGCTATACTGACCTATTTACCTATTTACAAAATTTCTGGAGAAGACACTTACAGACCAATGGCTAAGCAATCCACACAATTGCACCCTATACCTTACCCTCAGGCAAGGCACCAAAACATGACAGGTGTGACCCATCCGATTGCACAGCACAACGGACTGTTACTCAAAACAGGACAAGCTCATGGCTGCGTGGACACCAGCAGCATCTCAGATATTGCTGGAACGATCAGAAAGACGCTTGACGTAGACGGGGCCTGCCCAGCCATTGTTGTGGGGGATAACACCCACTGGCGAGTCATGTTGATTGATGCCAGATCACAAAAATGGAAGTGACTTCCTGCAAGACATCATCAAAGCAATCAAAGACTTCTACAACATAAACTAGACTGGGGTCATTACAGAGTGGACCGGGAGACTGCAAGCTCGGGGGGACACATAAAACTGTGGCATATAGGCAATATGGATACAGGAGAAATGGATGCAATATAAGAGCCACAATGAGGTGACCGAAACTTGTGAGACGCTATTTAACAAAAACAACAGGGTCATCCCAGCTGGACAAGATCTCAGGGGACACTACTATGCTGTCATGCAGATGGCAAACAGGGCAGTACAAAACTCAGAAACTGGCTTTGCCATATCCAGAAGCATAGCAGCAAGCAGATGGCAAACAAATGCTCACAGGGCCATGAAATTACCTGACAGCCCAGACAACCAGGCAAGAGTAACAGAAATGGACATGCACAAGCCAACAAGGCAGCAACAACTAGACTCCACCGCACCGTGGGCAACTCTCTATCTAGCCTGCACACCAGCATGAAATTTCATAAACAGAATGACCATCAGGAGACCAAACTCACCACATACAGAAAGTGCTAGATGGTTATCGTCCTGGCTGCAAAGGGGTGGCAACATCAGAAACACAAGCAAGGTGCACAATACAATTGACCAAGCTGACATGCAGTAAGACACAACTAGATCAAGCACAACAGCAAGCTGCAAGTTGCTGATCACAGCAGACATGCATACAAGCCAGGTAGTATGCAAGCATGCCTTGCTAATGCAACCTCTAAACAGTGCCCTGTTCAATGTCTGTATTATGAGTGCTTGTGGTCCAGTCAAGATGCAACACGTTGGACTGATGGAGGCCACAGAGGGATCACAATGATGGCTTGCTGATCCATCGTTTGGCAAACCAGCCAGTTTGCACCAGCTATAGTTACGTTTTGATGAGCTTGCGAGCTGTACTCAGCACGACTGGTAGTTTGTGTACCAAATCTCACCCCTTGAGATTGTGCTTGTCAAAGCCCTGGCCTGCCCTAACAACTCATGCTCTGCTGTGATGTGTTTGCTGTCTCTAACATTTATGCTCATTTTGCTTGTGAACGGTCTACATACAGTACCCAACAGACACTACACCTACATAGAGTGTGTGCTCAAGCATGTGTGGCCGAAGGTATAATATGCCGGAAAGTCAGATCTAGCGCAATGTTTTACGCAACTTCATGTCAGCGGGTTCCTGGCTGGAAATCCTGTGACACGCTGTGATGAGTTCGCCCCTCTTCAGGGTTTTGATACTTGCTTCTGTTCTCATGATACTGTACGTATGTCCATGGTCTCAAAAACAGACGGGACTTTGCAGGACTGTTCTTGAACGCCCTCTCTACTGTCTACCATAGGCCACAGAGAGCTTGCTCTCAGAGCAAAGGTAAGTTTCAGCATAGCTAGACACCCCTCAACAAATGGGGTGCAACAAGGCAAACATGCATGATAACCATGCAGTTGGACACTGTATTGAAGAAGTGAAATTCAGTGAAGGACCACCTGCCTACACGTGCCTATAATGAAGTGTCAAGCCCAGACTACATTGACTTTGAAGGAGAGACCAAAAGCACTATTCAGGAGTTGTGGAACCACAAACATCTGTGCAGCACTATGCAACCTTGTGTCTACAATGTGGAAAGGCAGCATGTGACCAATCACTGGGCTGTCTGACCCAGCACTTGCAGCGGAGTTAGCTTGCTGAATGCATGCTGCTGCTCATATGCTGCAGCTGCAGCTAGCAAAGCAGCCTCAAGCAGCTTGCAGCCAAATCTTAAAATCTGACTAGAAAACAATTCGAGTTGTTGAAATTGCGCTTCTGAGCAACCTGAAATCACAAGTAGCAGCCATCAGGAGGCAGTACCTCGGCACTTGTGAGCTGCAAGCCCTTCTCATACTGCCACACCAGCTCAGGCTTCATCATGACGTTGCTTGGTTATCTGCACAGGTTAGAACACCTCACAAAACACCCAAGGATAACGCCCTGCTGTAATTGTGTCAGAGCGGGTTTCTCAGACAGCAATGTGTCTGCAAAGTCCAGATGCACAATGACAGTCACCTCTACACAGCTCTGCAAATGCAGCAATGTTGCCGCTTGGCTACGACTTTTACAAGCTTGTCCAGACCATTGAGTGAGCATTGCTGCAGGGTGATAGTACCTGAGCATCATTGTCCCAGCACACAATGTCGTGACATCTTTGATGTGGTTGTGTATCCAGTGAAAATCTCAACACCGCAGGGAGTCGTATGCAATACCTGAAGGATGCGCTGAGCATCATGCACATCTAGATAGTCATCTGTGAATCAGGGCCCGGTGTAGCAAGCAACACCTGCATCGTCTTCTTCAATGAATGGCAGCCTATTGCGCCACAGTATCTGCAGTCAAACGCCACTTTTATTTTTACGCAACTGCAAGAAGACGTTCAACGTCAATAAGTAAGTAAATCATCCATGCAGCATTGTTAACTTGACAAATGAGTTTTTAGTGCTGATGCGTCTGTGAACATCAGCGCTGACAGTTGATGCAGTTTCCAAAGGGAGTTTCCAAAGTCTGCAGGAAGTGTGATTCAATGTCTGGAGATAGAAGCAAGCAATCTTTACCTATGTATTTACAGTACAGCTGTCAAACACTTGCTCAAACTGCTTTGCATGTGTTACAATCCAGTACGCCAGCTTGTACCGCTGCCGAAGCTCTAGTGTAGCACAACTTGATTCCACAAACTCCTCAGCTTGCCCAACAAGGGAGCCCCATGTTTCTGCTTGCACTGCCCCTGTATGACCATGACAACAACATCAATCACTGCTGCATAGTCAAAAGTCTGAAGCAAAAAACGAATGTACACATACCAATCCTGTCAACTCTGATCTGGTTGAATTCAGTTGCTAATCGCTGCTCTGACGCTGGACAGTGATTACGACGGCACATCTTCTTGAGGTGTCCAGCAAACCGCTTGTCTCGAGCCAGTGGACGAGTCCAAATATCTGAACTACTATTGAAAGTTTGAGGTGGCAATATTGCAGCTAGTGTGAAACTGAGAATGTCACTGGCGATTTGTAAAAGGGGAGCTTTAGCCAGGAATGTTGTGCGTTTCTCTTCTAGCAAACTGTGGTCTGCCAGCTGCTTCTGCACCTCATGCTGTACTGTTGTCTGTAATTGCTCCAGAAAAGGGTTCTGAGTGCCGCCACGAGGCACAAAGCAGACTTCTGTTTGGTGCTGAGCAAAGGCGCGCCCGCTGGCCAGCTCGTGATTGACAATCAAGGTACCATCTGCTAGCTGGAAGCCGTTCTGCACCCAGTCGTCGTTAGGGTAGCGAGTGTCTGCCTCTCGCTTGAGAGCCTGATAAACCTGCTGAGGAGGAGCAGCTGGCAGCACTGGCACATCGAGAGAAGCTCCAAGAAGGTTCAGCCGGCATTTGACCGAACACATGTGAGGAGAACCTTGACGGGCCCGTTTCTTGCCCACGTTCTCGCCAGGCATCCTTCTGATAGCAGCGCGCTGCACTTTTTGAGCACGCCTTAAGATAAGACTGCGTTCAGCTAAGCTTGCTAAGGACTTGGCGATAGCCTTGGGGCCCCGATCACAGTTTGGTGCTGTTTCAATGAAGACGTCCGCGCACAGTCAGTCAGGGATTTTACAGTCGTTGGGGCCAGCTAGCCCATTTGACTAAATTGCAGTCTTTCATCAGTAAACGAAACAGACAAAACGGTAACATAGACAAACAAAATCATCATCAGAAAACTGTCGGGAAATTGTCACCGTGCTTGGGAAGTACATAAATTTGCAACAAATAAGAGTCTCTTAGCAGGACACCAG
>JAABUO010010351.1_pt1 | contig 10330 bp, 17 predicted proteins | sample 5559291 | NCBI WGS metagenome assembly JAABUO01 (sample SAMN10711878, study PRJNA513372) | rock metagenome | isolation source: Antarctica rocks | place: Antarctica: Victoria Land, Finger Mt sud
CCAGCTGCCTCAGCCTGCTCTCCAACGCCGTGCTGGTCTGGAACACGGTGCACATCGCCCGCATCGTCGACCAGCTCCGCGCCGCCGGACACGAGGTGTATGACGAGGACCTGGCCCGCGTTTCGCCGCTGGCGCACGCCCACGTCATCCCAAACGGTAGCTACTTCCAGTCGCCCCGCCGGCGCGCCGAGGCCGCGCCCGAACTCGTCACGACCTAAGCCGAAGGAGCCACCATGCCGCACGAAGACCCAGTGAACTGGCAGCCCATCCGCCAAATGCCGCTGATCGCCCGCATGATCGGCGATGCCCTGGACGACACGCGCGAACACCTCGAGACGTTGTCCGAGGCACGGGTGCGCCCGCACGTGCTCGACGACGCCACCATCGACCGGGTCGAGCAGATCCACACCGAGCAGCTGCAATTCGTCGACATTTACGCCCAGCAGATCAGCCGCTGGCGGACCGAAAAACCGTCAGCCGATCAAACGCGCGAGCTGGACCGGATGGAGGCGCAGAACAGACACCTACGCGCCGCGACTGCGAACGTCCTCGCGCTGGCCAGCGAGCTACGCAAGGGCACCATCGAACGCGTCATGGGCATGAGCGACGTCGAACTCGGCCTTCAGGCGCTTCTCGGCAGCCGGCTTTCCAGCCGCCGCTAACCCAACCCATGACATTGCGTGCAATACGCTAACGTACGTTTTCGCAGAGATGGCCCTTCTGACCCATCATGGTCCCGAAACACGCTGGTATTCAGCGTTCGGTCGGCATCATGGAGTTGATGCGAGGCGTCGAGAACTCGTTCACCTCGCCGGCACCGCCCTAATCAGTTTTAGCCCGGCCGAAGCGTCATATACCCGCCTACAGGTCCACGCCGACCAGCTTCTGTTCAGTGCGTCGCCTCGGACCAGCTTCCCGCCTGCACGGTCGTGAGCCGCGCCTCTGCGACTGCGAAGATGCTACTGGGGATCAGGTCCAAGACCGTGCTGAGTTCGGTGAAGACGCCGGCCGACGCGACAGCCCCGTCCACCCAGCGCACAAACAGGCCGACGCAGTTGTCCCAACGGCAGATGGTGAACAAGGGCGCACTCGTGGGAGTCTCGGCACGGTAGACCAATGCGACCCAGGCCATCCCAGCATTGGCTTCGAAGGCCACAGCCCAGCCACCAGGCAGGGTGTCTTTCAAGCCCTCGAACAAGGCCCCCTCGACTGTCGAGAGGGCACGCGGAGCGCCGGCCGGGTCAGGCATGGCGCTGTCTTAACCCAGCGTCACGGCGTCTTTCTATGTTGAAGGTGATCCTTGTCGCCGCCTCCTCGACGGACCCGACCTTCACGCCCCAGCCCTTAAATCCCTGCCTCGACCAATCGGCGGTAAAATCCAGCCATAGGTGCCCCTTAGCGCGAAAGATGGCCCACGATGCAACGGTTCCTCCGCAGCGCACGACTGCTGCCTCGTGCGCACCGTCGGCACCGGCCGGGCCTCAGCGCAACGTCAAGCCCGTGTTGGTCAGCCCAGACCTTGAGGTGGGCCCACTCGGCTGCCGTGAAGTCGGCAGGGATGGTGTCGGCGAGGCGGTTCGTGCTGAGAGACATCGGTGATCGCGCGTTCTGGTTCGTGCGAACGAAATCACGACACCTCTTTGCGGTCACGTCATGATTTGTCTGATTGGCTCGGGGCGGCTTCGCCCCACCGCCTACTACGGCCTGCCGGCCTCGCAGGTGGTGGAGGTGGGGCTGGAGGTTTAGATTGAGCTGCAATAACGTTCAGTTGAGGCCATGAGGTGGCACGCAAGCCGCTTGATGAGGGCCGCACGATAATCTGAAGGCGGCCTAACTGAACGGCATTGCCCCTAGCCTGGATAATTCTTGATGGTTGGCGGGCATAGTACAAGCCCTTGAACCAGCGTAGAATGTGGTTCTCGAGGCCAATTCTACGGATCCGGACTGCCATGCCCGCCAAGGTTGAGACTACCCCCGCGCTGCCTGGCCTGTCATCCGTTGGCGGCAAGCCCGTGATCGCCCGCTTCGACGGCGGCCGCCTTTCATCCGATGGTGGGCTGCTGGTGCTGCGTGAGGTGGAGAGTCGCCTCGACGTGGCCGGACGCTTGGCGGCCTGCATCACGGACCCGCGCGACCCGGAGCGCGTCGTGCATGGTCTCGACGAGATCATCCGCTTTCGCCTGTTGATGATCGCGGCCAGCTACGAGGACGGCAACGACGCCGACCGGCTGCGCACGGACCCGATGTTCGAGCTGGCCATGGAGGCCCGAACTAACGGAAGTGCCTCCTGGTACGCATAGCCAGACAAAGCGCGAACGAGCCTATCCAAAACCCAAGCAGAGCAGGCGTTCTGACCGTTCTCCTCAGTTATCGATACGCAGTCGGATGACGGGAAACATGTGTATTCCGCACACTCCAGATCGAAGTCGGATTGAGCTGAATAACCCCGGTAAACGTTGAACGAAAAACAGTGTCGGATTGGAGGCGTGCGCGGAAACCCTCGACCGAGGGTTTTCCGACAGGGCTTATGCGTACCAGGAGGCACTTCCGTTAGTTCGGGCCTAGAAAGGTAGCTGCCCAGGTCTCTCAGCGGGGTCAAGCGATGCGTAGGTGGGGTCGCCTCACCGTTTGCTCAAAATTGCACGTTAAGCGGAAAATCCAATGAACTCAGAAGCTTTCACAAACGGAGGTAATCGAATGGGCTGTCGCTCCTACGCCATATCTGGCGATTTCCGTTGCAAAACCCTCTTTCAGAACCCGGCCGAAAGGTAAGCTGTTCATGCATGGGCCTTACCGTGCAGTTTTGAGCAAACCGTGAGGTGACCCCTAATAGCTTTCCGCGTCCTTGAACGCCTCAAAAGGTGGCATCTGCACATGGTCGGCGGATTGATTGTAAAGAGCCTGATTACCACCATGGGCAATGGTTGCGCCGGTCGCCTTGAAGAATGCGTCCGCTTGGTCGATCCGCTGCACTGGATCAAGCCGCGGGGCCGGTGCTGTCAGGTATTGCGCGGGCAAGCCGTCGAGCTGTTCGGCATTGAATACCGTATAGGATTTCAGGAAGGGTATGTCCCGTTCTGATACTTCGCCGGTCTGCTCATCGGTCCCGGTGCGCGTAATCTTTGACGCATAAACGACAAGATTTCCCTTCTCGCCTTTTCTAACATGCGCGCCGACTTCAAGAGCCTGCTTGAAAGTGAACCATGAAGGGGAAGAATAACCTCTGTCCATGGCTGCGCCCCATAATATCAGAACGTTGATTCCCTGATACGGGACGCCGTTGCAACGCAGCGGGCGGGTAATCCTGCCTTCGGCATGGCCCGCGCTCCACGGCTTAAACCATGGGCGGACGCCACTTTCCAAGCTGCTGATAATCTGCGCGGTCACACGGTCATAAAGGTCTGCTTTCATTGCCTTATCTCCAATTAATCAAAGGGTTGCGTATGCAACCCTGCTAGCCGGAGCGGCAATGAGCGGGGGAATCCTGTCAGGGACCGGCCAGAGGGGAGGGGGATCACCCGGCTTGCAGCTCTTGGGCGAAAGCCGGGGAAACCCTTCTGGCCGCGCTTGCGCCTGGTCCTTGACTGGATGGGGCGGCACCGCCCCGCTTTCTGTCCTTCCTTCCTCAATATTCAGGGCATAACAGGATGTTAAGCCCTGTCCGGTTACAGTTCTCGGATGGTGATTGCGACCGTAAGCCTGGACCTGATCGACAATCCGACATTGTGGGACAATACGGATGCGATGGCCGTGGCGTCCTCGATTATGGACGCATTGAACCGGCATTTTTCATGTTACAGTAATGCAGCCCGTGCCAAGGCTGAACACTGGCGGGTGAGGGCGGAATTATCGTCTGAACCCTCAGTCATCCCCTCATTTCGGTATCGGCGAACAAGCCGCTGAATTCGCCTGCGTCTGACACCGCCTGTGCAAACCGCTCGATGAGCGGGGCAAGCCTGTGCTCGGGCATGTTGGGGATCAGTTCGTAGAGCATGCATCCCTGCCGAAACAGCGAATGGGTTCGGGTTTTGCTGGTGTTGGACTTGAGCAGCCGGTCCATGCCCAGGCTTTCGCCCACCGCGCCCAACAGCGTCAGCAGCGCCATGGCGAACGCGCTGACCAGCAGCAGGCGGTCGCGTCGTGTGGGCTCGCCGATGCGGGTGGACGACAGCCCCATGCCGAACCGCAGATCCTTGGTGTCGCGGAACGCAGGCTCGATCGTCCAGCGCCGGGCATAGTGGTTCACCAGCACGGCCGCCGTCGCCTCCGGATCGCTGGCCGCCAGGCACCAGGGTTCTTTCATGCCCTTTGCATGCACGCACACCACAGCACCCACCTGCTGGCCCTGCGCGTGTAGCTGCCGGGTGAAAACTCCTCAAATGTGCCGATTGAAAATTCCCCAGTTTGCCTGACGGGCTGCGGCTTGTGGGTTGGGGTATCCGGTCGATCGGCGATTGATGGTCGAAGCTGTCTTCCTGAGAGATTGGGGGGAGCCAGTGGTTCGACTGGGAGAGATTGTCATGATCCTTGATTTGCATCGGCAGGGTGCCGGCGTATCGGCCATTGCTCGCCGCACTGGGTTGGACCGCAAGACGGTTCGCAAGGTTATTTCCAGCGGTCTCGAGCCGCCGGCCTATGGTCCCCGCCAGGCCAAGGTCACCCAGCTGCAGCCATTCGAGCAGTATCTGCGTGAGCGGCTCGGCGCGGTTCCTGAGCTGACCGGGCGTCGTCTGCACCGCGAGCTTGCCGCAGTCGGCTACCGTGGTGGTTATACCGCACTGACCGATCTGCTGCGCGAGATCAGGCCGGTTGCGGCGCTGCCGTTTGAGGTGCGGTTCGAGACGCCGCCGGGACGCCAGGCGCAGGTCGACTTCGCTCATTTCCGCACCGTGTTCACTGATGAGCCGGGCACCGAGCGCGTGGTCTGGCTGTTCTCGCTCGTGCTCGGCCACAGCCGCATGCTGTGGGGCCGGTTCGTGCCGCAGCAGGATCTGCAAACCCTGCTGCGCTGCCATGCCGCAGCCTTCGAGGCGCTCGGCGGCGCGCCGGCCGAGATCCTCTACGACCGCATGCGCACCGTGTTCGTGCGCGAGGACCCCGATGCCGGCCACATCGTCTACAACCGCACCCTGATCGAGTTCGCCCGGCACTACGGCTACCTGCCCAAAGCCTGCCAGGCTTACCGGGCCAAGACCAAGGGCAAGGTGGAGCGGCCGTTCCGCTACATCCGCGAGGACTTCTTCCTCGGCCGCAGCTTCCGCAGCCTCGGCGACCTCAACGAGCAGTTCCGCCAGTGGCTGGACGAGGTTGCCAATCCCCGCACCCACGCCACCACGCGACGCGTGGTCGCCGAGCACTTTGCCGAGGAGCGCCCCAGCTTGCAGCCGCTTCCGGCCGGGCCGTTCCAGGCCGTATTGCGGCTCGAGCGGCGCATCACCCGCGACGGCATGGTGTCCGTGGACGGCAATCTCTACAGCGTGCCCAATACCACGCGCCGTCGCCCGGTCGAGGTGCACAGCATGGCCCACGAGGTGCGCATCCTGGAGGAGGGCCGCGTTGTCGCTGTCCACCCCGTCCTGGACGGCCGCGGCCAGCGCCGCATCATCGCCGGGCACCGCACAGCACCCGCTCCGGTCAACAGCCAGACACGTCGCCAGGACCCACAACCCGGCCGATCCGGCGACGTCGTGGCACTTCGCCCATTGGCGTTCTACGACGCTGTCGGCAAACGCCTCGCCAGCGATGGGGCGGCCGCATGAAACCTGCAGCCCAGCTCGATGCGCCGATCGAGCGGATACGCCAGAACCTCGTCGGCCTGCGCATGCCGCGTGCCCTGGAGACGCTCGATGCCGTCGTCCAGCAACTCGAGCGCGGCCAGGTCAGCGCCATTGAGGCGATCGACACCTTGCTCGCCGAGGAGTTCACGATGCGCGAGGGGCGCCGGATCAAGGCGGCCCTGCAAATGGCCCGGCTCTCCACCATCAAGACGCTCACCGGCTTCGACTTCTCGTTCCAGCCGTCGCTCGACCGCAACCGCATCATGGCGCTCGCCGGGCTCGACTTCATTGGTCGGCACGAGGTGGTGCACCTCATCGGTCAGTCCGGCACGGGCAAGTCTCACCTGGCCATCGCCCTCGGCGTCGAGGCCGTCCGCGCTGGGCGCAGCGTCAACTTTTCGCCCTTGGCCGACATCATCGACAGCCTGGCCCGCGCCGATCGGGAGGGACGGCTACGCGAGCGCATCCGCTATCTCTGCCGGGCACAGCTGCTCATCATCGACGAGATCGGCTACCTTACTCTCGGCGCCACCGCCGGAAACCTGTTCTTCCAGCTGGTCAACGCCCGCTACGAGCGCGGCGCCATGATCCTGACGTCGAACCGCGGCTTTGCCGAATGGGGTCAGGTATTCGGGGATCCCGTTATCGCCACAGCATTGCTAGACAGACTGCTGCACCACGCCGTCGTCGTGCACATCGAGGGCTCCAGCTACCGCATGCGCCAGCACGCCGACCTGCTGCCGCCAACCCAGCGCCCGAACGCCAGCCTTGCGGACCCGCCGCGGCGCCGGGGCAGGCCACCCAAGGCCGCAACCGATCCCGCAAGCGCGGCCTGAGCGCAGCACCTCACGGGCATTCACTCCCTTGCAAAGCGTTACGTAACGAAAGACCAAACCATGCCAAGAGGACGGCAGCCGCAAGGCGAGCACGCGCTCAGCAACGCAGAACGACAGGCCCGCCATCGCGCCCGGCGCCAGGCCGAGGACACCGTCCCCGCAATCCGCTCCCGCCGGGCCACTGACCGCCGCTCCCGGCCACAGCGATGGCATGACGCCGTCGCCGAGCTGCTCACGTTGCAGACCGACTATGCCGCCTGGGCCGACAGCTTACCCGATGGGCTCCGCGACACCGCCACCGCCGAAGCCCTGCAGGCCATCGTCGACCTGGAGCTCGACGACCTCGCCACCATCGAACCGCCACGCGGATACGGACGTGATTGAGGCGCAACAAAGTGGGGAATTTTCAATCGGCGCTTCTGGGGAGAATTCAGGTTCTCCCGCACTTCCCGTGCTGTCATTACGTTTATGGGTCACGTATACGCCTGAAAATGCTTGAAAAAGCCGAGGCTTGCATAGTGTAGTGGGCAGTCCCCGACGCAAAGAGCTTAGAGGGAGATAAACCCTAGCAAGATCAACGCTATGTGCCTTGGAATAGGAAACGACAGCACGGGAAGTGCGGGAGAACCAGAATTCAACCGGCATTGACAGCGCGGTCACGCGGGCGTCGCGCAGCTTGCGGGCGCGGCCTGCCTTGCCGACCCAATCGACGGCAGGCTTGGTTTCGCCCGTAGCGTCCGTGACCCGGATGTTGCCGCGGAAGCGGATGACGTAGCCAAAGCCCAAGGTCGCCAGGAAGGCAAACAGCTTCTGGTCGCCAAAGCCGCGGTCGGCCAGGATCGTGACCCGGCAGCCAGCAGGCATCGTCTCGGCCAGCCGCCGCAGACAGGCGTCCTCGTAGTCGTTGCGCCGGGTCGCGATCTCCTCCTTCCAGACGGTCAGCCAGATCAGCGGAGCGGCCCGGCCGTGGCCGGTCACCAGGCTCAGCACCAGCGTCGATTGGCCGTCATGGTCGAAGTCGGTCCAGTCCATCGCCACCAGAATGTCTGGGCGGGCGCCCACCTGCTGCGGCACCCAGCGCGCGAAGCTGTCCCAGACGTCGATGCCCGCGTTGCTCATCAGCCGGTCCACCTGCTTGACCGCATGCTTGGTCACCAGGCCGCGCGCCTGCGCCAGCGCCTGGCCGATCATCGCCACCGCCAGCGACGCCCCTGCCATGACGCCCAAAGTGGCGGCCGCCAATGCATCCACCCGCTTGGCGTGCAGGTCCGGTCCATACAGCCCGCCGATGAACCCGCGGACGTCATCAAGCCGCCTACGCGTATAATCCTGTGACACCACGTCCATGCTCCAACCCGACAAGGGCTGAAACAGCTACACAATCTGCCCGAATCGGGGCTACTCGCTCGTCATCGGAAATGAGGGGATTCGTGAGGTCTGAACCCTGCCTTGACCTGTTCGATGCTGCCGAGACTGTGCGGGCTGCTCTGTCCGCTCATCCCGAGGCGGCGGCATGGGAAAACTTTGTTGCTGATGCCAAGGCCGGGGTAGGGCCGTTCCGTTTCGCTATCCGCTTCTCTCAACCCCTCTGATTTAGGAGATTTCCCTTATGGCGATGCCTGATTTCAACATGCTTGTTCCCATTGAATACGGCGAAGGATCGGAGAAAAAAACCCGATGGGTCCGCTTCGGTGCGCTTTGGAAAAACAAGGATGGTGATGGTTACAACGGCAAGGTTGATTTCTGGCCTGCCGGTGCCGGTGATCGCGTCGTCCTGCTGCCGCCGAAAGACAGCCCCGCCGAAGAATGACGGTAAGCCAGCCTGTGCCCGGCTGGGTCTACATCCTGACCAATCCGGCTCTGCCCGGCATGGTCAAGGTCGGGCTGACAACGCGCAACCCTGCGGCGCGGGCGGCTGAACTCGCCAGCTCGTCCGGTGTGCCGCTGCCGTTCGTCGTGGCATGGGCGCGGGCGGTCACTGACTGCGCCATGGTCGAGCGGGCCGTGCATCGAATGCTTGATGATCGGCGCGTATCCGGGAAGCGTGAGTTTTTCCGTGTCGATGTGGCGACAGCCCGGCAAGTGATCGAAGCGGCGGCGGGGTCTGCCCTCGGCCGCCAGTTCCGGCCTCGCCCTGCGGTCTTCAAGGGGGCAGGAAAGCGGCGAAGGCGTCGGGGCAGGGATTTGACCGACTTCGGCCTCGCGGCCTCTGCGGTTGCTTTGGTGGCCGTGCTGGTGCTGTTCAAGCCGCCGTTGCCGCACTGGCTGCCGGGGCCGGTGCGACAATCGTTTCAGGCGGTTGAGGGGCTAGGCCAATGAACCGACAATCAGCCCAAGCGGCCCGTCCAGATCAGGAAATTCATAACGAGATCAATGGCTGCGAGGACAAAAGCAACAAGGCTGAGGACTAGGAGAAAGAATTGCACGGCTGAGGCTCCGATTGGTTGCCCCTATCCTGGATTATAACGTCTTAAACAGATGTTTGTTTTCAACGTGTTAGCATATCGGCCAATGACTTACGAGAGGCCGAAAGTTTATACCCTCAAGGCCTCGTGATGGATATTTCTTAGAGGAGGCAAAATCGTCGCTACGCCAAGGGTTGCCCGGCTTGCACGCGCCTTAAAACCGGGCTGGGGTCTTGCCCCACGTCTGCCCTAGTGCGTTCTGGATCGCGTGAACGGCCTCCGCTGCCGCCTGCCGCCTCTGGTGGGGGTGCTGCACGTCGAGGGCCTTCCTGAACTGCGCGGCCCGCTTGTCGTGGCCGTATTGGGCCAGATAATCGAGCGCGGCCCTGACTTCCCGGTCCTCGCGCATGTCCTCGTCCGTGCAGCGTTCGGCGGCTCTGGCAAGGATCGTGACAGCGGCCCGCCTGCCGTAGTCGTCGGCGGTTTCCTCGGCAAACAGACCGAAATACGTAACGCCTCGATGCGGCTTGGAAAAATCCGTCATGCCCGCTGCGCCATGGCCGGGGCAGGGATAAGCTGCACGGACCATCCGGGCGGCGGGCCGTGGTTGAAGGTGCGGTGAGGGGTTTCATTCAGCCAGACGCGGGCAGGGGGTGCGCCGCACGTCTTGCAGCGCAACCGGGACAGAACCGCGTCGAGCTGGTGTTGTCCGCCCTTCTGCCGGGCCAGCATCCGCAACGGCGTTAGGCGGATGTTGGCGCAGCAATGCAATTCCAGCCAATAGCCGTCGAGGTCGACAAGCCGGGCAAGACGCACGAGCTGCCCCGCCCCGTCGCCTAGCCTGCTGCACACCTTGGAAAGATCGCTTATACCCTCGTCCTGCATGAGAACGAATGTAGAACACATTCTTAATGCGAACAAGCCTATCTAGGAATGGGTTCCGCGCCAGGATTTGGTCTGATATGGTTACGCAATGGTTCGCCGTGCTCCACAACACCCGCCTGCTGCGCCGCCGGCCTCCGCTGCCGAGGCCGCACCCCATGTCCGGCATTTCACGGTCAAGCTGCTCGATCGTCAGGACGGGGAGGGCGTCAACAAGCAGATGATCGCGGAAACCCTGTTCCTAGCCGCGTTCGACGCCCTGGACAGGCTGCCTGAAGACGAGGCCCGATCCGTGGCCCGGCGGGTCCATGAGGGCTCCTACAACAGGATGACAGGTGATGGCGCAACCGGCTCCGATGCGATCGAGGCGCACCCGTCAGCCGCTCCGGCCGGCTTTCCGAAACAGGCCCGCCCGCGCCCGCCCCGGTAA
>JAABUO010010352.1_pt1 | contig 10330 bp, 11 predicted proteins | sample 5559291 | NCBI WGS metagenome assembly JAABUO01 (sample SAMN10711878, study PRJNA513372) | rock metagenome | isolation source: Antarctica rocks | place: Antarctica: Victoria Land, Finger Mt sud
AAGGTAAGGGCGGGAAAGGAGAGGGGTTGGGGGGTTGTGGATGCAGTAGGGGTGGGTGTCATGACCATTGTGGAAGGGCGATAGTGAGGCTCTTCGGAGCGACTTGTGATGTGTTGGTATTGATTGTCTTGTGTAGATCCTAGAAGAGGAAGTGCTTGGAAGTTAATGCGCGCTTATCGATAGCCGCGAATTTGATACTCGTAGGGCTCGGCGAGATGGGTTTGATGTGGAAAGGAGTTGAATTATTGGACACAGCATCCATTGCCGGGGGATTTTTTACCGTAGCATGGTAACAAATGTCGCATTCGATACCACTATGGTCCGTTACTACTCCAAACCTAGAGAAACCACCTAACGAGACACAGGGTTCCGTAGTGGTAGAGTTATACAACGACCACGCACCCAAGGTCTATCTCTCGCACCGTCTAACCCGATTAACTTTTCTAACAATCCCCAAGACCTGCAAGAATTTCGCCGAACTCGCCCGCCGCGGCTACTACAACAACGTCATCTTCCACCGCATAATCCCTAACTTCATGCTCCAAACCGGCGACCCCACCGGCACCGGCCGCGGCGGCACTTCTATTTACGGCGAAAAATTCGAGGATGAGATTGATCCTACGCTTAAACATACTGGTGCGGGCGTTTTGAGCATGGCGAATAGTGGGCCGAATAGCAATGGTAGTCAATTTTTGTGGGTCATGTCACGGTGGTGTCTGAGGGTGGTGGTACTGATGGAACAACAGTATTACGCTTGCGCCGACGCCGTGGCTGGATGGGAAACATACGATTTTTGGGAGGGTGAAGAGTGGGTTAAGGGTTGTGCAGAGGATGGGATTGGTGAAGACGGGGGCGGAGGATAGGCCGGTGGATCAGGTGAGGATATTGAAGGCGAGGGTTGTTGAGGAGGGACAGGAAGATATATGAAAGATGTGTCTGCCGATTTGGACAGAAATTTGGTGGTAGTGTCAAAGAGAGGACGGATGCTGGATGGATTGGGCAGAACTCAGTCCAGCTTGGAGAGAGTGGTGTAATATTAGGACATAGTCTGGTCCACCATGGTGGAACGCACTCCATGGAAGAGATAGGCCTGTGGTGGCCGATGCCTCCTTCCCAATCATGGTATAGAGATTGTAATCTCATATGCGTGTCAATTAGGTCGTTTTCCCAGTTAGATGAAAGGTCAGTAGCACATCTCAGATGGAACACTTAGCGCTGCTAACAAGTATACCCAGAAAGCCTTTTATAAAAGTTAGATCTCTATAATTATTCAAGGAGCCAATCGACAACCTGTTGCACATGACAGCCGCCCGATACTAAGTACAGAAGACATCCACCATACATCCAGGAAGGTGGAAAGTCTGGCTTGCAACCGGTTGACCTAGCTATAGAGTATAATCTATCTCGGTCCTCTAATGACGTTTCAAAATTCATTCCTATCGTTCAGATCTCAATTCTGTGGTTACTTTACCAAATGTAAAACTTTTCTGAATACGAAGAGTATCCTAAAGCTACGACTGAGGTTCTAAGCGGTTTCTGAGCTCCCCAGGCCACGGTTCCCAAGCAGTGTTTCTGTACCATCACAAAACGAACTGCTTCTTTCAGGCGAAATCCAGAGCAGCAGATACAGGATGACATATGTCGTTCTCACACATCCATACCCCGAAGACCAATGAAGGCTCGGGGACCGTTAATCGTCACAACGATATGCATGAGTTAATTTGTGGATGTGGTTGAAGTGAGAAACGTCGAAACATCAAAAATCCTTGAATGAGGTGGTAAACCCTCGCTTACTCATCTAGCTCCACTAAGTTTCGACTCATCTAAATCGATTCTTAATCGCTTTAAATCTTCTCAGTTTGTTCCTTCGTAGGTATGGAGACACTTAGCGACACAGTGTGGGATGTCGTACTTTCAGGTACTGGCATTTCGCAATCTCTTTTAGCACTGTAAGTCTCCCCGCCTTAACATGTATAATGTAGAAGATAGATGTTTCTGACTGACTTAGCCTTGGGAAGCGCCCTCTCAAGGTCTGGCAAGAAAGTGCTGCATGTCGACCGGAACGATTACTATGGGGGGGCCGAAGCGGCTTTCAGTTTACAAGAAGTAGAGGCATGGGTAGAGTCAGTGAACACAGGTAAGGTTGGTGTCATATCTTGTTCAGCTTATAGCTAATCGCATCGTAGCATCGAAGCCTTCGCCATTCAAGAATGCTTCTTTCACATGTAAACCCGAACCTGGCTCGGCGTCTGCATTGGGATACTCTCGCTCATATAGTATATCGCTTTCGCCACAACTGATATACACCCGCTCAACGATGCTACCAGCCCTCATATCATCAAAGATCTACCGACAACTGGAATTTCTCGCTGTCGGTAGCTGGTGGATATACGACAGAAAAGATAGAAATAGCAGCGGCCAAGGTGATAATGGTCCTGGTCCAACATCTACAGATTCTTCAGGCAGACTTCAGAAAATCCCTGGAGGAAGGGAGGATGTTTTCGGAGACACGAGCATTGATCTTAGGTCCACAAGAGCCCTGATGAAATTTCTCAAGCTAGCTGCGGATACTGAAGTCCATCCGGCAATACTGGAAGAATGGGGGAGTAAGCCCTTTCCAGAGTTCTTGACATCCCATGTCAAAGTTCCAACGTCGTTACAGCCATCCCTGTTGGCTTTGACCTTGTCTCCCAAACCACCAGCCCAAACAATCACTTCTTACGCCCTTCCCCAAATCCATAGACATCTCACTTCGATAGGAATGTTTGGATCGGGCTTTGGGTCAGTCATACCGAGATGGGGCGGGCTGGCTGAGGTGGCTCAAGTGGCTTGCCGTGCTTTGGCTGTGAGTGGCGGTGTTTATATCCTCAAAAATGGGATTGAGATCATTGAAGACTTTGGACAACTGCCAGAAAGTAAAGACGTACCAACTCCAGATGAGAACGCCTCTCCGCTGAAAATACGCCTTGAGGGTGGAGAGGAAATCCAGACTCACTGGATCGCGGGCAATTCTTACGATCTACCACCAAAGTATCGATCACCAGTGGATCGCCCATCGACATCAATATCCCACAGCATAAGCATTGTGTCATCGCCACTTTCCTTCTTGTTTCCCCATCCAAGTGAAGGATCCCCTCCACCTGCTTGTGCATTGGTTAGCTTTCCCACTGGATCCCTTGGTTCTGAAGAACGCCCGCCGGTATATCTTATGGTTCACTCGACGGATACGGGAGAGTGCCCTACCGGCCAATGTGAGTCTCAACCTAGTTTTGACGGTCTTTACTCCCTACCACATTTTACATTTATGATGATCCAACAACGAATACTTATCTACATTGTCTGCAATTTTATTGAAGATAACATACCTCTGACAGTCTGACATTTGTACTTTCTATTTTGGTTTTCTGCTGCATTCGTTATAGGTTTAACGCAGACAGCTAATAATAAAAACCAAAACCCACAGGTGTAATTTACGCATCAATCAACCACCCTTCCCCATCAGAAGCTTCTCAATTACTTAACCTAGCCCTCAAAGACCTCCTTTCTGCCATACCTGAACATCCCGAGCCAGATACCCTTTATAGCATTTTTTACACCCAGGAATACACATCTTCAAACATCTCAAGTGAAGATGCTATGAGCAGCCTAGACGATCCAGCTATACGTGCTCTGCACAGCCGAGTCCTGCAGCTACCGGATCTCCCACCCGGATTAGTGTTAGAAGATCGCCTGCTTCGAAACGTCAGGGCCACATGGGAGAAGATCATTGGCGGAAATGGGGAAGGGTTCATGCAGTTTGGGGAGCGAGAAGGATCAGGAAATGATGGAGACGAGGAAGAGGAGAGGTAGTGGATTAATTTGGAACTCTTTGAAGGTGTGAATTACGAGATATGGTGTGTCGTAGTACAAAATCATACTTATGAACCCATCACATTAACGTTTTGAATGTCTAAACGCGAAAGATTGTGGCTGCTCATTAGCTAATGAGGATCGAAACCCGTTTTGGAGAAAGTGGATAACAGCAGATTGGGAATGGAATAAAAGACGCTGTATCCACATTGTTGGGATTGCAGAAGAAAGATCGCTGCAGAAGTCCTCTCCCGAAGATTTTCTTCACAAACATTCATCCTTGTGCGAGAGGTGTCAGTGGAAGTAATATTCCCAAGGAACTAAACCAAATATATACCTGAGAAGAGGAAAATCTTAGCCTGGATCTGGAGCGATTTTTTCAGTGCAAAGAACCGGAGCTGCCGTTTAAGGCAAGCTTGCTCCTTCGCCTGCTTCACATTCCTTCACTTGATTCGGAGCAAGCAAAGCTTTCACTCGTTTTCGATTGATGATTCCGTCTATAGAGTGCATGGCCATAGTGACGTCGTTACCATGATCTACAAGTTTAGGGACTCCGTCACGGACAGCTTGAGTATTGTTCAAGAGTGTGGAGTGCGATAACAATGGCATGATAATCGTACTGTTTGAGCGTGTTGAGGACTGAAGAAGTTGAAGGGGTCTCTCCAGAATTGTTTGATTGTGGTGAGATTCTTTACAAGAATGACTGAAAAGGCTTGAATTCCGAGTGATTGGAAATAAAAAAGAATGGGAAGCTGATCAAGTTTGTGCTGTTGAGAGCAGATCTGCGGATTGGAAAGCTGCGTATACCTTGCATGGAGTCTCGAGCTAAAACGCATGCATACCTTGGATAACTGTGGAAGTGCCTGCTTCAGAGTTGAAACACATCTCATTCACAGCTCCAAGCCGGCACGATTCTCCATAAGATTAGGTGTCTCCCGCTTCTTCGCCCGGGCATGTTCGTTTCTGCCTCGGAAAGAGCCGCAACGATTCCGAACATATCTGGATTCCGTACCTCGCTATAATTACCTTAACCCGCATCGACGCCTGCTGTGAACTGACTGCCAAATTGTTCTAGATCGGCAAGAACATGCATTCAATGGGTTCCGCCTTCAGGGAGATGGACACAAATACGAGCTACAACGTTAGTCAGCCCCAATACGCAGCTATATCATGCAATCTAACCGCAGTCAGGAGGCAATCGCCAAGTTGAGCCTTTGTGAATCAGGGCACGCACGTCTGACGGCGAATCGCAGCAATCACGATCGTAAAAAGTACGATACCGCAATAAAGGACATGGCTGGCTGGCTCCAGAAAATCGGTCACGTGGTACTCTCGGGTCCATGCTTTCGCGCTACAACAAGACCAGATGCGCACCTAAGGAAGTAGGCCTTTACACTCGGTCGCTGTTCGCGAAAGAATCCGTATCAACTCCGAACTCATCTTCGAAACCTTCTTCGCCAAGTACTTCTTCGAAGTATGGAACGCCCGGGATGCGGAGCCGGGGCGCAAGCCCGTGTATTTCCGCATGCTAACTCTCCTCTCCTTCCATGTCTTCATGGGAGAGAACGTCGACGTCGCCATTTACGAGGTCGGGGTGGTGGGGGGAATGGAACTCGACGAACATTGTAGAAGCCTCTGCCGTTACGGGCATCACTACGCTTTGTCTTGACCATGTCAAATCCCTCGGAGCCACTATTGAGCTGACTGCATGGCATAATGCAGGTTTATTCAAACAGGGATGTCCCGCCTTCATCGTGGGCTGCCGAGGGCGCGCTCAAAAAGCGAGCGAAAGAGAAGGGTGTCGAACTCCAGCCAATTACTGTACATCCGGCGCTTCGAGACGTCAAGATCTCACTGAATGAAGACTACTAGAAAAACGCATCACTCGCGATTGCCACAGTCCTCTGGAAATTGGATATCATGCCAATGGAAAAAGGAACCGAACTGCCAAAAGAATCCTTTGAAGGGACTCAAAGCAGTAGTAAGGCGAGGACGCTGGGAGACTAAAGTGGATGGAAATCGCACCTGGTACATTGATGGAGCGCACACTGTTGGCAGCATTCAGCTTACTGGGCGCTGGTTCGCGGACATCGTTCCACAAAAGTTACTTCCCACCCGCCCACCAAATGATCTGCTTGACTGATAGAAACATAGCCCATGACCGAAAATCCTAATCTTCAACCACCAATCTCGACGAAACGCCATAATGCTTCTAGAGACCCTTCACAAAACAGTCTGCGTAGACCAGAACATCCACTTCGACCACATCATCTTCTTCCCCAACGTAATAGGTTGAACAACTATCAAAGAACGGTCAGCGACCCTTTTCTGTCTTTTGCGCGACGCCCACAACTAGCAAGCTAACATGACCATGGACCTGGTGAATTTAAACAGCGATTTCGAAACCATCAGGAATCTCACGGCGCAGAAAGGCTTTGCGGACCACTGGGCTCAGTTGGAATGGTAGGGGGTGGTAGTCGTTCTCCCCACGATTCAGGAAGCTATGGCGTACGTTCAATCTTGCTCTAGCACGGAGGAAGACATTGAGGTGCTTGTGACTAGGGATCTGCACCTCGTGGGTGGACTTTTTTCGCTTTTGGAGCAGGATTGGAGCAGGATTAGATCCAGAGAGATTGGAGTACACCGTAGGCTAGCCAACTGACGCAAAGGTCTTATATTTTGTGATCATAATGTCATCCGTTGATTCCAACATGCTTGTATATATCAGAAAGCTTTAGAGACCAACAGTCGCGGGAAGTTTCAAGCTACGGGCAGTGATGTCGAGCTGTCCACATTGAGACTCATGTAAGGAGAAAACAGCTATCCATGGGGTGCCCTGGATGATTCTCGAATAATTCACGTGATCTTACTCGTAATTTCCGCATTCCGAGATCTCCACAAGCGCCGCGCTACTAGAAGGTCTTCCCAATTGCATGCACTATCACCGAAAGCATTGAAAACCTTTTGATGTTAGCTATCAGAGCTTTGTTATTTGACTCTCTACGAGATAAAGGCAGCGCGGTGGAGGAACCACAAATAAACATGCTCAATTCCGCAATTGGTGACGTCAGGAAGCTAGATTCAATAGAGACGGCAGTCATGGACGTCATACTCACTTAATAAAGGCAGCAAATCTCAACTTAATCTTTTCGTTCATCTCAAACCAATGATCACCACGAGAGTATCACAGAGTCTACGTCTAGCAGCATTTAGAATCACTACCTCAACCCCAAAGAGCAGATTCCTTTCTTACTCAGCAATCCTTCGTGGAAAAGACCCCAAGATGTCGTCCGGACCCCCTAAACATGAGATGGTCTACTTCCCGGACATGGTCAATGCTCTCCCTTCGAAATCCGCTCAATTCCGGAAAGTTCTCTGGACAGGGTTGTACTCTCAAGTGGTCCTCATGACTATTCCTGTAGGAGGAGATATCGGTGACGAGGTTGGTCTTCTATGCTTACTGCCAAAGGCACCATAGCCTTTACTACTGAACCTGCTGACCTTGAACTCGATCTCGTAGGTCCATACTGTTGACCAAGCCCTTACCTTCACTTCTGGCACTGCCCGAGCAACCATTGCCGGAAAAGATCAAGATGTCAAAGCTGGCGATCTTATGGTCGTTCCAGCCGGGACTCAGCACCAATTCGTCAACACAGGCCCAACCCCGTTGGTTAGTGAATGCCACATCGTACCTCTGTTCTTGACATAAGACTTCATTCAACACCTGTGCATTTCTGTATACCATTTTGCTTACTGATCATACGAATTTAGATTCTTTACACCATCTACTCCCCTGGTGAGCACAACCCGCAAACTGTACACAAGACGAAGGAAGAAGGAGACGAGGAAGAGGAGAACGGTAAGGATGAGGCTCCCGAATGGAGTCAGAAGAGCAAGACAGAAAACGAAAAAGCAGGGCTGGTCAAAACCAGTGGGAAGTACTAAAAAGGTGAATGTTGGGCGAGAAAGGTAGCCTATATGTATCACTACACAACCAGAAGTTGAGTTCCGCAGGCAATGATCGGTATTGATTGATGTCCGCTTCCTAAGACGCAAGAGCGAAAGTTGTCAGTAAGCGGGTGTAACTACCAAAAACCTTGTAATTTTTCATTGCTGCACAGAAGTGTTCCACATCACACATTCACCAGTCTTTTGTTCCGATCCATACCCGTAATTACCGGCACCATTTGATCTCACCTTGAATCGAAAAACAAACCGACATTACACGCATTGGTACTCGATTTAACTCTTCCAAGCCTCACTCTTCAATGTTCTCGCTTAAAGTAACATATTGAATTATTTCACTACCTTCATCCTAACTCGCTAAGCTCTCGGTGGTCAATTTTGTAATTCGTGAGGCTGATAAGGGAAAGTAGAATGATCAGCACAGTACATCTTGGTAAAACCATCAGAATTCCCCTTAGCCAACAGATCTCGCACATCAAGAGGAATATATGCATCAAGCTCGCACATACGCTACATGTTGCAACTCATCTTTACGGCACGCCTGATACCAGGACGTTGTAGTCCTGCGAATGCAACGACGTGGATACATCGCCTTGGATACTATCCTGTAGAAATGAAGATCGACGGACGAATTCTCCCCAAGGTTTTTACCTACAGATGACCATCCCGCTCCAAAACAAAGATCTGTCGAAGTAGATCCTCGTGAAAATCTATTGGTTATAGAAGGGAAGAGAATAGGACTACCGACCCGAATTATCAGGAAAGGGCACATCTGGAGCAGTATGCTCAATGCACACAACGGACGCGAAGCTTGTAACTCCCCCTGCTTTACATCCTTTACTCGGTCCGGAGAAAAGAATGGGCAGACCTTTCAAGTCTTTTGAGCCGATACTTCCATTCTTCGAGAACGTCGCCGTTATGAGATTCTAACAGGCAGGACTGGAAAAACACGAATTGGAGGTGATCAGGAATGAGGGAAGAATATTTTAAAGAGGCGTAGACTCTGCCAAGTTCGATGGACCCCTTATTTGCTTACCATGCCCGCCTACCTCGACAGAAAACCCATCTGTCGTCAAGGTCGCTCTTCAACTGACTAGAGTAACTGGAGTAGAGGAAGGTAAAGCAGCCTTGGACGTCTCCCCAGTCCAATGGAATGTTGTGGCTGGGGAGCCAGCGATACTGGGTGCTGGTACATCGACCACATTACCTAACAGATCTTCGCCTATCTTAAAGGGATCGAGATTGCTACAACCTTCGAAGAATTAGATGAAGGGTCAGTCCTTGTTCCCTGCGATCTCAAGCACAGAAATCTGAAGATCACTTTCCAATTTGGTGGCTGGAAAGGACCGATTATTTCGGTTCCCACTCATTATGTCATCGGCCGCCACATCAGACATCCTGCTCATCACATACACGGCCGGTGTCTGCTTGAGATCGGCAGCGTGGAAAGCGTGGGAGAGACCGGGCCGGTATTGGGCGAGAACTTTCTAAGGTCGGCATACCTTGTCTACGACGTCGAGAACAGGAGGATTGCCATTGCTCAATCGAAGAATACGAAGGATTCGGACATTGAAGCAATCATCAACGATGTGGACATTCCAGGTATGTCAACCGTCCTCCCGCTCTTACCAACAACTACGAATGGCGAAGTGGCCCATATAACTAAACCGACAACCTTTGTTTCTCGGTTGTGTATATTAGTATTGGGGGATGTAAGGTGGACACGGATGGGAAACTTCATACTACCTGCTCGGGACACATGACTGCCATACCTGCGGGACCCACGTCCACCGCCACGACGAAACAGGAGATCTGATACTGTCGTTGTAATGTTTCTTGGATGTCTTTGTACGGAAAATGTGGCAGGGCTTGGAGGTGTCTGATCGTGCTTGATGGGTCTGTCCAGTGGCGTTTACTGGCTTCTTATTTTGTTGTGCATTGTTTCCTCTAGCTGCTATTAACTCGTCGTGCATGGGTTTGCTCTGTGACATTGTTTGACTATTCCATTCTTATTACAGTATGGGAAACTAGCTTTATTCGATACAAAGTTTCCTACTACTGCGAAAGAAGGATGTCTTGAATTATTCTACCCCAATAACCTGCCGCTTTACGTATAACCCCCTTCTTGTCATATCCCTATATCGTCCCTCACTTATCTATCGTGCATGTCTAACTAGTGATTGGGCCACTTGTGTCTTAATTTGATTCCTGGCAGCCGACCACCTTCTGGAACGGGATTTTCTAAACAGTTTCCTGCTCTTTTTCTAGCCCTATTCCTTCTCAGCCTCGTCTGACGGAAAAGAAAATGAGGTGCAGTTCTGTTCATCTTTACCGCCTTTGGGTCTCATCTGTATGAATCTAAGCACTGTCTATGTTTATAACGATACACCATTTTAACGCTTCTGTGCGATTCATCTCATTTTGTTGTTGATCTATTTTACAATTGATTTTTGTCAATCTTGTTATCCGTCGCGGAAGCAAACAATGCACAATGGCAGCAAGTCTCGATGCCACA
>JAABUO010010353.1_pt1 | contig 10329 bp, 9 predicted proteins | sample 5559291 | NCBI WGS metagenome assembly JAABUO01 (sample SAMN10711878, study PRJNA513372) | rock metagenome | isolation source: Antarctica rocks | place: Antarctica: Victoria Land, Finger Mt sud
CATGGGCAAGCTGAAGCGTTTCAAGCGCGTCGCGTTCAGATGCGAGAAGACCGCAGAAAGCTACGCAGCACTCGTCGCCTTCGCTTGCTCAATGATCTTGGTCAAATCCGTCCACACGGCCTAGTGTCAAGTATAGCGAGCGGAGAGGTGAAGAGTCGTTTCGTGCCGGAAGCCACGTGCGACTCTGGCAGCGGCACGCTGGTTTCGCAATGCAGTTCCGGCACGAATGTCACGCCAAATAGCGGTGTTCGTCAGCCTGTGTCGCTATAGAGCCGGAAACCCTGGTTTAACGCACGATTTGAGCGAACCTCGCCCAAAATCCGGAGCGGGGCATACTTGTTCGCGACTTTATCAACTTGCCCCTGGATAACCGCAGTAGTCCGCCCAACAGGGCAAAGCTCCAAATGTCCTATTTTTGCCAGCAGGCCAATTCAGTCGGCTAGGCTTCCAATGAGCTTGACCAATTTGGTCTCGCAAGCGGACGCGTCGTGACCTCGGCGCCGCGAGATCATGAAGGTCAGTGGGCGAATGTGCCAAGCGCGGCGCTTGAGTTCGATGAGTGCTCCGGTGGCGAGATCGTCGGCGACGAGGTGCGCCGGCATATGGCCCCAGCCCAAGCCGGCCTTCAGGAAGTCATGTTTCGCGCTCAGATCGTTGAGCAGCCATTGGCGCTCCCCGGCGACTGACATCTGTATCTTCTCCGCTCCGGGCTGGTTGTCGGTGACGACGAGTTGGATGTGCCGGCCGAAATCCTCTAACGAGATCGGTTCTGAGCTGGATGCCAGCGGGTGGCTTGGAGCGCACACCGTCACCATTCGCGTCTCGCAAAGCCAATGCCTCTCAATCGCGCTCGGATTGACTTGGGGCACGTCCGCGACCGTGACCGCAAGAGAGCACGTGCCCGCCAGAACCAAATCCTCGCCTCCCTGCATCGTTGTCATGCGGAGATTGATCGTCGCCGTTGGTACGTCGGCTTGCACGGTTCGCAGACAGTAGATCAGGTGCGCGCGTGGGAAATATACGTCGACTGCAATCGAGAACTGCGGCACCCCGGTCTTCGCGATCGAACTGGCGCGATTTTTCATTTCCTCCGTTCGAGAGATCACTGCCCGTGCATCCGGCAACAGGCTCCGGCCTGCCGGGCTGAGTTCTGCCTTGCGCGTGTCGCGTTTGAAAAGCTCGACGCGGAGGGCGCTCTCGAGGGCCGTGATCGCATGGCTTATCGCCGATTGAGCGCGGTTCAGCTCGCGTGCGGCGCCTGAGAAGCTTCCTTGGTCGCACACGGCGACGAAGGCGCGGAGTTGGTTGATGGTGACGCTGTCTATCATGGCCCATCCAACGAGTAGATCGTATCAAGCGAAGTTCCGTTAGTTCTCTTGATGCGTCAACATGGCTAGACGTAGCCCCAGTGTCGCGGTTAGGGCTCCACCCTGCGCAGGCATGACAGCAACCCCGGCCTCTTGCAGGTGTCGTCATTTAGACCGCGGCCTTACCGGCGTTCCAAGGCGAAGTCGTCGAATCCTTCCAAACCCACAATCGTGAGGTCAGCTGTGCCTACGTTGCTCGCCATCGAAGCAAGTCCCCGCTTCGAGTCTTCCACCTCGCGCAAGCTGACCGCAGTCTTCGTCGAGAAATGGAGGGCCGCCAACCCAGGCGGATCGGTGATCGTCAGGGATCTGGTCAAAACCGTGCTTCCGTTCGTCGACGCGCCTTGGATCGGGGGAGCCTTCACCCCACCGGAAGCGCACTCGCCTGAAAGCGCGGCCGCGATCAAAGTGTCAGACGATCTCGTTGCCGAGCTGAAGGCGGCCGACCGGATCGTCATCGGCACGCCGATGTACAACTTCGCCATCCCCGCCGTGCTCAAGGCCTATATTGACCACATCGTTCGCGTCGGCGTCACGGTCTCGTCCGACAACAAGGGTCTTCTGACCGGCAAGTCCGCCGACATCATCCTCGCCAGTGGCGGCGATTTCTCGCCCGGCTCTCCGGTCGAGAAGTACAACCAGGCGAGCGGCTATCTTCGCCAGGTGCTCGCCTGGATCGGCATCACCGACGTAAACATCGTCCTCGCCGGCCGTGCGCTCGCCGGTGTCCATGGCGAAACGGCGGTGGAGCGGCTGGGTGACGCCGTGCAGGCGGCCGCCATGCGTGAGCTTGCGGCTCCAGCAGCCGCAGCTGCGTAACGTGGATAACGGTTGGACGTCCACAATCGAGGCGGGTGGCGGCCCGGCTTTCGAGCGGGGCATCGCCAGGATCGCTGATCCCGCGGTGTCCCTTGTGGGAAAGTCTGGCCACAGGGCTCGCCGGCTGATCGACAGCGATGATCCAGGCTTCGCGGACCCTTTCCTGTTGATGGCGGAGGATTGGATGCCTCGCGGGGCATTTGCAGTCCACCCCCACCGGGGAATTGAGACTGTGACCTTCGTCATAGAGGGAACGGTGGAGCATTATGACAATGCCGGCCATCGGGGCATCGTCAGGTCCGGCGACGCGCAATGGATGACGGCCGGGCGTGGCGTTCTCCACGAGGAAAATGCGTTGCCTGGCACAATGGCCCACGTACTTCAGCTCTGGGTCAATCTGCCGGCCGCCATGAAGATGACAGCGCCGCGATATCAGGACCTTCTCGGCGACGAGACGCCGACCTGCGGGCAGGATGGCATTGAGGTGAAAGTTTTCTCGGGTGAGTTCGACAACGTATCCGCGAAGACGCTGAATCACGTCCCTATCCTCATGCTCGAAGTCCGGCTTCGCCCCGAAGCCGCTGTCAAACTTTCTCTCCCAAGCACGGACAACGGGTTTGTCTTCGTTATCCAGGGCTCGGTGAATGTCGGCGCGGACGCCGTCGTCGTCACGCATGGCCAGCTTGCCTGGCTCACGCGGTCCGACAAGAAGGGCGTCTCGCAGCTTAGCCTCCGTTCGGGTGAAGGATCGTGCCGGCTGCTTCTGTTCAGCGGGCCGCCGCTCCGCGAGCCTGTGGTTTTCGGCGGTCCATTCGTGATGAACACCGAAGAAGAGGTTCAGCAGGCTTTCCGTGATTTCGTGAAACCGCGGGACCCTGTTGGCGAAGTCGGCAGCGTCAGGGCTGGTGGCAGCGTTAGGTCGGTTTTTCCCGTCCAGAGGCCGCCCATGTCGCTCCCGTCGCAACCGCTGCCGCCCGTGCCCGATGACACCGCCCGGATTGCCCGGGCTGCGTTCCGGCGTGGCAACCCGTATGTGCTGCTGCGCGACAAGCTCGGCGCCGTGTTCTCCGACGCCGACTTCGCCGACCTCTACCCTAAGCTCGGCCAGCCCGCCTACGCGCCGTGGCGGCTTGCGCTGGTCACGCTCATGCAGTTCCGCGAGGGGCTGAGCGACCGCCAGGCTGCCGATGCCGTCCGTGGCCGGATCGACTGGAAATACTTGCTCGCGCTCGACCTGGCCAACGCCGGCTTCGACTTCTCGGTGCTGTGCGAGTTCCGCGGCCGCCTGCTCCAGCATGCGGCGGCGGAGCGGCTGCTGGTCCGCCTGCTGGACGCCGCCCGTGAGGGCGGGCTGCTCAAGGCCCGTGGACGTCAGCGCACGGACAGCACCCACGTACTCGCCGCCGTGCGCCACCTGAACCGCCTGGAGCTGGTTGGCGAGACGCTGCGGGCGGCGCTGAACGTCCTTGCCGTGGCAGCGCCCGACTGGCTGCGCGCCATCGCTCCCACGGACTGGCACGACCGCTACGACCGCCGGGTCGAGGACATGCGCCTGCCCGATACTGGCCCCAAGCGCGACGCCTACGCCGTCCAGGTGGGCGCGGACGGCTTTGTGCTGCTCGACGCGCTGGACGGGGCGGATGCATCCTTGGACGCGCGGACTCTATCAGAGATCGCGGTGCTGCGCCGCGTGTGGGCAAGGCACTTTGAGCGGATCGAGGCGGGACCGGGGGACGACATCACAGGAGGTCAGCAGGCCGGCGGCCGCGTGCGGCTGCGGCCGGTGCAGGGCCGCGGCCCCGCCGACCGGGTGGAGTCCCCTTACGACAGCGATGCCCGCTTCCGGTCCAAGCGCGGCACGAGCTGGACGGGCTACATGGTCCACCTCACCGAGACCTGCGACGAGAACATGCCGCGCCTCGTGATCAACGCCGACACGACACCGGCCAACGTGCATGAAGCGCCGCGCACGGGACCGATCCACGACGCGCTCGCCGCCAAGGGTCTGGCCCCGTCCGAGCACCTGGTAGACTCCGCCTACGTCAGCGCCGACCACCTCGTCACCGCCCGCACCCGGCACGGGATAGACCTGGTCGGCCCCGGACGGCGCAACGTGAGCTGGCAAAGCCGCAGCGGGGGCGAGGCGTTCACCTTGGCCGACTTCACGGTGGACTGGGATCACAAGGTCGCCCGCTGCCCCGAGGGCAAGGAGAGTGGCCTTTGGACAAGCAGCGCCAAGCACCGGGGTCCGGGCAGCGTCATCCACGTGCAGTTCCGCGCCGCCGATTGCCGGGCCTGTCCCTCGCGCGCCCGCTGCACCCGGGCGCGCTCGAAGTACCAGGGCCGGGTCCTGGCGGTGATGCCGCAGCCCGAACACGAGGCTCTTGCTGCCGCCAGGGCGCGCGAGGGCACGGCGGAAGGCAAGCACCTGTATGCGCAGCGCAACGGCGTCGAGGGCACCCTCTCGCAAGCCGTGCGCGGCTTTGGCCTGCGCCGGGCGCGCTACCGCAGCCTGGCAAAGACAGGCCTACAGCATGTCGCTACCGCCGCAGCCCTCAACCTTGACCGCCTCGCGGCCTGGTTCGCCGAACGCCCACTCGCCCCGACCCGCACGTCACGCTTCGCCGCACTCGCCGCTTGATGGCAGACTTCGCCAACAGGGTCCCGCGGTTTGAACGAGCGGGTAAACCTGTCGGCAATCATCCAGCGGATCAATAGAGAGGCGTCATGAACTACAGTATCGTCGGAACAGGAAATGTCGGACGAACCCTTGCCTCTTTCTTCGCGAAGGCAGGGGTCGAGGTCGCCCTCGCAAATACGAGAGGACGGGAAGCTGTAGAGCCCATTGCCAAGCAACTTGATGGACAGATTGTGGCTTCGTCGCTCGACGAAGCCCTCGAAGCCGACATCGTCTTCTTTGCCGTTCAGTTTCTTAACTTCAAGGACGTCGGATCGGTAAAGCCTGATTGGACCGGCAAGATCGTCGTCGATGTGACGAACGCCGCCTTCCTTCCTCAGGAGGTGCAGGACAGAGAGTTGCAGGGACGCCTGTCCTCGAAGGTCAACGCCGAACGCGTACCAGGTGGGAAACTGGTGAAGGCATTCAACCAGCTCCCGATGCAAGTTCTTTCAAGTCCTGTTCCCAATGGCGGAAAGCGCGTTGTGTTCATCGCGAGCGACCATGAAGACGCGAGCGCAAAGGTCGCCAGTTTGGCAGGGGATCTCGGGTTTGCTCCAATCGAAGTCGGGAAGATCGGTGAGGGCGGCCGACTGATCCAGGCGAGAAATGCGCTGGTGTTCCAGGATCTCATCAGGTTTCAGAAGGGTTGAGAGTGGCCAGTTGTGGCTCGCCGAACGGTTAGGCGACGACGCGGTCTCGAAGATCTGTAGCCCTCCGGCCAACAGCTGACTTGAAAAGCACCAAGAATGAATCTGCGGAAGGAGTCCTAGAAGTGCAAGTCGGAATCATCGGCGCGGGCAACGTCGGAACGACCATCGCCCGCCACCTTGTCACCGCCGGCCACCGGGTCGTCATCTCCAATTCCCGAGGACCTGAAAGCCTGGGCGGCGTAGTCCGCGAACTCGGATCATCGGCCAGGGCGGGTACTAAGGAGGAAGCCGTCCAGAGCGACATCGTCATCTTGTGCGTCCACTGGCACCACGCTCAAGAGGCCCTCAAGGGTATTGCCTGGAGCGGTCAAATCCTCGTCGATGCCACCAATGCTCACAACGATGATCCGCCTGACATCAGCCTTGAAGGCGTAACCAGGTCCCGCGCTGCGTTAGCGAAGACAGGGCGAACCTCAAGCGAGTTGGTGGCGGAGTGGGCTCCAGGCGCCCGGGTGGTCAAGTCGATCAGCAACATGCCCATGGAGTGGATCAAGGACTTCAGCGACAACAAACCGAAGACGGTCATCTTCACGTCGGGCGACGATAAACCAGCAAAGCGTGTGGTCATCGACCTACTCGATGAAGTGGGTTTCGCTGCGATCGACCTGGGTTCTCTCCGCGAAGGCGGAGCGCTGCACGAAGTCGGTGCGCCCCTCTCAGGACTGGAGCTGCACTTGATGCGACGGCTTCGCTGAAGCGGGAGCCTACGAAAGTCGACAGTACGCCCCGTCAGGAATGGTCGGGCGAAATTTAAGGCGTGGGCGGAAATGTCCCCGCGCGCATCCTGAAATCTAAACCTGTCCGCTTGGAGCCGACGCCCGCGCCACAACGCGAGAAAGCTGCCGGACGCAAGTGCGATAATCGGCCTCTGTGCGAGCCTCGTGTTTCAGGCCCGCCCCGGCGCGCGACAGAAAGGCGCCGAAGCCGGACGGGCCCCCAAAAACCGCGAGGTTGAAGCCCCCTTTCGCGGCCTCCTCGCCGCGCCGGGCCAGCAAGGCGCTAAACTCTCGATCCAACCGCTCTGCATGCGCACGGGTGAGTTCGGCGTCGACTGCCAACAGTTCGGCACCGTGCGGCGTCTCCACGAGTAGGCGGAAGAAGATCAGCTCCTTGGCGAGAATCGTGGCTTCCAGGTTTTCAGCGAGTTCGGCGTCCGCCCGCCACGCTGCCTCAGCGCTGTTCAGCATTTCGCTAACCAGAGACGTGGCCAACGCTTCAAGCAACGCTTTCTTGTCGCTGAATCGCAGGTAAAGCGTCGCTCTCGATATTCCCGCTTCGCGCGCGATGTCAGCCATGCTGGCGCGATGAAAGCCGTGGCGGGCGAACAGTGTTCCGGCCGCTTCGAGGGTACGTTTCGTGAGTTCATCGGACACATTGGACATTATCTGTATAATATGCCAGGGCTGGAGCCGTAACAAGGAGACCGTCATGTCTAACACGGTTCTGGTCACCGGCGGGTCCGGCTATATCGCCAGCTTCTGCATCGCCCAGCTGCTCAACGAGGGATTCGAAGTTCGGACGACGGTGCGCAGCCTAGCCCGCGAGGGCGAGATCCGCTCTGCCATCGGCAAGATCTCAACGGCGGGCGATCGGCTTCGGTTTTTCGCCGCCGACCTCAACGCCGACATGGGATGGGGGGAAGCCGTTGCGGGATGCGACGCCGTCCTGCACGTCGCCTCTCCCTTGCCCGCCAACAACCCCAAGGACGACCAGGAGCTCATCCGCCCCGCGCGCGACGGAGCCTTACGCGTCCTCGCTGCCGCCCGCGACGCCGGAGTAAAGCGCGTTGTCATGACTTCTTCGACTGCAGCGATCACTTATGGCCGGGGCGGCCGTTCGAAACCGTTCTCCAAGGCAGATTGGTCGGATGCGACCAATCTGGCCGACACTTCCCCCTACGAACGCTCGAAAATCATCGCTGAGCGCGCGGCATGGGAGTGGCTGGCTCGGGAAGGCGGCACACTCGAACTCGTCACGATCTGTCCCGCCGCGGTGATAGGGCCGGTCCTCGGGCGTGACAGCTCCGCCTCCATTGACATCGTGAAAAGGCTACTCGACGGCTCGATTCCTGGCCTGCCGCATATGGGCTATCCGCTGGTGGACGTACGCGACATCGCCGATCTGCATCTGCGCGCCATGCGCGTGGTGGAAGCGGCCGGGCAACGCTATATCGGCGGCGGACCCTTTTATTGGATGAGCGACATCGCCCGCGTCCTACGCGAACAGACGCCCGAACTGGCCAAGAAGACCCCGAAACGCGCATTGCCAGGCTGGGTGCTCCGGATCAGTGCAATGTTCGATCCTGTAGTTCGCGGCAGGCTTTTCGAACTCGACAAGGAACGTCCCGTCTCGGCGGACAAGGCCAAGCGCGAGCTTGGATGGTCGCCGCGATCCAATGACGAAGCCATTGTCGCGACAGCGCGAAGCCTCTTCGCCGAGGGCGTCCTCGCAACGTGATCGAGCATGCTGGTCCGACGGCTCTCTCATAGAGGAACGTTTCTGACGATTTCAGCCGATGCTCGTTGCGGCTGGATTTCTTCGCGATCTTGCGTGCTCACAACCGTTCTCCAAACTCCGGCTTCTCACTCCACGATAGCTGGCGAGTTTCGAGAAGTCATTGGCAGCTGATGTGAGCACGCCGCTCTGATCGCGAGCAGCCGCGGATGATGGCGAGCACGGTGGTAGATAATGTGAGCAGGTCGCTCCGTCCATTGTCAGCCAAATAAAACGGGCAGGATAGTACGGTTCGTGGCACAGATCGGGAGCGGGTTCAGGCTGTAGAGCTTAGAGGTCGCGCGCTGTATCTGCGATTATCGAGGCGATCTCCTCAGGCGCTTCGAGTGGTGCAAGGTGACCGACGCCATCGAGAGTGTGGAACCGGACCTTTTGGATGAACCGAGGTATCTCTCTGCGGAGGACCTCTTCGGTCTCCACCTTGTCCGCGTTACCGACGATCACATCGACAGGCGCCCCGATCGCCGCAGTGGCGCTAGAGATGTCGACCGCCATGTTCTGGTCGATCCATGCCTCCTTGGCCTCCTCCTGCCCACCCAAGGTATCCTCGACGACCTGACGGCGGTGGGCCTCGCTCAGTGGTCGCTCTGCAAGTATGCCCAGGACCATCCCGACACCCTCTTCGCTACGGTAGCCCGCAAGCCGCATCTGCTTCTCCTGGTCCGAGATAAGCACCGGGGTCGGGGGGGCCGGGGCGACAAGCACGAGCGCGCGCAATCCAGAGGGGTGGTGGGAGGCGACGATCTGCGCGATCTTCCCTCCCATCGAATGGCCCACGAGCACGAAGTCAGTCAGGCCAAGCTCTGCGATCACCGCTTCAACATCGGAGGCCTGAACAGCGAGGCTGAAATCGTCGGCGGTGCGGTCGGACTTACCCCATCCGCGCAGATCGACAGCCACGCAGCGGTGATGCTTGGATAGTTGATCGATCACAGGGCCCCAAGTCCGGCTTGAGCCGCCCCAATAATGTAGGAAGACAATCGCGATCTGGCCGCTGCCCTTCTGCGCGACGTGCAGGCTTAATCCGTTAGCGGACACGGTGGTCGATGACGAATGCATCACTCGCTCCTGATGGTAGAACGTGTTGACTGCGCTATGCGGCCTTACTGCCTGAGAAGAGGGCATAGCGTCGGTTGTCATGCAAACAACGCTAAGGGTCAACGGGCCGCGAACACGGGTCACGCGGCCATCCTATCCCGCCGCAGGTTGAGCGGCCGACGGTTCGCGGCGGTTGCGGCGGCTCGGTCCCATAGGAAGTCGCCGGAGAAGGCTATGTGTAGCAGCTTGCACTTATCCGCGGCTGGGCGCGCACTTATCGGCCTGACTTGGCTGACGCTCGCTTCCTGCGCCCCAGAGTTGAGTGAGACACCTCACAAGCGGACGCTGTCCGCGACGGAGGTGGACGATGATGACAGAAACAACGACGGCCGCAGAGGCGGCGGGCCCTGGTCGGTGCGGCCGGATGTCGCGGCAGCGCAAGCGCGACGCGGTGCTCCGGCTGTTGCGGGACGAGGACCTGGAGACACTCTCTCGCGCCCTGGGCGTGATGGCCGCGACACTGAGCGGCTGGCGCGACACCTTCCTGTCGGCCGGTGAGGCCAGCCTGGCGACCCGGCCTGTGGATGCAGGAGAACTCGAGAGCGATCGGCTGAAAGCCAGGCTTGGCGAGATGCTGCTGGAGCGCGAGCTGCTGGAAGCAAGGATCGCCAACCTGGAGGGCGCGCGCCCTTTGGTCCGGCGGAGGTCGAGGCGATGAGCCGGACGGCTTCCCCGAGCAGCGGCAAGCCTTACGGCGTCGCCCGGGTGTGCCGGATCTGGCATGCCGCACGGGCCACCCTCTACCGCCACCGCAGACCGCAACCGGCAAAACCCCCGCGACGGCGCGGACCGTCAGGACCGATGCCGGATGCCGCACTGGTCGAGCGGATCCGGGCCGTCCTCTGCGCCAGCCCCTTCCACGGCGAAGGGCATCGCAAGGTATGGGCTCGCCTGCGCTTTGCCGGTGTTCGCACCTCCAGGCGCCGAGTGCTGCGGCTGATGCGCGAGCACGCCCTGCTGGCGCCCTCGCGGGTCGGCTCGCCCCGCGGATCGCGCAACCACGACGGCACCATCATCCCGGACGCGCTGGACACCATGTGGGGCACCGACATGACCACCACCTGGACCCGTGAAGGCCAGGTCGCGGTGTTCATTGCCGTGGATCACCACAACGCCGAGTGCGTCGGCATCCACGCCGCCC